>ERZ1032130.131-NODE-131-length-22420-cov-6.260630_pt1 | contig 22420 bp, 20 predicted proteins | sample MGYA00517879_ERZ1032130 | MGnify/ENA primary metagenome ERZ1032130 (study PRJEB33719, sample SAMN04262597) | wastewater metagenome | biome: rural village; feature: animal feces; material: feces | host: Bos taurus | place: El Salvador | collected 2012-01-31 ...
CTTGAAGAATGCATAGTCATAAAGGAAAACCTCGGGATGCTCCTCATTTGTAAACAAACCGTAGCCTATGGTCTGCTCCTCATATTCAATATAGTAAATTTAGGAACATTAATTGATGATTATATCAAGCCGTTTATCGGACAACAGAATCCGGATTTTTCTAATCTGGCTTCGGCAATTGGAAGAATGGTAATTATTTATGGAATCGGTATTGTTGCAAGCTTTTTACAGGCAAGACTTATGATTAATGTAACCCAGGGTACGATGAAGAGTCTTCGTGCGGATGTGTTCACACATATGGAATCTCTGCCGATTAAATACTTTGATACGCATGCACATGGCGATATTATGAGTGTGTATACCAACGATATTGATACGCTTCGTCAGTTAATCAGTCAGAGTATTCCCCAGACAATTTCGGCGATAGCGTCTATTATCAGTGTGCTGATATCTATGATAAGCTTAAATGTACCATTGACTGTTTTATCACTTGTTATGGTATTTGTGATGATGACAGTTACAAAGAAAATCGGCGGAAAGAGTGCCGGATATTTTGTAAAACAGCAAAAGAGTATCGGTGAAGTAAACGGTTATATCGAAGAAATGATGGAAGGACAGAAGGTTGTTAAGGTGTTCTGTCACGAAGAAGAAAATATGGGAAAATTTGAGGCGATGAATGATGAATTGTTCCATAGTTCTTCCAATGCCAATATTTTTGGTAATATTTTGATGCCAATAATGGGTAACCTTGGAAATATTACCTATGTATTGCTTGCAATCTTTGGTTCGGCTTTGGCAATTTCGGGAGTTTCGGGGGTATTTACACTGGGTAATCTGGTATCCTTTTTATCCTTAAATAAGTCCTTTAACCAACCGATTTCTCAGGTATCTATGCAGATTAACTCTATTGTTATGGCACTCGCCGGTGCAGAACGAGTTTTTGCACTTTTGGATGAGAAACCGGAAGTAGATGACGGATATGTAGAGCTTGTGAATGCCAAAGAAGAAAATGGTCAGCTTGTGGAAACAAGCGAACGTACAGGTATATGGGCGTGGAAACATTTCCATCAGGCGGACGGAACAACTACCTACAAGAAATTGGAGGGTGATGTTGTTTTTGATGATGTGGACTTTGGTTACACTGATGAAAAAATCGTACTTCACAATATAGATATTTTTGCGCGTCCCGGACAAAAAATTGCATTTGTCGGTGCTACAGGTGCGGGAAAAACAACGATTACGAACCTGATTAATCGTTTTTATGATTTACAGGACGGAAAAATCCGTTATGATGGTATTAATGTAAATAAAATAAAGAAAGCAGACCTTCGTAGGTCCTTAGGTGTCGTTTTACAGGATACCCAGCTGTTTACAGGTACGGTTATGGACAATATCCGTTACGGAAAATTAGATGCAACGGACGAAGAAGTGAAGGCAGCAGCGCGTCTTGCCAATGCGGATTATTTTATAAATCTGTTACCGCAAGGATACGATACGATGCTGACAGGAAATGGCGGTAATTTATCGCAGGGCCAAAGACAGTTACTTGCTATTGCAAGAGCGGCAGTTGCGGACCCGCCGGTGCTTATTTTGGATGAAGCGACTTCCAGTATTGACTCCCGTACGGAAAAAATCGTACAGGAAGGTATGGATAGGTTAATGCACGGAAGAACTGTATTCGTTATTGCCCACAGATTATCTACCATTATGAATTCCGATGTCATTATGGTACTTGATAAAGGGCATATTATTGAACGCGGTAATCACGAAGATTTAATTGAGAAAAAGGGTGTATATTATCAGCTCTATACGGGATTATTGGAGCAGGATTAGCCCTCGGGAGATTCTATGAAATTTCTACTTGTGGCATTAAATGCCAAATACATTCATTCCAATCCTGCCCTGCACAGCCTATACGCCTATGCGGGTGAAAAATATCAGGATAGTATTGAATTAGCAGAATATACAATTAACAATGAGTCCGGTACAATTCTGGCTGACCTTTATCAAAGGCAGCCGGATGTGGTGGGCTTTTCCTGCTATATATGGAACTGGAATATTATTTCAGATATCATAAGGGAATTCCATAAACTAATGCCAAGTGTTCCTATCTGGCTGGGCGGACCGGAGGTCAGTTTTGATGCAGGGAATATATTGGAAAATAAAAAAGAAGTGACAGGTATTATGATAGGAGAAGGGGAAGAAACCTTCCTTCATCTTATGAAATACTATTTAAAAGAAGAGGGCTTTGCGAACCTTTCTGAGATATCCGGAATTGTAACAAGAGAAAATGAGTATATTAAAAGACCACTCCTTAATATGGACACACTTCCGTTTTTGTATTCGGACTTAGGTGCCTTTGAAAACCGTATTATTTATTATGAAAGCTCCAGAGGGTGCCCTTTTCGATGCAGTTATTGCCTCTCTTCCGTGGATAAAACAGTCCGTGTCAGGGATTTTTCGTTAGTGAAAAGGGAACTTCAGTTTTTTCTTGATAACAAGGTGCCTCAGGTGAAGTTTGTAGACAGAACCTTTAACTGTGTGCACGAGCATACGATGGATATTTGGCAGTATATTTTGGAACACGACAATGGGGTAACAAATTTTCATTTTGAAGTGGAAGCTGATATTTTACGTCCTGAAGAAATGGAGCTTTTGTCGAAAATGAGACCGGGACTTTGTCAGCTTGAAATCGGGGTACAGACTACAAACCCGGTGACTTTAAAAGAAATCCGCCGTAATATGGATATAGATAAGCTTAGGAAAACAGTAGAAACGATTTTAAGCTTTAGAACGGTTCATGTTCACTTGGATTTAATTGCAGGTCTTCCTTATGAAGATTATGAAAGCTTTGGAAAGTCTTTTAATGAGGTGTACGCAATGCATCCCCAGCAGCTTCAGCTGGGATTTTTGAAGGTTTTAAAAGGCTCATATATGTATGAAAAAGCAAAGGATTACGGAATTGCTTATCTGGATAAACCGCCTTATGAAGTACTGTATACAAACTGGCTTAGTTTTGAAGAGGTTGTGAAGTTAAAGAGGATTGAAGAAATGGTTGAGATATACTATAACAGCAATCAATTTACACATACCCTTCCGGTACTTGAGAGGGAATTTGAATCATCTTTTAAGATGTATGAAAAGCTGGCTGAGTTTTATGAAGAAAGAGGATACTTTGTGAAGACTCCTTCCAGAATGTATCGATATGATGTGCTCTTGGAATTTATTATGACAGTTGTGTCGCAAGAAAAAGAAGTGTTATACAGAGAATTGCTTGTATTTGATATATATTTACGAGAAAATGTAAAGAGCAGACCTAATTTTGCAAGTTTTCTTGCAAGCGATAAGGAAATTGTCAGAACATTTTACGAAAAAGAGGTCGAAAATTCTGTATATTTGCAAGGTTATGAAAAATTTGATGCAAAACAGATGGCGAGAATGACACATTTGGAGAGGTTTCGGTATCCTGTTTGGAATACCCGATACGAGGATATTGTGGAGCCTCTGGCAGAAGAAAGATACGTTTTATTTGACTACAAGGAAAGGAACCCATTGACGTATGAAGCAAAATACACAGGAAATATTACGCTTGCTTGATGAACAATACGGAAGAGAATATGTGTGCTATTTAAACCATGAAAATGCGTGGCAGCTTTTGATTGCGACAATGCTCAGTGCCCAGTGTACGGATGCCAGAGTCAATATTGTAACAGCGGATTTATTCAGGAAATATCGCAGTATTGAGGACTTTGCCAATGCTGATTTGAAGGAGCTTGAGCAGGATATTAAGCCTACGGGATTTTATCACAATAAGGCAAAGAATATTATTGAATGTTGTAAAAAGCTTCGGGATGACTTTGGTGGTGAAGTACCGTCTACGTTAGAAGAACTCACATCCCTTGCAGGGGTGGGACGAAAGACGGCGAATGTAATCCGCGGCAATATTTTTAACGAGCCAAGTGTAGTTGTGGATACTCACGTCAAACGAATTTCCAAAAAGCTAGGTCTTACAAAAAATGACGACCCTGTCAAAATTGAATTTGACTTGATGAAAGAGTTACCAAAGGATCATTGGATTTTATATAATATACAAATTATTACGCTTGGTAGAACCATTTGTAAGGCACCCACACCAAAGTGTGAGGAATGTTTTTTGCAGGGAGTCTGCCCGGACTACAAGAAAAGAAACAAAAAGAGATGTAAAAAATGATACAGGATTATGTATGTTTGGATTTGGAAACTACGGGTCTGGATCCGAAGACAGATAAAATAATTGAAATAGGTGCGGTGAAGGTGAGAAACGGAGAAATTGTGGACTCGTTTCAGAGCTTTGTCAATCCCGGACGTATGTTACCTGCGAAAATTATTGAATTGACCGGGATTCATGATGAGGATTTAAAAGATGCGCCTTCCATAGAAGAAGTTTTACCTTTGTTTTTGGAATTTGCGGGAGATGACTGTTTTTTGGGACACAGTATACTCTTTGACTATTCTTTTATGAAAAAAGCAGTGGTAAATGCAGACAGAAAAAATAAATATGAAAAAAACGGTATTGATACCTTGAAAATAGCCAGAAAGCATCTTGCTTTACTGAAAAGCAGAAAATTATCGTTCCTGTGTGGTTATTATGGTATTGTGCAGAAGGCACACAGGGCACTGGGAGATGCAATAGCAACTCATAGGGTATATCAGAAACTGCTTGAAAAGTTTTATACCGGAAATGAAGCGGATTTTGTTCCGCAGAAATTGATTTACAATGTAAAGCGTGAAACACCGATTACAAAAGCACAAAAAGAAAGGTTATCAAAACTGATAACCCTTCATAATATCGAATATTTGTATGATTTGGACCGACTTACAAGAAATGAGGCCAGCCGTATTACAGATCAAATTCTTTCAACATACGGTCGATAGGTTTTTTCATTGCTGAATTTAAAGAATCTGTCCGTTGTTTTAAAGCATCTAGCTTGTCTTTATTGCCATTTTTAACATAAATCTCGGCTAAAAGGCGATAGGTTCCGCTGACGTCCGTGCCTGTTTCTATGGCGTATTCCAAAATCGGAATGCATTCGTTTTCGTAGCCGTTTTCATAAAGACGTCCTGCCCAGGCTTGTAACGTTCTGGCAAGCATAGTATAGCACTGGTCATAATGGGTCAAAAGTGGAAGATTGGCAACACCGTACTGAAGCTTTAAGTCGGTATTGGAAATTCCTGTTAGATTTACAATTTTTTCCTCTGCAAGATGAAGAAGTATTTCATGGTATTCCATAATGCTTTCATCGTCAGACATAATGTCCATGGGAAAAGCTTCCAGAGGGATTGTAATGTAGGCAAGTCCATCCAGACTTTGTTTTCTGGTGGAGTTGGCGGCGGCCTCTTTTGCCCAGAATTCCTTTTGTTTTTTATCATCGTAGCGGGAGTGTTTTTTGATTTCGTACTGGAGCCAGATAAGGAACACTACAAAAATCATAAAACTTGCAAAATAAGAGAAGTTCATATATAATATCCTTTCAGTAGATTGAGGTGATAATATGTTTAATTTTAACAACAAGAAAACTCAGAGAGTAATTTCAACAATTATTATTGTTATTGTAATTGTTGCAATGTTAGTTCCTACTTTAACATATTTCTTGTAGGGATTCAAATGATTTCATTTTTAGAAACGAGGCGTGCTATGAAGAAGATTGTTTTATACATCTCCATATTGTTAACAGCCGGAATGCTTGCTTTTTGCAACGAGACACCGGTTTATGCAAAAGAAGAATACACAATCTTAAAAGGTATTTATGCTGATGAACTTGATTTGTCAGACCTTACAGCCGAGGAAGCCAAGAGAAAGGTTTATGATTATGTGGCAGAGCTTGGTGATTTGGAAGTAACTCTGCTTACGGTGGATGATGCCGAAGTTGTCACTACGATGGCTGATTTGGGACTTAACTGGACCAATCCGCAGGTGATTGAAGAAGCGGCAAGTCATGCAAGAGGCGGCAATTTTGTACAAAGATATAAAGCCGAAAAAGATTTACTGGAAAACAATGTAATTTATAATATTGAACTAAGTGTAGATAAAGATGAAATTCAGGCAGTTATTGCTAAGGAATGTTCTAAATATAATATTAAAGAAATAGATTATACATTGAAACGACAAAACGGTCAGTTTACGGTTGTTGAAGGTCGTATCGGTTACAGTGTGGACGTTGAGTCTTCTACGGATAAAGTATACAAGTATCTGATGGAAGAATGGAAGCGCAGTGATTGCGAAATCGCAATGAATATTGTGGAGACACAGCCAAAGGGAAGTGTAGAAGAATTATCCAAGGTAAAGGATGTACTCGGAAGTTATTCCACAAGCTTTGCCACATCGGGAGCAGAAAGAAGTGCCAATGTGGTAAACGGTGCCAGATTGATTAACGGAGCAGTGGTTTATCCGGGAGAGGAATTCTCTACATATGAATTGGTTGCACCGTATACATATGCCAATGGTTATTATCCGGCGGGTTCTTATGTAAGCGGTAAGGTTGTGGATTCTATGGGTGGCGGTATATGTCAGGTTTCCACCACATTATATAATGCAGTTTTACTTTCAGAACTGGAAATAACGGAAAGACATAATCATTCAATGATTGTAAGCTATGTCAGTCCTTCTGCAGATGCGGCGATTGCGGAATCTGCGGGAAAAGATTTCAGATTTAAAAATAATACCGATTATCCGATTTATGTGGAAGGTATCACTACACCGGATAAACAGATCATATTCAACATTTATGGTGCGGAATACAGAAGCACAAACAGACAGGTACGTTATGAAAGTCAGATTGTATCCACAGATGTACCTACGAATGAAGTAATTTATGCAGACCCGACGCAGCCGGTTGGATATGTAAAGGTTCAGTCTGCATATACAGGATATAAAGCAGAACTTTGGAAGGTTGTAACGGTAGATGGCGTGGAGGTTTCCAGAACAAAGGTAAATACAAGTACTTACAAGAAATCTCCAAGAAGTGCAACAGTCGGAACTGCTACAGATAATCCGCAGGTATTGGCAGAAATCAATGCGGCTATCGGTACATCCAATATTGAGCATGTGAAGCTGATTGCATCACTACTTGCATCGGGACAGATTGTTACAAATCCTGATATCTAAATTTTTTACAGGTGGTTTTTATGAGATTAGGAAAAGTGTCAGACAGCGTACTTAAACGCTCAGTCTTAAAAAAGATAAAAACCCATAGAGAAGAAGTTATTCAAGGCGCAGCTTTAGGGGAAGACTGTGCCTTTTTACAGTTTGAAAATGACGAGGTAGTGGGTGTGACAACAGACCCTATTACCTGTTCAAAGCTTGGTTCGGGAAAGGCTGCTGTTTATAATGTGACCAATGATTTGGCAGCAGGTGGAGCAATGCCTGTGGCTATTCTGGTATCTGCTCTTTTTCCGAAAAAAACAAGTGAAGATAAAATGAAAGCCCATATGGAAGAAATCGAAGAGGTCTGCGAAATTTTAAATGTGCAGATTGCCGGCGGACATACCGAGATTACCGATGCGGTAACAAGACCGGTACTTACACTGACAGGTATCGGAAGGGCGAAAAAAGAGGAAATTACATACACAGGCGGCGCCAAGCCGTTTCAGGATGTGGTTATGACTAAGTGGATTGGACTGGAAGGAACGTATCTTTTGGCAAAAGAACGTAGAAACGAGCTTATGACAAGATACCCGGAAAGTATAATAGATTCAGCGGAAGAATTTGAAAGATTTTTATCCGTAGTACCTGAGGCCGCCACCGCCATTAAGTCCGGCGTTTCGGCGATGCACGATGTGTCAGAGGGTGGTATTTTCAGCGCACTTTGGCAATTGGCAGAAAGCTCAGGCGTTGGACTGGAAATTGATATGAAAAAAATTCCCGTTAAGCAGGAAACCATTGAAATCTGCGAATTTTTCGGATTGAATCCGTACTATTTTGTGTCAGGAGGCGCGTTACTGCTTGTAACGGACAACGGGCACGATTTGGTAAATGAGCTGGCAGAACAGGAAATTTTTGCAACGGTTATCGGAAAAACTACGGACGGAAATGACAGGGTAGTTATGAACGATTATGAAAAGAGATTTTTAGAGCCATCACAATCGGATGGTTTACATCAAATGTTTGAATAAGGGAGAGAAGAAAATGAGAGAACAGATTTTAAAGACTATCGAAAAAAACAGTCGAATTTCTATTAAGGAATTGGCGGTTTTACTTGGGGAAGAAGAAATAAATGTGGCAAATGAAATCGCAACTATGGAAGCGGAAGGCATTATTTGCGGATACCACACATTAATCAACTGGGAACAGACATCTTTAGAAAAAGTAAACGCTTTAATCGAAGTGCGTGTAACACCACAGCGTGGTCAGGGCTTTGATAACATTGCGGAAAGAATTTACAAATATCCGGAAGTACACGCAGTATTTCTGATTTCAGGCGGTTATGATTTACTGGTTTCTTTGGAAGGAAAATCCCTGAAAGAGATTTCAAGCTTTGTATCAGATAAATTATCCACTTTAGATTCCGTGCTCAGTACAGCAACACATTTTGTCCTGAAAAAATACAAAGACCACGGAACAATTTTGTCCAAAAAAGAAGAAGATGAAAGAGAGAAAATCACACCATGAGAAATCCGTTAGCTGATAAAGTCGTTGAGATTAAACCTTCAGGTATCCGTAAGTTTTTTGATATTGTAAGTGAAATGAAGGATGCTATTTCACTTGGTGTTGGTGAACCTGATTTTGATACTCCATGGCATATTCGTGACGAGGGTATTTATTCCTTGGAAAAGGGCCGTACCTTCTATACATCCAATGCAGGTTTGAAAGAATTAAAAGTGGAAATCTGCAACTATATGAAAAGAAAACAGAATATTGAATATAACTACAAGGATGAAGTGATTGTAACTGTAGGCGGTTCGGAAGCGATTGACATTGCCCTTCGTGCGATGCTTAATCCCGGCGAAGAAGTTATCATTCCGCAGCCTTGTTACGTATCTTATGAGCCTTGTACTATTTTGGCAGGCGGTGTACCTGTCATTATCGATTTGAAGGCAGAAAACGAATTTAGATTAACTGCGGAGGAATTGGAAGCGGCTATCACAGATAAGACAAAATGCCTTATCCTTGCTTTTCCAAACAATCCTACAGGTGCCATTATGACCAAGGAAGATTTGGAAAAGATTGCAAAGGTCATTATTGAAAAAGATATTATCGTTATCTCTGACGAAATTTACGCGGAACTTACATATGGCAGAGAACACGTATCTATCGCATCTTTACCCGGAATGCAGGAGAGAACTATTTTAATTAATGGCTTCTCGAAAGCTTATGCTATGACCGGCTGGAGACTTGGTTACGCATGCGGACCGGCAAACATCATCGGACAGATGACAAAAATCCATCAGTTTGCCATTATGTGTGCACCGACAACAAGCCAGTACGCTGCCGTGGAAGCTTTGAAAAACGGTGATGAAGACGTACAGGAAATGCGCGAAGCATACAACCAGAGAAGGAGATATCTGGTAAATGCGTTCAGGGAAATGGGTCTGGAATGTTTCGAGCCATTTGGTGCATTTTATGTATTCCCTTGTATTAAAGAGTTTGGTATGACAAGTGATGAGTTTGCCACAAGATTTTTGGAAGAAGAAAAAGTGGCAGCTGTTCCGGGTACAGCCTTTGGTGACAGCGGCGAAGGTTTCCTTCGTATTTCCTACGCATATTCACTCGATAATTTAAAAATTGCTATGGAACGATTCAAACGTTTTGTAGAAAAACTTCGTGCAGAGAAAAACAACCAGTAAGGAAGAAACATATGAACATAGTTTTATTTCAGCCGGAAATTCCGCAAAATACAGGAAATATCGGCAGAACCTGTGTGGCAACCGATACCATATTGCATTTGATTGAACCTCTTGGTTTCCGCCTTGACGAAAAGAGTCTTAAAAGGGCCGGAATGGATTACTGGAGCCAGTTAGATGTCAGAAGATATATGAATTTTGAAGAATTCCTTGAAAAAAATCCGAATGCGAAAATCTGGATGGCGACAACCAAGGCAAAGCATTGTTATTCGGACGTGTCTTTTGGAAAAGACGACTATATTATGTTTGGCAAGGAAAGTGCGGGAATTCCGGAAGAGATTCTTGTAGAGAACGAAGAAACCTGTATCCGTATTCCGATGCTGGATAAAATCCGTTCCTTGAACTTATCCAATTCGGTGGCGATTGTGTTGTATGAGGCACTTCGTCAGAATAATTTTGAGTCTATGAGTTTAGAGGGTGATTTACACAGGCTTCATTGGAAAAGTGAAGAATAAAAAATAAACGGTATAGCTGATGAAAGTACTTCATTAACTATATCGTTTTTTCTATCTATATTTTATTTACCCTGAAAGCACATTTTGTTATAATCGAATTATAGGTATTTCATTTTAGGAATGGGGGTTAAAGCATGTATGATGTAATCATTATTGGTGGCGGAGTTGTTGGCTGTGCGATAGCCAGAGAATTGTCCAAGCAGACGCGAAAAATAGCGCTTTTAGAGCGGGCATCGGATGTTTGTGAAGGCACAAGTAAGGCAAACAGTGGTATTATTCACGCAGGTTATGATGCCACGCCCGGAACGCTGAAAGCGAAGCTGAATGTACAGGGTAATCAGATGATGGAAACTCTGGCGAAAGAACTGGATATTCCGTTTAAGAAAAATGGGTCTTTTGTACTTTCGTTTGAAGAGGAAGGCGGAAGCGAACTTCAGAGACTGTATGACAGAGGCATTCAAAACGGAGTAAAGGATTTGCAGATTTTATCCGGCGATGAAGTAAGACAGTTAGAGCCAAATGTAAGCGTGGATGTGAAGGCGGCTCTTTATGCGCCCACAGCAGGAATCGTGTGTCCTTTCGGAATGACTTATGCCTTTGCGGAAAATGCTGCGGTAAATGGTGTGGAATTTCACCTGAATACCGAGGTTACAAATATAGAAAAAATATCTACAGGATTCCGCGTGATGACGTCAAAGGGTGATTTTGAAACGAAATATGTTATTAACGTAGCCGGCGTTTATGCGGATAATATTCACAATATGGTAAGCAAAGAAAAACTGGAGATTGTACCAAGAAGAGGTCAGTACTGTCTTATGGATAAAGAGGTGGGGAACCTGACCAAATCTACGCTTTTCCAGTTGCCGACAAAGCTTGGAAAAGGTGTTTTGGTAACACCTACCGTTCACGGTAATTTACTTGTGGGACCAAATGCAGAGGATTTGGATGATAAAGAGGGGATTAATACCACTGCGGAAGGATTGGAAGATATATTGTCGCGCGGGGAAAGAAGTGTTTCAAAACTGCCAGGAAACAAAGTCATTACTTCTTTTGCGGGCCTGCGTGCCAATGAGGGTGGCGGCGATTTTATCATAAAAGAAGCAGAGGATGTGAAAGGCTTTATGGATGTGGCGGGAATTGCCTCGCCGGGACTTTCGGCTTCTCCTGCGATTGGCGTATATGTTGCAGAGCTTATGCAAAAAATAGAGCCTGCACCGCAAAAACAGGATTTTGTTGCCACAAGAAAAGGCATTCCCAATATGGCAACAGCCACGATGGAAGAGAGGAAAGAACTGATAAAGGAAAACCCGGCGTATGCTAACGTGATTTGTCGGTGCGAACTGGTTACCGAAGGGGAAATTCTGGATGCAATAAGGAGGCCTTTAGGAGCGACAACATTGGATGGAATCAAGCGCAGAACAAGAGCCGGAATGGGCAGATGCCAGTCGGGATTTTGTTCTCCGAAAGTAGTAGAAATTTTGGCAAAAGAACTGGGTGTAGATGCCGGTGAAATTACAAAAATGGGTGGTAAGTCATCCTTTATAACCGGAAAAAATAAAGAGTAGCCAAGTGCTTGGAAATGGGGTGTACAGTATGAGGCAGGATATAGTAATTATCGGCGGCGGACCCGCCGGAATGGCAGCTGCGGTAGCGGCATATGATAAGGGAATTTCGGATATTTTAGTGCTGGAGAGAGATGACAGACTTGGTGGCATCTTAAACCAGTGCATTCACAATGGATTTGGGTTACATACTTTCAAAGAAGAATTGACAGGACCGGAATATGCCCAAAGATATGTGGATAAGGTGACAGAAAAAAATATTCCGTACAAATTGAATACGATTGTAATCGATATTTCACCGGCCAAAGATTCGCCGGAGCAAAGCTTGGAGCCGGGAAAGACACCATTGGAAAGCGGATATCTGATTACGGCTATGAACAAGGATGACGGACTTTTTGTGATAGAAGCAAAAGCTGTGATTCTGGCCATGGGTTGCAGAGAACGTGCCAGAGGAGCTTTGAACATTCCGGGCTATCGGCCTGCCGGAATTTACTCTGCGGGAACTGCCCAAAGATATGTAAATATTGAAGGTAAAATGCCGGGAAAAGAAGTAGTCATTTTAGGCTCAGGCGATATCGGACTGATTATGGCAAGACGAATGACGTTGGAAGGAGCCAAAGTAAAACTTGTGGCAGAACTGATGCCTTATTCAGGTGGACTGAAACGAAATATTGTACAGTGTCTGGATGATTTTAATATTCCGCTAAAGCTTTCCCATACGGTGGTGGATATTGGGGGAAAAGAGCGTGTAGAAAGTGTCACAATAGCAAAGGTAGACGAAAACAGAAAACCGATAAAAGGCACAGAAGAAGTTGTTCCCTGTGATACACTTTTGTTATCCTGCGGACTGATACCGGAAAACGAATTGTCAAGTGGAGCGGGTATCAAAATGCACCCTGTGACAGGCGGACCGGTTGTCAATGAAAGCCTTGAAACAAACAGGAAAGGTATTTTTGCCTGCGGAAATGTTTTGCACGTGCATGACCTTGTGGATTACGTGTCAAAAGAAGCTGCCGCGGCAGGAGAAAATGCGGCGAAATATGTTTTAGGTCTTGCAGGAGAAGAAGAAGGAAGTATTCAGATTCAGACAGGGAAAGGTGTCCGCTATACCGTGCCAAGTACGATTTGTTTGAGCAGGATGGAAGAGTTACAGACCGTCCGTTTCCGTGTGGCGGATGTTTATAAAAACTGTGCTATTTTTGTCAGTGCAGACGGGGCGGAGCTTATGAAACTGAAAAAACAGATTGTGGCACCGGGTGAAATGGAACAGGTTATTTTGAAAAAGCAGTTACTTATGGATAAAGGTATTTCCAAAGAAATCCGAATTGAACTTATTACAGAACAGGAGGGGTAACGTATGAAAAGAGAATTTACTTGTATTTGTTGCCCTCTTGGCTGTCAGATTACCGTTACAGAGGAAAACGGACAAATCAGGATTACGGGAAATAATTGTCCGAAGGGTGAAAAATATGTAAAAGATGAACTGACGAATCCTACCAGAATGGTGACCACTATGGTGGAGGTTAATGGTGGTGAAATTCCGGTTGTCAGCGTCAAAACGAAGGAAGCAATTCCGAAGGATAAAATAGAAGATTGCATCAGAGCATTAAAGGGCGTATGTGTAGAGGCACCTGTAAAAATCGGCGATATCATTGTAGAAAATGTTTGTGAAACGGGAATTCCCATAATCGCGACCAAAAACGTGGCAAAGAAATTGTAGAGAAGGGCAGGGGTTTAGTATGAAACAGTATGTAATGGCACTCGATCAGGGAACCACCAGTTCCCGTTGTATTTTATTTGATAAACAGGGCAACATCTGTAGTATGGCACAGAGAGAATTCACACAGATTTATCCACAGCCGGGGTATGTGGAACACAATCCTATGGAAATCTGGTCATCCCAGCTTGGCGTTGCTATTGAGGCAATGGCGATGGTCAATGCGAAGCCTGAAAACATTGCAGGAATCGGTATAACCAATCAGAGGGAAACAACCATTGTCTGGGATAAAACTACGGGAAAACCGATTTATAATGCCATTGTCTGGCAGTGCAGAAGAACAGCGGATAAAATTGATAAATTGAAGGCAGACGGTATGGAAGAAAAGGTGCGGACAAAAACAGGGCTTGTACCGGATGCATATTTTAGTGCGACAAAAATTGTCTGGATTTTGGAAAATGTGGAAGGTGCAAAAGAAAAAGCCGAAAAAGGCGAATTGTTGTTTGGTACAGTGGACACGTGGCTTATCTGGAATCTTACAAAGGGAAAAGTGCACGTAACCGATTATACCAATGCATCCAGAACCATGCTTTACGATATTCACAATCTGAAATGGGACGAAGAACTGCTAGAATATTTCGGTATTCCCGATACGATGCTTCCTACAGTAAGACCAAGCAGTTATGTATATGGGTATACAGACCCGTTGGTTCTTGGTGGACAGATTCCGATTGCAGGGGCAGCGGGAGATCAACAGGCGGCGCTTTTTGGACAGTGTTGCTTTAACGAAGGTGATGTAAAAAATACATATGGCACGGGTTGCTTTTTGCTGATGAATACAGGAGAAAAACCGATTGCTTCAAAGAACGGACTGGTAACAACCATAGCGGCAACGCAGGAAGGCGAAATTAACTATGCCTTGGAGGGCAGTGTTTTTGTGGCTGGGGCTTCTATCCAGTGGTTAAGGGATGGTATGCGTATGTTTAAAGAAGCAAAACAGTCGGAGGAATACGCCTTAAATGCGGTAGATACAACGGGAGTTTATGTCGTTCCGGCCTTTGCGGGACTTGGTGCGCCGTACTGGAACCAGTACGCAAGAGGCAGTGTGTTTGGCATTACCAGAGGCTGTCAGAAAGAGCATTTTATCAGGGCAACACTGGAATCCATTGCGTATCAGACCTATGATGTGATTAAGGCTATGGAGGAAGACGCGGGAGTAAGACTTACCAATTTGAAGGTGGACGGCGGTGCCAGTGCCAACAACTTTTTAATGCAGTTCCAGTCCGATATTTTGGACGCAACCGTAGACAGACCAAACTGTATCGAAACCACAGCCCTTGGTGCGGCGTATCTGGCAGGACTTGCCACAGGCTACTTTAAAGACAAAGAGGAAATTAAGAGGAACTGGCAGCTTGGAAAGGCATTTCGGCCGGCTATTGAAAGCGAAAAGAGAGGCGAATTATTAAAGGGGTGGAAGAGAGCGGTGAAATGTGCACTTATCTGGGCAGACGAGGAATAAGACGAAAATACTTTTTTTATAAACACGAGTGTGCTAAAATAGAGAAGTTTGAAAGATTATTTTAGCGTGGAGGAAATTATGATCGCAGAAACTTATAAAAATATGTTAAACGGAAAATCTGTTATCCGACAGTTATCCGAATTTGCTACAAAAAGAGGAGAAGAAATCGGATACGAAAACGTATTTGACTACAGTCTTGGTAATCCATCTGTACCTGTGGCACAGGAATTTACAGACTGTATGATTCGTCTTTTGCAGGAAGAAAACCCAATGACACTTCATGGCTATAGCCAGAGTCTTGGTATTCCGGCTGTTAGACAGAAGGTGGCAGCTTCCCTCTCGAAGCGTTTTGACATTCCGTATACTATGGATGAGATTTTTATGACAAGCGGGGCAGCAGGAGCCATTGCACACGCAGTAAGATGTGTCACAGTTCCGGGTGATGAAGTTTTGACATTTGCACCATTTTTCCCGGAATACAATCCATACATAAATTTGACAGGTGCCAACCTTAAAATTGTACCTGCCAACACAGCAGATTTTCAGATTAATTTTGAAGCCTTTGAAGAAATGTTAACCGACAAAGTTATGGCGGTTCTCATTAACACACCGAACAACCCGTCGGGTATCGTGTACTCTACGGAAACTGTTCAAAAATTGGCTGAAATTTTGAAGAAAAAATCCGAAGAATATGGTCATACTATTTATATTATTTCTGATGAACCATACAGAGAAATCGTGTTTGACGGAGTGGATGCACCTTGTGTATCAAAATTTTATGATGATACCATTATGTGCTATTCTTTCTCAAAATCCTTGTCTTTACCGGGCGAACGTATCGGTTATGTGGCAGTAAATCCTGCTTGTAAGGATGCCAAGCTTATTGTAAATATGTGTGGACAGATTTCCCGTGGAACAGGTCACAATTGCCCTGCTTCCATCATTCAGTTGGCGGTAGCTGAAGTGCTTGATAAAACTTCAGATTTGTCTGTTTACGAAAAGAATATGAACTTAATTTATGATGAATTAGTTGCTCTTGGTTTTACGGTTGTAAGACCGGGCGGAACCTTCTACATTTTTCCGAAGGCTTTGGAAGAGGATGCAAAAGTGTTCTGTGAAAAAGCAAAGGCGTATGACCTTATTTTGGTACCGGGTGACAGCTTTGGATGTCCGGGATACTTTAGAATGGCGTACTGTATCGATACCGAAAAGGTAGAACGTTCTTTAGTGGCTCTTAGAAAATTTGTAGAAGCAGAATATGGTACAAAGTAAGAGTTCATAATTGTTGCCAAATCAGAATAAGTAATAATAATTTGTTTGATAAATGGGAGATTTATTATGTTAGAAATTATCAAAGCCATTTTATTTGGTATTGTGGAAGGTATCACGGAATGGTTACCTGTCAGTAGCACCGGACATATGATTTTGCTGGAAGAATTTGTAAAACTGGATGTTTCCAAAGAATTCTGGAATTTGTTTCTGGTAGTTATCCAGCTTGGTGCGATTTTAGCCAGTGTCATTTTGTTCTGGAATAAAATCTGGCCTTTTCAGATGCCGGATAAAGCCAAAAACAAGAGTATTTTCAAAAAAGACACATGGATGCTTTTGTTTAAGGTAGGCGTGGCATGTATACCGGGTGTCATTTTTGCCGTGTTTGGAATCGATGATATTTGTGATAAATATTTTTATAATTCCGTAGGCGTATCCGTAGCACTCATTGTATTCGGTATTGTATTTATCCTTATCGAAATCTGGAATAAAAAGAGAATGCCAAAGCTGAATGATTTAGGCGAAATGACCTTTAAACTGGCGCTTATGATTGGTATTTTCCAGCTTTTGGCGGCGGCTTTTCCGGGCACAAGCCGTTCCGGTGCAACCATTATCGGTGCACTTATTTTGGGAGCGTCAAGAACGGTAGCAAGCGAGTTTACATTTATTTTGGCAATTCCGGCTATGCTCGGCGCCAGTGTTTTGGAATTAAAAGACTTTTTGGATGCGGGAATTACAATGGGCGGATTAGAAATCGGCATTCTTCTTGCCGGTGTTATTGTAGCCTTTGTAGTATCTGTTGTGGTAATCAAATTCCTTATGGGTTATATTAAAAAACACGACTTCAAGGTGTTTGGCTGGTACAGAATAGTACTTGGTATTGTTGTCCTTTTGTATTTTCTTTTTTGACAAATGCATAATAGTACTATAATATATGGTCGATATTTGTAAACTGTTTAGAAGAACTGTTTAGAGAACCTGGAGGTAAGAATGAGTAAGAAGGTAGCGATTGTTTCTGACACAAACTGCGGTATTACCTTAGACGAGGCGAAAGATTTAGGTATCAATTTAATCACTATGCCATTTTGCGTGGATGGTGAAGATTACTATGAATACAAAACAATGAATCATGCGATGTTTTTTGAAAAACTTCGTGCCGGTGCGGATGTATCCACATCTATGCCGTCACCTGCAGATTTAATGGATATGTGGGATGAACTTTTAAAAGAGTACGACGAGGTTATTCATATTCCTATGTCGTCAGGCTTAAGCGGAAGCTGTCATGCGGCAATGGGATTTGCAGGCAGTTATGACGGAAAAGTTGTAGTTGTAGATAATAAACGAATTTCTGTCATTATGAAGCAGGCTGTTTTAGAAGCAAAATGTATGGCGGATAAAGGAATGAGCGCCAAAGAAATCAAGGAATATTTAGAAAAAGATGCGTTAAATGCAAGTATTTATGTTGCAGTAGATACTTTGGAATATTTGAAAAAAAGCGGACGTGTTACACCGGCTGCGGCAGCTATCGGTGGTGTTCTCAACATCAAACCTGTTCTTCAGATTCAGGGTGGGAAACTGGACGCATACAAAAAAGTGCGTGGAATGAATCAGGCTGCAAAAGCAATGTTTGACGGTATTAAAGGGGATATGGAAACACGTTTTGCGGGAAAAGATATTGTGATTCGCGCCGCGTATTCCGGTGGTGAAGAGGTTAAAAATGCATGGGAAACTGCATTGAAAGAAGAATTCCCGGATGTGGAAATTGAGATTGATCCGTTACCGATCAGTATTTGCTGTCACGTTGGCGAAGGTGCTATGGGTATCGGGATTATGGAGAAAATGGCAGGACTTTAATTTGATGGCACAAAAGTAAAGGAGAGGCAATGCAGGAATCGTTTTTACTGGATAAATCATTAGATAAAATAAGAGTAAAAGTAAAACCACAGTGGAAGTGGGCTTTTCTTGCGTGTTTTATTACGGGTATCCTGACGTTTGGTTATTCAATGACAAACCATTTTTTGACATACGATTCCTTGTGGAATCTGGTGTCGGACCAGGATATGATTTCATCCGGAAGACAGTTTTTAACCTATGCCTGCAAAATTAGTACGGATTATGATTTGCCCTGGCTTAATGGAATTTTTGCAATATTTTATATGTCTCTTGCAGCGGTGTTCGTAGTAGAGGGGTTAGGCATTAAGAGTAAGTATCTGGCAGCGCTTTCCGGAATGATTTTGGTAACGTTTCCAAGTATGGCATCGACATTCTGTTATTCTTATACGATTGATGGATATATGCTGGCGGTGTTACTTGTAGCAGTGGCGTTTGTGCTTACAGACCGCAAAAAATGGGGATTTTTAGGCGGTATTTTTTTACTGGGTATCAGCCTTGGAATCTATCAGGCATATTTTTCATTTATCATACTGCTTTGCATTTTAAAATTGTTGCTGTCTGTTTTAGACGGGGATAAAATCAGTGTTATTTTTGGAAAAATATGGCGCTATGTCGTGATGGGAATTGGCGGTTATGCGTTTTATTACATTTCCCTTCGGCTTATGATGAAATTAAAAGAAGTGAACCTTTCCCAGTATCAGGGTGTTGATAATCTGGAAAGCTTTTCACTTTCAGATATTCCGGCAGGAATCATAGGTGCGTATAAAACATTTTTCAATTTTTTACGTTCACCGGGAGCCCTTGCTACCAATAAGGTGATGTATGTAAGTGTACTTGCACTTATTGTCATTGGAATCGGAATTTATTTGTGGAAATTCATTGTTTCCAAATCAGATAAAAAGGTATTGCGACTTGTATTAATTATGTTACTTCTTGTTGCAACACCGGTTGGCGCAACGATAGTTTGCGTGATGGCGCCGGATATGTACTTCCATTTGATTATGCGTCTGCCATGGGCACTTTTCTTTGTATTTGTGCTTGCTTTGGCAGAAAGACTTCCGAGTGTATCTAAGGCAGTACTTAAGAAAATAAGAGTGGCTTTGGCAACGGGAATTTGTGTGTTATCGGTGTTGATGGTGTCACAGTTTGCCATCACAGCAAATGTAGTTGCTTTCAATATGGAAGAACGTTATGAAAAAACATACGGCTTATGTGTGCGGATTGTTGACAGACTGGAACAGACAGAAGGATATAAACTGGGCGACAGAGTTGCTTTTGTAGGCGGCGGTGTGGACCAGAGTAAATATCCGTACACGGATTTTACCAGTGCCTACTTAAAAGGTTATTTTGGTGCGGAGGGTACTCTGGCGGCCAATGATACGGAAAAATTTGTTGTATTTTGTATCCATTATCTGAACACAACGATTGTAAATGCAAGTTATGAAGAACAACTGGAAGCAGTTGCAACCGATGAGTTTAAAGAGATGGAAACCTTCCCGGCTGATAGTAGTATCAGAAAAATTGGAGATATTTGGGTTGTCAAATTAAATGGATAGGTGTATGATTAAAATGTTGTTTATTGACTTGTTATTAGGAGGAGAAACATGAAAAAGAGAATTATAGCATTAGTTATAATGGCTGTTTTAGCACTTGGCGTTACTGCTTGTGGTAAAGAAAGCGAAGGAAACTTAGTATTTGATGTACCGGAAGGATTTGTATACGATGAAGCTGCAGCTTGTTACGTTGGACCGAACTATCCAAATGAATTGGCTAATATTAATTATTACAGCCAGGAAAACGATGGTTCATTCAAAACAGTTACAGAAGCAAACATTGAAGCCGCTTTAGAAGATGGTTTGTCAGAAGGCTTTGGCGAAGATGTTGATATTACATTGACAAGATGGGAAGAAACAGAAGTAGACGGATATGAAGCAATCGTTTATACATGTGAATATACATATGCAGGTCTCGGATTTGAACAGACACAGATTGCTATTAATGGTACAGACTATTTCCACTATGTAACTTTCTCAGATTTTGCTGATTCAGCATATGCAGATGATTTTGAAGCTTGTATGAAAGCTATGACATTTGAACCTGCAGAATAATATGACAAAGCAAGTGCGTCTATAAGTAATTATAGGCGCATTTTTTGGAGGACTATATGAAAAGAAGATTTTTTACTGTTTGTCTGATGGTGGTGTTGACTTGCTGTGTGACAGGATGTAATAGTACTTCTGATGGAACGGAAAAACAGGACGATATGAACGCAGAAGCCGGGAATGACGATTTGAATTTAGAGAATTCTACAAGTGATGTAGCGGATGATGACGAAGGTACGTTGCAGTTTGATGTACCCGAGGGCTTTACATACGATGAAAAATCTACACTTTACATCAGTCAGGATGGATTGGCGAATATCAACTATATTGCAAAGGAGAATGATGGCTCCTTTCCTATGATGACACAGATGTTGGTGGAAATGGGAATAGAGAGTTCACTTTCAACGCAATTGGGCACGGAAGTAGATATTACCATAGTAAGTTGGGAAGAAACAGAAGTGGATGGTTATGAAGCACTTCGTTACTCAATTACATACACAGTGGAAGAAATTTATATAGAACAGACGCAGTTTGTTGTGAATGGTACGAAAAAAATACATTCCCTGACATTTACTGAAATGGCCAACGTAGATTATGCCGACGAATTTACAGCATGTGAAGAGTCACTTCAATTTGAATAATTATAAAATATGTGATAAACTCTCCTAAGAAGTTTTTATACTTCGACGGGAGAGTTTTTTATGAAATTATTTAGAAATTTAAGTCCTACAAGAATTATTGCCTTAAGCTTTGCGCTTGTTATTTTGGTAGGGACTATACTTTTATCATTACCGGTGGCAACAAGAACCGGAGAAGGGACAAATATTATAGATGCATTATTTACGGCGACAAGTGCAACTTGTGTAACCGGTCTGGCAGTGTGTGATACATATACGCATTGGAGTATGTTTGGTCAGATCGTAATTATGTGCTTGTGTCAGGTTGGTGGATTGGGATTTATGTCCTTTATGTCCTTGTTTTCTATTTTTCTGCATAAAAAAATTGGTCTGCACGAAAGATTACTGTTAGTACAATCTTCAGGGTATATACGTCTGAGTGGAGTTGTTAAACTGATTAAAGGAATTTTTATCGGCACCATAAGTTTTGAATTAATAGGTGCAATTTTTCTGACAATTGCCTTTTATCCTGAAATGGGTTTGGGTAAAAGTATATATTATGGTATTTTTCATTCCATAACTGCATTTTGCAATGCAGGATTTGATTTAATGGGATTTAGAGTTCCATACTCTTCGCTCACGTATTACGAGACAAATCCGCTTGTAATTTTAACAATATCGGCATTAATTGTTATTGGTGGAATGGGATTTTTTGTGTGGTCGGATGTATTAAAGAATCGTTTTAAATTTAGTAAATATTCCCTACACTCTAAAATAGTAATTTATTCTACAGCAGTATTATTATTAGGCGGTTGGTTTTTATATTATATGTTTGAATTAAAGGGTAATTTATATGATTTATCATATCCTGATAAAATATTGTCTTCATTGTTTATGTCAGTATCCACGAGAACGGCCGGATTTGCAGCAACTGATTTTTCGCAGATGTCAGAGGCAGGAGCACTGTTGACGATGTGTCTTATGTTTATTGGAGGCGGAGCAGGCTCTACGGCCGGAGGTATTAAGACAACTACAATCGCTGTTTTATTTATGACTGTTATGGCATTTGCAAAAGGGAAAAAAGAGGTTGTTATATTTAAGAAAAGAATAGATAATGATACCATCAGACATTCCGCTGCCATTTTTTTGGTATATATGGTTGCGGTGATTCTTGGTACAGCGATAATTTGTGTTACGGATTCTATCGGATTAAAAGAATCTTTATTTGAAACAATTTCGGCAATAGGAACTGTTGGATATTCAATGATAGGAACACAAAATTTAAGCGATTTGGCACATATAGTTTTAATTGTTTTAATGTATGGAGGCCGAATTGGCTTTATGTCTCTTATGATGGTATTTTGGGAAAATGAAAATAAAGAACAGATACAAAGACCTGTAGAAAAA
>ERZ1032130.132-NODE-132-length-22395-cov-12.166517_pt1 | contig 22395 bp, 19 predicted proteins | sample MGYA00517879_ERZ1032130 | MGnify/ENA primary metagenome ERZ1032130 (study PRJEB33719, sample SAMN04262597) | wastewater metagenome | biome: rural village; feature: animal feces; material: feces | host: Bos taurus | place: El Salvador | collected 2012-01-31 ...
TCCTTGGTGTGCTCGGGAGCGCGCTGAGCGAACTTCTGCTCGCCGAAGGGGAAGCCGTACTCCAGCAGGCCGATCTCAGCCATTTCGTGAGCCAGAGCGTAGATGTCCTTACCCTCGGTCTCAACGCCCCACTCCTTAGCGATGGTGATCAGCTTTGCGGGGTCCTTGATCTGGTAGTTGCCGCCTTCGCGGGTCTGGTGCAGGGTGTGCATGATCTCACGGCCGTGGTCGGAGTGTGCTGCGGTACCACCGACGGTGAAACGCAGGTAGTTACGGGCGACGATACCGTGAACGTCACAGCCGCAGATACCGCGGGGAGCCTTCTTGGTGATACGGCAGGGGCCCATGGAGCAGATACGGCAGCAGGTGCCGCCTTCGCCAAAGCCACAGTGAGGAGTCTGGTTCTTGACACGCTGCTGCCAGGTGTCAGCGCCAACCTTCTGCGCGGTTTCCAGCAGAGAATTGGTGGCAGCTTCCATCTCCTCGATGGTTGTAGTAAATGCCCAATCCTTCAAAGTGATTTCCTCCTAATCAATTGAGTCTTGAAAAACCTATATGTACCCTATGGTAAACATAGTGTATCGATAATATTGTACTAATTTAATGCAAGATTGTCAACAGTCGAAATAGACACTTTTCCCATTTATTTTCCATCCCCCATGGGGGGATTTTTGGCTATTATTTATGAGAATACTATATATGGTGTTGAAAAGTATTTTTTGGCACAAGTTTTTCTGCGAGAAACCGTCTGTGTCATGTTTTTTTAAATCGTAATTTATTGTGCAGTAGGGGGGAACCTCGGCCCCCTCACTGAGGGGGCTGGCACGCCGACAGGCGTGACTGGGGGAGTGCTTTCTCAGTGATAGGACACTCCCTCCGTCAAAAATCAAAGATTTTTGCCACCTCCCTCAAAGAGGGAGGCAAGGGGCGCTCCCGCGCCATTGCCCGATAAATGCCCATTTGCCGATAGACGGCAAAAGAGGGAACGGCGCAGGCCGTTCCCTCTTCAGGATGATTCATCAATAGAAGCCCTGTCTGCCCTCCAGAAGTTCTATGCCTTCGGGCAGCATATTATGCTCAGCCAGCCAGCGCAGGGTGTTCTCGCTGTCGGCATAAACTTCCAGGCTAAGACCGTACTTGTCATTGGCGTTGAGATAGACCCAGAGGCGATCCCGCTTGGCATACCCTTCCTCATAATCCACGTCGGGGATGCGGAAGTAGCCAGTATGGAAATGGTCGTGCTGGGCCATATTGCCGGCGGCGCAGTCAGAGCGCACGGCAGCAAGGAAGCTTTCTGCCTCCCGGCGGGTGTCGATAGCATTGCCAAGTTCCTGATCCACATAATCCACGCTCATGCTGGTAAATTCCGCCAGCACCATTGCCAGACGGTCAAATTCCACGCCGTTGACGATGACCTTCTCCCAGCCCTCGCCGGTGACATTCTCCCAGCGGTTCAGGTAATCCCGGAGGATCTGACCCTCGGGGGAGTCCACCCAGACGTTGTATTCCCGGGTGGCAACGTTGCCGTTGTCCAGCTCATAGCGCAGGCGGACATTGGTGGCAATGCGCACAGGCTGGGTATGGTCCTCCTCGTCGATGAGGTCGGCGTTGTTGTCGATGTAGCGGACCCACTGGCCGTTGGAGCCGATCACATAGCTGCCGCTGCCCTCCTCAGCCCGGTTATCCAGGGTTAAGCGGTGGAGCTGGAGGATGGTTTCAATGTCGGCGTCCTCTTCCAGCTTGATGGAATTGATATAGCCGGTGTCCAGAATTACGGACTTGATCTGCTCCTGTTTGGGCATCCGTTCCTCGATATTCAGCACATCGAAGTGGGTGAATACCAGGGTCATCACCAGCACCGCTGCCAGTGCACCGAGGCCGTACCAGTTGCGCAGCCGGAAGACCCGGGTGGAGCGCTCAATGAGCATCCGTCCGATGAACCAGCCGATCACAAGGCCGATGGCGAGGACGGGATAATTCTGGTTCCGCAGTCCCAGAATGGAGTACAGGAAAAACTGTCCGGAAGCCATGACAAAAATGGCACACAGTACCTGGAACACGGGAACCAGAGGCCGGAAGGCCACCGCGTCTCCGGCGCATTCCAGATGGCGCTTTTTGTACAGGAACAGCGCCGCCAGCAGGAAGGCAATGCCCGCAGCGGCCCACAGGAACAGGATACCCCATTCGCCGGTGACGGTGAAGTTGGCGGTGACGCCCTCATAGTTTTCACCGAACAGCTCCCGCAGCTGGCCGCGGGTACCGGTTTCCACAAAGGTGTGGTTCATCACCTGATAGACAGGGGTCAGGTTCTGAGCCAGGGTGGTGGGGGTGACGATGCCGTAGAGCATGGGGGTGTAGATGGTGTCTACCAGCCAGTAGGCGATGTAGGCACCGGCATTCAGCAGGCCGTAGCCAGCCGCCATGGTGAAGCGGTTGCCCACGCACATGGCAGAGAACGCTGCCAGACCGAAGAAGCAGACATACTCCAGATTGGTGCCGACGAACCACAGCGCGGCGATCTGCCAGGCGTCCACATAAAAGGTGGTGTTCAGCAGGGGCATGGCAACCAGGGCCATCATGGCAGTGGGTACCAGAGAGAAGGCAATGCCCGCCAGCACATTGGCAAGGAACCAGCCTTCCCGCCGCAGGGGCATGGCGTGGAGCATGTTGCACATCCGGCTGTTGAACAGGTCGCCGAAGAGCAGCTGGGCCACCACCAGGGCGTAGCCCAGATTGATGATGCCCATACTGTTGATGAGCTCTGCCATATTCTTGACGAAGGCGAACTGCCGGTTGAAGCTATGGGGCGCGCCGCCGTCGGTATACAGCAGGAACAATCCCACCATAAGGCAGATGGTGTACAGCACCCAGACCGGGGAGAACCGGGTCAGGTTTTTCATAAAAACGGCTTTATTAAAGCAGAATGTCTTTGACTGCATAGTTCACACCTCCCAGTTCGTAAATGAAGATCTCTTCCAGAGACAGGGGCAGCACATCGTAGTAGACGGGATTGGCGGCGGCTGCTTTTTCGCTGATCTCCCAGGCGGAGCCCCGGACGATGAGGGTCTTCATCCGGCCGGAGCTGCTTTCGTGGAGGACTTCCAGTCCTTCGGGAATGTCTCCCACGATCTGCAGCTTGTGGGTAGCGCCCTGCATATCCGCAAGGCTCTTTTCCAGCAGCATTCTGCCGTGGTCCATGATGCCCACATGGTCGCAGACATCCTCCAGCTCTCTTAAGTTGTGGGAGGAGATCAGCACTGTGGTGCCGTGGTCTGCAACGTCGGACAAAATCAGACTCATGACCTGACGGCGCATGACGGGGTCCAGACCGTCCACCGGCTCGTCCAGGATCAGCACCTCGGGACGGCAGGATAGAGCCAGATGGAAGGCTGCCTGCTTCTGCATACCCTTGGAGAAGCGCCGCAGCTGGCCGTTGCGGGGCAGCTGGAAAATTTCATACAGCCGTTCATACAGTTCTTTGTCAAAGGTGGGATAGATGCCCTGATAGAATTTTGCCATGTCCTCCATGGTGGCGGAGGGGAAATAGAAAATATCGTCGGGGATGTAGCCAATTTTTGCCTTGGCGGCGGGATTCTCGTAAATATCCTCTCCGTCCAGACGGACAGAGCCGCTGTCCTGGCGGTAAACGCCGGTCATGTGGCGGATGGCGGTGGACTTGCCGGCACCGTTGGGACCGACGAGGCCGTAGACCGCGCCCTTGGGCACCGTCAGGGTCAGATCATCCAGGGCCTTAAAAGACCCGAAGGTCTTGGTTATGTTTTTCAGTTCAAGCATATTTGGACTGCCTCCTTCCGTAGGCTCTTATTTCTTCTTGCTGTTTTTCTCCAGCCGATGAACCATCTGCTCTCTGGTGATGCCCAGCGACAGCAGGGCGGCGGTGGCTTCATCAAAGGCGGTGTACCAGCGCTCCACTTCCTGCTCCCGGCTTTTTTCGTTTTCGCAGACGAAACAGCCCTTGCCGGGGATGGTGACGATCCAGCCGTTGAATTCCAGCAGCCGGTAGGCACGCTGGATGGTATTGGGATTGATGGCCAATACCGATGCCAGTTCCCGGACGCTGGGGAGCTTGTCACCGGGCTTTAATGCGCCGCCGGTGATCTGTTCCTTCAGACCGTCAATGATCTGGGCATAAATGGGCCGGGAATCCCGATAATCCAAATGAACCATACGATCCCTCCTTCTCGTTTAACTGTACTAGCTGTTCTAGTACAGTTAGTATAACAGCCCATACAGCTTAAGTCAACGGACCGAAGTTTAAGATTTTCTTAGGAATTGTTTAAGATGCCTGATGAAGAAAAAAGCCCAAAAAGAAATGTCATTGCGAGGAGAGACAGCGACGCGGCAATCCCCTTCAAGTTTCCGAAAGGAACCGTTGTACGATTCTGTGCGGACCTTTGGTGGGGATTGCCACGCCAGTGTGCGCACTGGCTCGCAATGACATGGTTTCTTGATATATTATTTCTTTTTTAAACTGGCCACCAGCAGGCAGGCCCAGAGGAAGAGGCTCAGGGCCCAGTGGCCGCTGCAGATCATGGGGCTGGACACGATGACCAGCATGATGTGCAGGACGCTGCCCAGAAATTCAGACTGCATGGCGCACAGAAAATTCAGCACCAGGAGCACAAGGGTCAGTCCCAGAGAAGCTGCGGAAAGATTCCGAACCAGCGCCCGGGCATCAGGTCCACCCTGATACAAAAGCAGTGCAGGCGGCACAAAGCACAGCAGGGAAAGCGCTGTCATACCGCCTGCCAGAAGGCCGGAAGATGCCGGGATAAATCCCAGCCCGGCGCACAAACTAAACATACCGCCCCAGAGGGCATACAGATGGGTGTTTTTCATAAACGGATTCTCCCTGAAAAAATGCATTCTGCATTCTATTTTACCCCAATCTCAGCGGATTGGCAACCCCTTCCAATTGCAAAAAAAACTGGACAGTGGTGGAAACTTCTGGTATAATACAGTATTATTACTGGAAAAGGGAGGGGAAATCCCATGAAATGCCCTTATTGCGGAGACCAGGAAAGCAAGGTCGTGGATTCCCGGCATTCTGAGGACGGCCTCAGCATCCGCCGCCGCCGGGAGTGCATGAACTGCCAGCGCCGGTTCACCACCTATGAGATTGTGGAGAGCCTGCCCATCATCGTTGTCAAGCGCAACGGCAGCCGTCAGGCCTTTGATCGGAACAAGATCCTCAATTCCATGATCCGTGCCTTTGACAAGCGGAAAGTGGATGTTGCAGACCTGGACCGAATCACCACCGAGATCGAACAGACCATCCAGAACACTCTGGAACGGGAAATCACCACCGACAAGCTGGGCGAAATGGTCATGGAGCGCTTAAAGCCCATTGACGAGGTCGCCTATATCCGCTTTGCCTCCATCTACCACCGGTTTCAGGATGCAGGCAGCTTTATGCGGGAGATCAGCAAATTCCTGGAGGAAAAATAATGAGCACGACCCCTACGCAGATTCTTGACACAGCTTCTCTGGCAGAGAAGCTGGACATCGATTCCATCAAGGCCACCATGGACGGCTTCGACCCGGCCAGCTTGCTGCCGGACCTGCAGAAGCTCTTTGATTCCCTGGCCCCGGTGTGCAAATTCGCCGTGATGATCGGCCCCATTCTGCTGCTGATTTTCGGTGCCTGCTACCTGTTCCTTGCCCCCAAGGAAGCCAACTGGTATTTTGGCTACCGCTGCTATTTCGGCATGGGCAGCGAATACGCATGGCGTTCCACCCAGCGGATGGCAGGCCTGCTCTTCGGCGGCCTGGGCCTTGCCCTGACGGTCATCATGTTCATCATCACCGGCCGCTTTGCCTACATGGAGGTAACCGCCATGGTCTGGCAGGCTCTGGAGTGCATGGTGCTGGAAGCCGTGCTGACATTGCTTGCGGTGCTGAGCATCAACCTGACGGCTTTCTTCCGTTTCAACCGGAAGGGCCAGCACAGAAGAAAACACAGAAGATAACCAACATCCCGGACTGCAGTCAGCAGTTCGGGATTTTTCTGGCGCGACAGCGCCTAAGGCTTCCCCCGGGGGGAAGCTGGCACGAATCTTTGATTCGTGACTGATGAGGAATGCGGGTGGTAATGTTACGATTCGTACAATGTTTCAGACCTGTTCCAGACTTGGAATTGCACGCCACCCCTCATCCGGCTCGCCTTCGGCGAGCCACCTTCCCCCCGGGGGAAGGCTTTGGGACTGCGAAATGCACTATGCACGCACACTTGTCCGTCTGTTGTGTAAAAATAATGCTTGACAAAGGCGCACGGATGGTGTATAACAGGCATAACCTGATAGCAAACCATGGAAGCGGGAGTAAAGCTGCATAGCGCATCCACAGAGAGTTCTGCAAAGCTGAGAGCAGAGCGAAAAGCGGAGCAGCAAATGGGCCGCCGAGGGCAGGGGGAAATGGGATTGCCCAGAGTATCTTCTGACGCATTGCCAGCGTTAACGGGCAGACGGTGTGTTGGCACCGTTGTGAGGCGGCCGCATTCGCGGCAAGCAGGGTGGTACCGCAGAAATGTCTTTTCTGTCCCTGTTCCCCATAGGGGGAACAGGGATTTTTTATTTCCGAAAGGAGTAGAATGATATGAAAAAATTACCGGGAAAACGATGGTGAAACAGTCCGGCATATATGCACTGTAGGGGGCGGCGTCCTCGACGCCCCGCACAGAAAGCAGTTACAAATTCACCTGAACCAATGTGACGAAGCAGACCTTTATCCACCGGGGCGTCGGAGACGCCGCCCCCTACATTCTATATTTAAGGAGTTACCAATATGAAAAAGCTGATTTCCCTGATTCTGGCCCTGACCATGGCCTTCACCTTCACCGCATGCGGTTCCTCCAAAGAAACGACTCCCACCGGCCATCCTGACAGCTACAGTGTTGCTATCGTCCAGCAGCTGGATCACTCTTCTCTGGATGAGATCCGCACCGCTGTGGAAGCCCAGCTGGAAGCTCTGGCGCAGGAGCAGTGCGTAGAGATCACCATCAAGTCCTTCAACGGCCAGAACGATGCCTCCGTGCTGAATCAGATCGGCACCCAGGTGGTCTCCGACGGTTATGATCTGATCATCCCCATCGCCACCATGGCTGCCCAGTGCATGGTCACCGCCGCTGAGGGCACCAACATTCCTGTTGTTTACGCCGCCTGCTCCGACCCTGAATCTGCCGGCCTTACCGGTATCCCTACCGTCACCGGCGTTTCCGATGCCCTGAATACCCCCTTCATTCTGGACATGATGCTGGCCGCACAGCCCGATGTGAAGACCGTCGGTCTGCTGTACTCCAATTCCGAGATCAACTCCCAGACTCCCATCGCCGAAGCCAAGGCCTATCTGGATGCCAAGGGCATCGCCTATCTGGAAAAGACCGGCAACACCGCCGGTGAAGTTCTGGAAGCTGCCGCTTCCATGGTGGGCCGTGTGGACGCTGTCTTCACCCCCACTGACAACGCCGTTATGAACGCCGAGGCTTCCGTGGCTGAGACCCTGAACGAGGCCGGTATCCCCCACTACACCGGCGCTGACTCCTTCGTCCTCTCCGGCGCCTTCACCACCTGCGGTGTCAACTACACCGAGCTGGGTACCAAGACCGCTGACATGGCCTTCGATATCCTCATGGGCGGCGCCGTTGGCGGCTTCCATGTCATGGACGGCGGCATCATCACCGTCAATACTGACACTGCTGCCGCTTGCGGCATCAATTACAGCGTCTTCACCACCATGGCAAATACCATCAACGAGGTAACTACCGCCCAATAAGTTATGATGTCATTGCGAGCCAGTGTGCACACTGGCGTGGCAATCCCCTTCAAGTTTCTGGAAATTTCGGAGGAGATTGCCACACCAGTCTGCGGACTGGTTCGCAATGACATATGATATTATGAGATTGTTCAAAAATAAGGAGGAATCCTGATGATTTCCACCGCTGTTATTATGAGCGCTTTGGAGCTGGGCTGCATTTATGCCCTGGTTGCCCTGGCGCTGTTCCTGAGCTTCCGGGTGTTGAATATTGCGGATATGACCACCGACGGCACCTTTACCTTAGGCTGCGCCGTGTCGGCTACCGTGGCGGTGGCGGGTCATCCCCTCCTTGCCCTGCCGCTGGCGATGCTGGCAGGTGCCTGTGCAGGCTCTATTACGGCGCTGCTGCAGACCAAGCTGAAAATTCCTTCCATTCTGGCAGGTATCATCACCAACACAGGCCTGTACACCGTGAATCTGGCGGTGATGGACTTCTCCTCCAATGTGAATATGCTGCGCTCCGCCACCCTGTTTACCCTGCTGCAGCCCCATTTGGGTATGTTCTACAAGCTGATCCCCGCCGCTGCGCTGACGGTTGTGGCCGCAGTCCTGCTGGTGCTGTTCCTGAAGACCCGGCTGGGCCTTTCCATCCGGGCTACCGGCGACAATGCGGACATGGTCCGGGCATCCTCCATCAATACCGGCTTTACCATCACCATCGGTCTGATGCTGTCCAATTCCCTGACGGCCCTTTCCGGCGCGGTGCTGGCCCAGTATCAGAAGACTGCCGACATCAACCTGGGTACTGGCATGGTCATCATCGGTCTTGCTTCCCTGATTATTGGCGAAACCCTGCTGCCCAAGGGCAAAATGTGGAGAAAGGCATTGGGCGCTGTCCTTGGCTCCATCCTCTACCGCTTTATCATCGCGCTGGCGCTGCGCATGGACCTGCCCAGCGAATGTCTGAAGCTGATCTCTGCCACCATCGTGGCCCTGGCCATCGGCCTGCCTGCCATCAAGGCCGCTGCAAAGCCTGCCACCACCAAGGGAGGGAAGTAAGATGCTGAAAGTCAAGAATATTTCCAAAACCTTCAACCCCGGCACCGTCAACGAAAAGACGGCCCTGCGGGATTTGAGCCTCCATTTGGAACAGGGAGATTTCGTTACCATTCTGGGCTCCAACGGCGCGGGTAAATCCACATTGTTCAACGCCATTGCCGGTTCCTTCGTGGTGGACACCGGTTCCATCCAACTGGACGGCAAGGACATCACCAACCTGCCGGACTACAAGCGAAGCAAGGTCATCGGACGGATGTTCCAGGACCCCCTCCGGGGCACCGCGCCCAATATGACCATTGAGGAAAATCTGGCTCTGGCTTATATGCGTGCCAGCCACCATACCTCTCCCTTCTCCATGATCAACAAGCGGGACCGGGCGGAATTTCGGGATCGCCTTGCCCAGCTGGAGCTGGGGCTGGAGGACCGGATGGACCATCCTGTGGGCCTGCTTTCCGGTGGTCAGCGCCAGGCATTGACCCTGCTGATGGCAACGCTGGTGACTCCCAAGCTGCTGCTTTTGGATGAACACACCGCCGCCCTTGACCCCGCCACTGCGGAAAAAGTGCTGGAGCTGACGGAGAAAATCGTAGCGGAGAACAACATCACCTGCCTGATGATCACCCACAACATCCCCTCGGCATTGGCCCTGGGCAACCGCACCATTATGATGAAGAACGGCTCCATCGTCATGGAACTGTCCGGCGAGGAACGGGCCACCATGACCTCCGAGAAGCTGCTGCAAAAATTCCATGAACAGGGCATGAGCAATGACCGCATCCTGTTCAGCGCCGAGTGAAAATACGGTAGAGAATGTCATTGCGAGGAGCGACAGCGACGTGGCAATCTCCTTCAAGTTTCCGGCTGGTATTGTTTCGTGATCCTGCGCGGACCTTTGGAGGGGATTGCCACGCCAGTGTGCGCACTGGCTCGCAATGACAACTGTTTTTTGAACTTTTTCTATAAACTGAGGGCGGGGATATATCCCCGCCCTATAGTTTATTGTTGAATTTGGTTTACATAAAGCTTTGCGGGATCATGGGGCTTGAAGGCCTGCCACACCAGCACAGCCACTGCGGTGATGCAGGTGATGGCTGCCAGCACCTGGCTGACCCGGAAGGGGCCCCACCAGAGACTGTCCACCCGCAGACCTTCGATGAAGGTCCGGCCAAGGCCGTACCATGCGGCGTAGCCCAGGGCAATCTGACCGTCATACTGCCGCTTTTTGCAAAGGGATGCCAGAATCCCGAAGCCCAGGGCATTCCACACAGATTCGTAGAGGAAGGTGGGATGGTAATATTCCCACATCTGGGTCTTCTCATTGAACAAGCCCATGCGGAAGAAGGAATCCGTGGCGGCACCGAAGGCTTCCCGGTTCATGAAATTGCCCCACCGGCCGATGGACTGTCCGATGAGGAACACCATCAAAATCAGGTCCAGCACTGTGGTGAATTTAATCTTCTTGTACTTACAGACGGCGTACATGCCGATGATGGCACCGATGACACCGCCGTAAATGGCAATGCCGCCCTCCCAGATGTACAGTACGGAGATGGGATTATCGGCGTAATCCGCCCAGGAGAAGGCCACATAGTAGATTCTGGCGCAGACAATGGCAAAGGGGGTCACCCACAGCACGCCGTCCAGAATATCGTCCTCCTTCAGACCGAACTCCTTGCTGCGGCGGCAGGCATAGGCCACTGCCAGGATCAGACCGATGGCAATGATGAGGCCGTAGTAATGGACGGTCAGAGGCCCAAGGGACAGGGTCCGGGGGGGATTCACCTCAAGATCCAGAAAGGGAAAGGAAATAAAGGAATAATTGCTTGGATTCATAGAAAGTCTCCTAAGTTGTGCATGTCATTGCGAGGAGGTCGCAGGCCGACGTGGCAATCCCCTTCAAGTTTCCGAAAGGAATCGTTGCGATTCTGCGCGGACCTTTGGAGGGGATTGCCACGCCGGTGTGCGCACCGGCTCGCAATGACATGTTGTGTTTATACGACAGGGTTAATAATCGACAAGCTGCACCGTTCCCGGTTTACTACCCGGTTCAGGAAGCCGCAGATTTCCGTGGCTTCAATGCTGCGGTAGACTTCCGGGAAGCGGAAGTAGTCGAAATCGGAGAAATGGTAGGCGCAGACCCGGAAACAGGTGGAATCGAAGGAATCCAGTCCCCGGATGCGGCGGCCCAGGGCGCTGCGCTTCATCCGCAGGAACCGGTCCTCGGGGATGCCCTCAGCGGCGATTTTTGCCGCCTGCGCCAGAATGGCCTCCCGGACTGCGGGGGCGTTTTCGGAATCGCCGGAGCACATCAGCATAGCGCAGCCGTCGATGGTCTCAAAGCCGCCGCCGAAGGAGGAATCGATGAGGCCCTCCTCGTAGAGCTTCAGATACAACTCAGAGCTTTCGCCAAACAGGGCTTCTGCTGCCAGATCAGCCACCATTTCCGTCCGGATGGCGGAGGTGCCGGTGCCTACCGGCTCGCACTTGAAGGCCAGATCGAACATGGGCATGGCGACTTCCATATTATCGGAAACTTCAGGCTTTACGCAGGTCATCGGTTCCTGCCAGGGCCGCATTTTGACACCGGCGGGCTTTTCCTCGGTGCCCAGCTGATTCCGGGCAATGGACAACACCGCATCGGGGTCCACATCGCCGATGACGCACAGCAGCATATTGCTGGGCGCATAGAAGGCCCGGTGGCAGGCATGAAGCACTTCCGGGGTGATCTCCCGGATGGACTCCCGGGTGCCCAGGATGGGGACACGGATGGGATGCTGGTGGTACAGAGCTTCCATCAGGTTGTCAAAAATCATGGAATCCGGAGAGTCCAGGTTCATGCCGATCTCCTGATCGATGATGCCCCGCTCCTTTTCCACACTTTCTTCGGTAAAGTAGGGGGTGGACACAAACTCCAGCAGCAGCTTTAAACAGTTTTCAAAATTTTCCGTGCAGGAAAAATAGTAGGCGGTCATGTCATAGCTGGTAAAGGCGTTGGTCATGGCACCCATACCGGCAAATTCCGCACTGACGTCCCGGTTGCCCGGAAGGTCGAACATTTTGTGTTCCAGATAGTGGGCCACACCGGCGGGGGCGTGGTAGACCTTGCCCTCCAGCACGAAATCCGTGTGGATGGAGCCGTAATCCGTGACAAAATAGGCCATTTTCTTGGAGAAGCCCTTCCGGGGCACCACACACACCGTCAGGCCGTTTTCCAGCCGCCGGGTGAACAGGGTCTCGTCCAGCTCGGGATAATACTGCTTGTTCACTGGCTCCCTCCTTTCAGGAAATAGGTGGTGTGCAGCTCCATGATCTTGGCGCATTCCACCACATCTGCGACGGTAAGGGTTTCCACAGCCTTCATATATTCGCTGTGGGAGAAGGCAAGGCCGCTGAGGGCGGCGGTGGAATAGTAGCCCTCGATGGAGCCGGGGGAATCGTGGGTGGAGCGCAGGGAGGACAGCAGTGCTTCCTTGGCAGAATCCAGCTCCCGCTGGGAGATTTCGCCCTCCCGGCACAGCTGCAGCTGCCGCAGCACTTCTTCCTTCACCAGCGTTTCCTTGTCGAAATCAATACCGGCGTTGACCACAGCGATGCCCTTGGTGCCGTAATAACCGGAGCCGATGGAATAGCACAGGGACATCTTTTCCCGGACGTTCATAAACAGCTTGCTGGTCATGCCGGAGCCGAAAATCACGTTCAATGCCTGCATGGCAGGGAACCGGGGGTCCCGGTTGGTGATGGGTACGGTAAAGCCCATGCACAGCTTGCCCTGGGCAACGTCCATGGCCTCCGTCACATCGCTGCCCTCACAGGGCAGGAAGGGAGTCTGGTTTTCCAGTGCCAGAGGAGCACGGTCCAGCCGGCCCAGCAGGGGCATCAGCAGATGGGCCACCTGATGGGGCTCTGCGCTGCCAACATAGGAAATCTCCATGGGGCTGGTCCGCAGGATATTGCGGTAATGGACATAGAGAGACCGGGGCGTAATGGAAGCCACCTGCTCCGGTTCGCCCAGCCGGGACAGGCCGAAGGTATCTTCCCGGCACATGGTTTTCAGCAGACGGCTCATGGAGTAGGCCCGCTTGTCATTGCGTTCGGATTCGATGGTGGAGATGAGGTTTTTCTTCTCGCTTTCCACAAAGGCGGGGAGAAATGCGCCGTTTTCCAGGGAGGGATCCAGCAGAGTCTCTTCCAGGAAGCGCAGCATGGGCCGCAGCACCTGGTCGCCGGGGAGGGCAAAGCGGTCATCCATAAAGCCGCAGTACAGGCCCGTGGTCTGGTAATCGCCGACGCGCCGCACCAGAGGGCTGATGGAAGCGCCGTAAAGCTCGTCTAAATGCTCGGTGATGGACCGCAGGTCAGGGCAGGAAACGGTGCCCCGCAGCAGCACAGAGGGCAGCAGGGCATTGAGCGCCGCTTCCTCCCGGTGCATCTGCCGCACCAGCTGAAGGCTCAGGCATCCCTGCTTGAACCGGGTGTCCCGGCAGACCCGGAGGGTGATACCGGGCAGAAGAGAAATGGTTTCGATCATAGTTGGCTCCTTGTGTCATGCAGCGGCGCGGCAGCGCCCAAAGCCTTCCCCTCTGGGGGAGGTGGCAGCCCGAAGGGCTGACGGATGAGGGCAGTACGATCCCGCCAAACCCAAGGCAGTATCGGCGAGATGGTACCGCACCTCACCCGTCACGGCTAGCGCCGTGCCACCCTCCCAAAAGGGGAGGGCCTTTCTGCAAATAAAGTCATGTAACCGTTATTATATACTACTTTTTGCAAAATAGGAAGTGGTACATAAAAAATTAAGACTTTTTCTGTTGTCATTTCGGCCCTTTTGCGGTAGAATGGAGAAAATGCTTTTACACTGGGAGGGAATCGGCCATGGCTTGGCTGGAAATTACCATTGACACTGCCTCGGAGAAGATCAATTCCGTGGTGACCCACCTGACGGCCAGAGGCTTTGCGGATCTGGTCATTGAGGATCAGGAGGAATTTGAAACGTTCCTGGAGGAAAACCGGGCCTACTGGGATTATATTGACGAAGACCTGCAGGAGAAGCTCCAGGGATTGTCTCATATCAAGCTGTATCTGGAAGACACGGACACCGCAGGAATGGAACGGTTGCGGCAGGCTGCCGCGGAACTGGACCTGCCTATGGCAGTGGCAGCGCTGGCAGAGACCAACTGGGAGGAAAGCTGGAAAGACAGCTATCCGCCTCAGGAAGTGGGCGAAAAGCTCATTGTTCTGCCCTACTGGCGTGCTGACGAGGAAACGGACCGGGTGAAGGTCATTCTGGACCCGGGTCTTACCTTCGGCACCGGCGCCCATCCCTCTACCCAGATGGTGATGGAAAAGATGGAGGAAGTGGTGCAGCCCGGCTTTGTCTGCTTAGACCTTGGCAGCGGCAGCGGCATTTTGTCCATTGCCGCACTGCGCCTGGGTGCGGAGACTGCCGTGGGTATCGACATCGACCCTAAGGCCGAGGACATCGCCCGGGAGAATGCTGCCTACAACGGCTTTGCCGCTCCTGCCTTCACCGCCCTCACCGGCAATGTCACCGAGGATCAGGAACTGATGGCCTCTCTGGCGGCAAAGCGGTGGGATCTGGTGCTGGTGAACATTGTTGCCGATGTTATCATTGGTCTTGCCCCGGTGCTGCCCAATTTCCTGACCGAAAACAGCACCCTCATCTGCTCCGGCATTCTGGACGTCCGGCTGGAGGAAGTGGTGGCGGCATTGGAAAAAGCGGGCCTCACCGTCACCGCCGTCAAGCAGAAGGAAGACTGGCGCAGTGTGACTGCAAAAAAAGGCTTCCCCCGGGGGGAAGCTGACAAAAATCTTTGATTTTTGACTGATGAGGGATGGCGAAATGTGGTGAACAGTATGCACCTATGACGAGAAGGTGCAAGGCTTTGCAACAGATATGGTGTAATATGCTGCCTATCAGTTTGCAGCGTTTCGCCATCCCTCATCCGTCTTTTTCATTTGCTTCTCAAATGAAAAATCCACCTTCCCCCCCGGGGGAAGGCACGCGGCTTCGCCGCTAGAAAGGAGAAACCTATGAATATTCCCTACCGCCATCGGCGGGTTTTGAACAGTTTGGGCACGGTTTTGCTGGTGCTTTTACTGGTATTTATCGTGGTCTGGATGTGCTGGGTCGTTTGGCTGCAGCGTTATGTGGTCTATACGGACGACGGTGCCACACTGGACTTTAACCAGTCTTCCTACGAAATGTCCGGCAAGGAAGCTGTGGAGCCCAAAGCCCAGCAGAATATTTCCATCTTCTACAACGAAGGTGCCGATGCCATCAATACCTCCAACGAAATGGAGCAGATCAACGGCTACTACATCACCAGCAAGATGTTCCAGGAGGACTTCGACAATGTGATGCTGCAGATCGAGCGGCTGAAGTCCGGCACTGCGGTGATGATCGATATGAAGGGCGACTACGGCTCCTTCTTCTATGCCTCCACACTGCCGGAGGCTGTCCAGTCTGCCAGCACCAATATTCCCCAGGTGGCGAAGCTGGTGGAGCGGCTCCATTCCAAGGGCTTTTATACCATCGCCAGGATCAGCGCCTTCCGGGACTACAATTTCGGCCTGAACAATGTTCCCAGCGGTCTGTATTTGCTGAACCGGGCGGGCCTGTGGGCGGACAACGGCGGCTATTACTGGTTGGACCCAACCAACCCCACCACCACCAACTGGATCACCAGCGTGGTGCTGGAACTGAAGGGCATGGGCTTTGATGAGGTGATGCTGGATAATTTCCGCTTTCCCTCCTCGGATAAGTACATTTTCAACGGCGACAAGCCTGCCGCCCTGGCAAGCGCTGCCCAGACCCTGATGTCCACCTGTGGTGCCAATGATTTCGTTCTGTCCTTCTGCGTGGAGGACCCCATGTTCTCCCTGCCGGAGGGCCGCAGCCGGATGTACCTGTCCGGTGTGGGTGCCGGCAACATTGCCCAGAATGCTGCCCTGACTATGTTTGAGGAAAAAGAGACCCGGCTGGTGTTCCTGTCCGAAACCGCCGATACCCGTTATGACCAGTACAGCGTCCTGCGGAATCTGTATGTGGCAGAAGAGACGGAAGCACGCAAGGCCGGATAACATTAGCCTCCCCAAAGGGGCAATGTCATTAAGCTAAGAGGATTGTAGGGTGCGGATATATCCGCACCGGGCAGTTTCGATCATTGAGCGTTTGGATTTTTACGCTCAGTTTTCGGGGGGGCCGGTTGAGATATATCTCAACCCTACATCGGATTTCTTAACTGAATGACATTGCCCAAAGGGGAGGGCTTTGGTATAACAAGAAAAGCCCCGCTGTTCTTTTATAACAGCGGGGCTGGTTTTGTTTACTGGTTCTCACCGCCGGGCTTTCTGGGTCTGCGGCGGTAGTTGGGACGGCGGCGGGAGGGCTTCTTCTCCTGCTCGCCTTCGGCTTCGGGAGCGGGCTTTGCCTCTTTGGACTCCGTGGCTTCTTTGGGCTCCTTCCTGGGCTTTTCCTGCTTGGCAGGAGCGGGGGCTTCCTTGCTCTGGGGCTCCTTGGGGGCATTCTGGAGCTTGCGGCGGCGGTTGCGGCTGCGGGAGGATTTGCCTTCCGCCGACTCTGCTGCGGTTTCTTCGGCAGGCTGCTCCTGGACTTCCGGCTCATCTACCACCTGCTCGGTGCTGTAGCGGAACTTGATGGGCTCCAGGAAGCCCTTCTCCTCGGGCTGCTCCCGGCGGATGCGCTTGCCGCTGCCGGAAATGGGCGCCAGGTCTGCGGGGATGGGGGGATCATTCTTCTTGGCCTTGCCGCTGCGCAGAACGGCGATATCGGCGTTGGGGAAGACGGAGATGGTCTCGGGGGCATCCTCCATCCGGACCTTCACCCGCTGGCGCAGCAGGTCGATCTCTACCACGGTGCCGCGGCCTTCGGGGGTATCCACGAAGGAATCCAGCTTGGGGCTGGTGCGGATCAGATCTTCATAGGCATCCTGCTCGTATTTCAGGCAGCACATCAGGCGGCCGCAGGTGCCGGAAATTTTGGTGGGGTTCAGAGAAAGATTCTGGGTCTTGGCCATCTTGATGGAGACCGGCTGGAAATCATCCAGGAAACTGGCGCAGCAGAAGGGCCGTCCGCAGATGCCCAGGCCGCCAACCATTTTGGCCTTGTCCCGGACACCGATCTGCCGCAGCTCGATGCGGGTATGGAACACGGAGGCCAGATTCTTTACCAGCTCCCGGAAGTCCACACGCTCGTCGGCGGTGAAGTAGAACAGGATCTTGCTGCCGTCGAAGGCCACTTCGGCGGATACCAGCTGCATATCCAGCTGATGGTCTGCAATCTTCTGCAGGCACACGTCGTAGGCCTTCTTTTCCTTGGCGCGGTTCTCTGCCACGATCTTTTCATCCTGGGCATTGGCGAGACGGATGACCTTGCGCAGGGGGGCCACCACATCCTTGGGGGGGATGGTATGGTTGCCGCCGGTGCAGATGCCGTATTCCGCGCCCCGGGCGGTGTCGATGATCACATGGTCGCCGGGCTGATAGCGCTGACCGTCGGGGTCAAAAAAGTAGATCTTCTGTCCGGGCCGGAACTGGATGTCAACGACCTCCACATCAGCCTGGGGCAGATTGGTAAGTTCTTCCATTGGTTTTGCTCCTTATATTCAGATACCTTGGCCCCCTCTGTGAGGGGGCTGGCACGGCGTAAGCCGTGACTGGGGGAGTGTATTACCGAAAGAAGTACACTCCCTCCGCCCCTGCGGGGCACCTCCCTCAGAGAGGGAGGCAAGGCAAAATTTTTCGATGGGTTAACGCAGCTCCCAGGTGAGCCAGCCGCAGACGGCGGCGGGGGAGACATTGCTTTGGGTATAGTCGATGGCTTTTTTCAGGGTCAGGGCGATCTCGTGAAGCTCGGCGGCAGGCCGAAGCTGGGCAAGCTGGCGGGCCTGGGGGGACAGGACCCGGATGCCGCTGCGGCTGAGTATGGCGTTTTCCAGAATTTCCAGCCAGGATTTGAGAATTTCCAGCAGGGCATCCCGCTTCCATTTCTCCATGGGAGTCAGTGTCTGGGTCAGCAGGAGGCTGTCCTTTCGGCACAGGGCCTCCACCAGCTGCTGGGTCTGAGGGGGTGTTTCTGAGCCGCTTTCCAGCAGAAGTTTCGCCTGTCCCAGAAAGCAGCCGCTGCGGTAAATGGCGGCGCTCAAGTCTTCTTCCGATGCGCCGGGGAAATCGTGACGCAGCTGCTTTCGCAGAATGTCTTCGGAAAGGGCCTGCATTTTCAGTTCCGTGCACCGGGAACGGACAGTGGGCAGAAGTTTGTCGGGATTGTCCGTCAGCAGGAGAAACACGCCGTATTTGGGCGGCTCTTCCAGAATTTTCAGCAGGGCATTCTGTCCCGGCACGCCCATATCCTGGGCCCGGGGGAACAGGTAGATTTTGTGGTCCGATTCATTGGGCTGGACGTAAATATCTGCCCGGGCCTGGCGGACCAGATCCACGGTGACGGTCTTTTTCTCCGGGTCATCCACCGTGATGAAGTCCGGGTGGCTGTTTTCCAGAACCTTGCGGCAGGGGTTGCAGCGAAGGCAGGGTTTGCGCTTTTCCTGACACAGGATGGCGGCTGCCAGCAGCTTTGCCAGGGTGTGCTTGCCGGAGCCCTCCGGTCCGGAAATCAGATAGAAGTGGGAAACATGCCCCTTTGCCAGACTTTCCGCGAGATTCTGCTTCAGCCGGTCGTTGCCCAGTAAGGTGTCAAAGGCCATAATTCCCCTCCTTTTTGCTCAAAATAAAATTATAACATGATTGCGCGGAAAAGTAAAATAGAAAAACCGGCGCGGGAGCGCCAAAGCCTTCCCCTTTGGGGAAGGTGGATCGCCGCAGGCGAGACGGATGAGGGCAGTATCACGTCGCCTAACCTGTGCGCTATCGGCGAGATGCTGCTGCACCTCTCCCAACCTCGCTATGCTCGGCCACGCTGAACATTACGGTATGATTGCCACCGGCAATCATATTTATTTTTGATTCGCTGCGCGGAGCACCACCCCAAAGGGGAGGGCGTATGTTTATCCCCAAAGATCGGACAGCATGGGAATGACCTGCTTTTTGCGGCTCATGACCTTGGGCAGGAAGGCGGTATTGTCACGGGGGGTGACACCGAAGGCCTGCTGGATGGTTTCGTCGTCGCCTACATACAGGATCTGGGTGCCTTCCATCAGAACATCGGTGAGCATCAGCACCATCAGGTCGAAATTCTTCTGCTTGGCGTGCTGGCGCATCAGCTTCAGAAATTCGGCCTTCCGTTCCAGTACGCTGTGGCTGTCCACAGAGGTGATCTGAGCTACGGCCAGGTTGTGGCCGGCAATGTGGAATTCCTTGTAATCGGTAAACAGCACTTCCTGGGCTGTCTTATTATCAATGGAAGCGGAGAAAATTTCCCGGCCCAGGGCATCCAGGGATACGTTGGCAATGCGGGCCATACGCTCGGCGGTGCGGATATCCCGGGGGGTGCAGGTGGGGGATTTGAACATGACGGTATCCGACAGGATGGCCGCCGCCATCATACCGGCAAGGCCTGCCGAGGGCATCAGGCCCCGGTCCTGGAACATGCTGGCGATGATGGTATTGGTGGAGCCCACCGGCTCATTGCGGACGTAAATGGGATTGCCGGTCTGGATATCTGCCAGACGATGGTGGTCGATGATCTCCAGAATTTCTGCCTGATACAGTCCGGGAACGGACTGGCGGGCTTCGTTATGGTCCACCAGCACTACCCGCTTTCTCCGGGGGCGCAGCAGATGGTACCGGGTCAGAATGCCCACGACTTTTTCGCATTCGTCCAGAATGGGATAGCTGGGATGGCGGTGCTTGAGCACCATTTCCTTCACATCGTCCACCCGCTCGCTGAGGCGGAAGCTGACGATGCCCTGGGTATTGCAGATGCGGCCCACAGGTGTGGACTGGAAAATCAGCCGGGACGCCCGGAAGGCATCCAGCGGTGTTGCGATGATACAGGTAGTGGTGGGGAAATTCCGCAGCTCCGGGGGCAGTTCCGCCTGGCACAGAACCAGACAGTTGACATTCATTTCCAGGGCACGGCGGATCATATCCGGCTGATAGCCGCAAAGAACCACGCTGTCTTTCTTCTGGAACAGAAGGTTGTCGTGGGTCTGGGGCAGGGCGATGTTCACTTCGCCGGAGATGGTGTCGGTGTTTTCCCCGGCCTCGTTGAGGACTTTGCCTTCCAGAACGGACAGGACATTGAACAGGGGGACATTTACCAGCACACCGGAGGAAATACCGGACATATTGTAGCTGGCGATGTCGGTCTTGGACAGGATGCCATAGAGGGTGCCGTTTTCCCGGGCCACGGGAATGGCGGCGATGTTGGGATACTCCCGGAATTCTTCCCAGGCCCGGCTGATGGTAACACCGGTGTCCAGAATGGGGGGCGTATCATATTCCAGATCCCGGACCTGATTGTAAAGGTCGGTGATCCGGGTGGGGGGCTGAAAACCGAAGCGGTCCAGCACGATTCTGGTCTCTTCGGAAATCTGTCCCAGGCAGGCGGCCTCATACTCCCGGTCGCCGCAGGCATTGCGCAGGGCAGCATAAGAAATGGCTGCCACAATAGAATCGGTATCCGGATTTCGGTGACCGGTTACATAGATCGGGTCCATAAGAAAACCTCCTTTTGTTATGTTCCTGTGATTGCTTGGCCCCCTCCCTGAGGGGGCTGGCACGGCGTAAGCCGTGACTGGGGGAGTGTGCTTCTTGTGATGGGACACTCCCTCCGCCCCGGCTTTGCTGGGCCACCTCCCTCAGAGAGGGAGGCAAGGGGATCATGCGGTGACTTCTCCAGCCAGATTCCGGGCGAACAGCTCTGCGATCTGGTCCGGCTCGAGCCCCTGTCCGATGGCCCACATGAGCTTGGTCATGGCGGCTTCGGAGGTCATGTCCCGGCCCTGAATGACGCCCAGCTCCAGCAGCTTGTTGCCTACCTGATAAACCTGCAGGTTGGCGCTGTCGTAGAGGCACTGGGTGGTGATGACCACGCTGATGCCGTCTTCCACAGCCCGGTGGATACCCCGCAGACCTTTGTGCAGGACGTTGACACCGCCCAGGCCGAAGGCCTCGATGACAATGCCCCGGTAGCCCATGGCTGCCAGCATGTCAAAGACCGCAGGATTCAGGCCGGGAGTCAGCTTCAGCAGGAACACATTGCGGCTGATTTCCGGGCAGAAACGGGCTTCACCGGTGGACTTGGGCAGGATTTCGTGGTCCACCACCAGACCCTGGTTGCTGACCAGGGCGGCATAGCGGGCGTTGACGCTTTCAAAGGCGGAGAAGCCGGAGGCCCGGACCTTTACCGCGCGGCAGCCCAGCATGACCTTCCGGTCAAAGGCCAGGAACACACCGGGATGGCCGGAGGCGGCCATGGCAAAGGCGGTACGCAGATTGTCGGGACCGTCGGACAGCATGTCTGCCAGAGGCAGCTGAGAGCCGGTGAAGACAACGGGCAGGTCGATATTGGGCAGCATATAGGTGACGGCAGAGGCGGTATAGGCCATGGTGTCGGTGCCGTGGGACACTACGATGCCGTCGAAGCCGGTGCGCTGGTCGAAAATGGCCCCCGCAATGGTCTGCCATTCTTCGGGACGGATATTGGAGGAATCCAGGCACATCACATCCCGGACGGTGATCTCATAATAGGTGCGAAGCTGTTCCAGCTCCCGTTCCATCACATCGCTGCGCTGGGGCTCCAGGCCTTCGCCGCCGGGTAAGGATGCAATGGTGCCGCCGGTGGTTAGCAGCAGGATCTTCTTTTTCAGGGGCATGGGGATACCTCCTTCTTTATTTTGGCATAGTATCGTATCCTCTATTATAGCCCCAAGTGGAGAAAATAGCAAGAAAAAAGAGAGAGTTGGATAAAACAGTTACAGGGAAACTGCAAAAAGAGAGGACGGGCTTTTGCCCGTCCTCGGAATTTGTGAAGTATGAAATTACTTCAGGTTGCCCAGGTACTCAACGTTGACAGCCTCGGTAGCGGGCTCAACGGAGATGTCGTTGGAAACCTTGACGGTGCCTTCGAACATACCGGCGACCAGAGCAGCGTAGTCCTCAGCGGTGAACTTGCCATCCTCAAACAGGGTGGTGGAAGACAGCTGGACGTAGTTAGCAGTGGGCTCAGCGGAGACCAGACCCAGAGTCTGGATCTTGCCGGCGTAGTTAGCCCAGTTGCCATTGATGACGATGTCGGTCAGAGTGTCGATGGTGGTGGGAGCCAGACCCTTCATAGCGGAGGTGATGGTCATGCCTTCGCCGTAGGAAGCGTCGATGATGGGCTGCTGGTCGGTGTCAACACCGATGACCTTGCCGCCGACCTTCTTGGCAGCCTCAGCAGCGGAGGTGTAGATGCCGCCGCCGCAGGCGAAGACGATCTGGGTGCCGCCCTGATACCAGGTGTCCATAACAGCGGTGATGTCAGCGTCGCCGAAGAACTGGTTGCCGTAAGCGTACTTCATGTCGACGGTGATGCCCAGCTCCTTGGCAGCAGCGTCAACGCCCTGCACATAGCCGTAGCCGAAA
>ERZ1032130.133-NODE-133-length-22385-cov-5.883744_pt1 | contig 22385 bp, 19 predicted proteins | sample MGYA00517879_ERZ1032130 | MGnify/ENA primary metagenome ERZ1032130 (study PRJEB33719, sample SAMN04262597) | wastewater metagenome | biome: rural village; feature: animal feces; material: feces | host: Bos taurus | place: El Salvador | collected 2012-01-31 ...
ATGGGTTGTACCAGCAGCAGATAATTCCCGCGTTATTGCCTCCCTGCATATCGCTTGTCAGGGAATCTCCAATAATCATCACTTCATTTTTATCGTACTGTCCTATTTTTTCGAACACGTAATCAAAAAATTCAGTGGAAGGCTTTTCATGTCCGATCAAATCAGATATAAAGGCTTCCTCCACCAGTTCCCCGATTCCTGATTTTCGAAGCTTCCTTTCCTGAGCAACAAATGTTCCGTTGGTCACAACAAACTGACGGTACTGCCCGCAAAGTTTTTTTACCAGCTCATATCCATTATCACGGAAGCAGATGGTATCTCCTAAGGCAATCTGATAGCTATCATTAAACTCTTTTTCACAATCAGTTACAATGCCCTCTGTCTCAAAAAATGTTTTAAATCGATTCACCAGAATTTCTGCCTTTGACATTTCTCCCCGCTCAAGCATTTCCCAGTAACGCCTGTTGATTACCGTATATCTTGCAAGCATTTCATCAGAACATTCCCCAAGTCCGTGCTTTTTAAAGCAAAAACGAATGGCCGCTTTTTCTGCCGCCAGAAAATCCAATAATGTGGCATCCATATCCCATAAGATCACCTTAATCATCTCATCACGCTCCCAAAAAACTTCTACCTTTTATTATACCAAAAGAGCACCCGATTTTACAATCGAGTGCTCCTTAAAATTAGAATCTTTTATGAAATTTCTCTTTCACAAGTTTTACCACTGTTCCGGACAACAAGAACAGGGCAATCAGGTTCGGGATTGCCATAAGGCCGTTAAATGTGTCTGCAATACTCCACAATAATCCCAGATCCATGGTCGCGCCAACAATCCCCATCAGAGAATACACCACCATAAATGGTTTAATAAATTTTGCGGAACCTAAGAATTCCATACATCTTGCTCCGTAAAGTCCCCAGCCTAAGATTGTAGAGAATGCAAAACATACCATAGCCACTGCTGTAAAAATTGATACCCAGCTTCCGTAGGTTGCTGTAAATCCGCTGATGGTAAGTTCAGCACCTGCTGCTGCACCAAATTCGATTGGCACACCGCTGCAAAGGATTGTAAGGGCAGTTAATGTACAGATCACAATGGTATCTGCGAATACTTCGAAAATACCAAATACTCCCTGTTCTACCGGATCCTTTGTATCTGCCGTTGCATGGGCAATGGAGCCTGCAACTCCGGCAATATTTCCAGTACCAACAGTTGCTGCCAATGCTGTACACACTGCCTGAAACGGTGTAATGGAACCCTGTGCCGCTTCGCTTTTTTTAAATACTTTCCCAAGGGTTGCTTTCATGGCATATGGGAATTTTCTAAACTGGATAAATCCGGTTCTAACTGATAATAAAATCCCTACTCCAATGATGCATACCATGGCCGGTACACCCCAGACAAGACCATTCACCACATCATTGATCGACTTAATCGTTTGTAACATAATCTCTTCTCTTTCAAATGGACTATTAGATTTCAAAATCAAGACACATTCTTGTCTTGGTAAACGGTCTTACTTTTCCGTCTGCAACTGCTACATGTGCCGGGTGAACTGCATAACCTTTCAATGCCGCTTCATCAGTTAATGTTGTATCCAGCATGACTTCCGCATTCGAAGACGCAAGCCCTTCTGTCTGCACTTTCACTTCCAAAAGTCCCGGCACCTGTCCAACAAGACCTTCTAAAGCTTCTTTCATTTCTGCTTTGATAACCTTTTTTTCTTCTGCAGACAGCTCATCTTTTAACTGCCATAAAATAATGTGTTTTACCATAGTGTTTCTCCTTTATTATTATTACAGTTCTCTCCTGTAAACTCTTGCACTATTATAAATCAAATTCCTCTAATCCACAATTAGGAAATGCATGCTGCACAAATTCCTCATTTTCCATGTCGTGGAAATAATTGCAGATGATACGGCAAACCCCGCCATGAGATACCACCAGTACCTTTTTATCAGCATACTTTTCCCTGATTTCAAACAGAAAATTGTAGATGCGATAAGCCATATCAAAATATGACTCTCCATTTGGATATCGTTTAAAATGATCCCTTTTTGCATTCTGATATGCTTCACACCATCGTTCCACACCTTCGAAATCCCCAAAATTTGTTTCAATCAGACGATCGTCCACAATTGGTATTAATCCCTTCACATCTGCCACAGCCTGAGCTGTCTGTCTTGCACGGGAAAGCGGAGACACAAAAATCATGTCGATTTCTATATCTTTCATTTTTTCAGCCAGTTCAGCCGCCTGTGCCAGTCCTTTTTCGCTTAAAGGATCATCGGTACGACCTAAAACTCTCTGCTCCGCATTCCGTTTTGTTTCTCCATGACGTGTAATATATAATTTCATGTTTACCTGCTTTCACGAAAATCAAAAATGTTTTCTATAAGTTTTTCACGAATTTTAAAAATCTTTATTGAAACAACGGAGTCGATAAATATCTGTCCCCCGAATCCGGCAGCAGCACCACAATATTCTTTCCTGCATTTTCAGGTCTCTTTGCAACCTCTATGGCCGCCTTCAATGCGGCTCCCGAAGAAATTCCCACAAGCACCCCTTCTGTTTTTGCAAATCTGCCGCCTTCCATAAATGCGTCATCATTTTCCACCCTGATGATTTCATCATAGATTTCCGTATTTAACACTCCTGGTACAAATCCGGCACCAATTCCCTGAATCTTATGAGGACCGGCCTGGCCACCGGATAACACCGGACTTGCTGCCGGTTCCACACCAATTACCTGAATATTCGGATTCATGGATTTTAAATATTCCCCTGTACCGGTAATGGTTCCACCCGTACCAACAGTTGCCACAAAAAAATCAACCTTTCCATCTGTCTGTTTCCAGATTTCCGGACCGGTAGTTTTTCTATGTGCATCTGCATTTGCAGGATTATCAAATTGACCTAAGATAATCGCACCCTCAATGCTGTCACGAAGTTCTTCCGCCTTTGCAATGGCACCTGCCATTCCCTTTGCTCCTTCTGTTAAAACCAGTTCTGCTCCATAAGCGTGAAGCAGGGTTCTTCGCTCCTCACTCATGGTTTCCGGTAAGGTCAGGATTGCCCGATAGCCCTTAATGGCCGCTGCCATGGCAAGACCAATTCCCGTATTTCCGCTTGTGGGCTCAATAATGGTTGCTCCCGGCTTTAAGAGCCCCTTTCTTTCTGCATCCTCTATCATCTCTAATCCCACACGGTCCTTTGCAGAACCTGCCGGATTTAAATATTCTAATTTAGCAATCACATTGCTTTCAGCAGCTCCAACTGCCTCACAGTATCGGCTGATTTTTAACAGTGGGGTATTTCCCACCAGCTCCAGTGCGCTTGATTTAATATCACCCATCTTCAATTCCTCCTTTTTCTTCATTATGGGTATTATATCTTTATTTTTCCTTCATGACAATTGATTTTCCCAGGTGTCATTTTTATCCAGCAATCTATCATTTTTGCTAATAATTCGCATAAATTTTTTTAAAATTTTTTGCTTGTATCTTCGACAAAATGTATTATAATATAGAGTTGAATAAAAATATGGAGGATTATGGTTATGCCAAAAAGAACAGATATCAATAAGGTACTCATTATTGGTTCCGGTCCTATCATCATCGGACAGGCTTGTGAGTTTGACTACTCCGGTACTCAGGCATGTAAAGCTCTTCGTAAGCTGGGCTACGAAATCGTACTGGTAAACTCTAACCCTGCGACTATCATGACAGACCCTGAAACAGCTGACGTAACTTATATTGAACCATTGAACGTAGAACGCCTTGAACAGATCATCGCAAAAGAACGTCCGGATGCGCTGCTGCCAAACCTTGGCGGACAGTCTGCATTAAACTTAAGTTCTGAGTTATACAAAGCTGGTATTCTCGATAAATACAATGTAAAAGTCATCGGTGTACAGGTTGACGCCATCGAACGTGGTGAAGACCGTATCGAATTTAAGAAAACAATGGATGAGCTGGGCATCGAAATGGCTCGAAGCGAAGTTGCCTACAGCGTTGAAGAAGCCCTGGCAATTGCTGACAGATTAAACTATCCTGTAGTTCTTCGTCCGGCATACACAATGGGCGGCGAAGGCGGCGGTCTCGTTTACAATAAGGAAGAATTAAAGACTGTTTGTGCACGTGGTCTTCAGGCTTCTTTAGTAGGACAGGTTCTTGTAGAAGAATCCATCTTAGGCTGGGAAGAACTTGAAGTTGAAGTTGTTCGTGACGCTGACGGAAATATGATCACTGTATGTTTCATCGAAAACATTGACCCACTTGGGGTTCATACAGGTGACTCCTTCTGTTCCGCACCAATGATCACAATTTCCAAAGAATGTCAGGATCGTTTAAAAGAACAGGCATTCAAGATCGTTGATAAAGTAGGCGTTATCGGTGGTACAAACGTACAGTTCGCTCACGACCCTGTTTCAGACCGAATCATCGTTATCGAAATCAACCCTCGTACATCCCGTTCTTCAGCACTTGCTTCTAAAGCAACCGGTTTCCCGATCGCTTTAGTATCCGCAATGCTTGCTGCAGGTCTTACATTAAAAGATATTCCTTGCGGTAAATACGGCACATTAGATAAATATGTTCCGGACGGAGATTACATCGTAATCAAATTTGCACGTTGGGCATTTGAAAAATTCAAAGGTGTGGAAGACAAGCTTGGTACTCAGATGAGAGCCGTTGGTGAAGTTATGAGTATCGGTAAAACATACAAGGAAGCTTTCCAGAAGGCCATCCGAAGCCTTGAAACAGGACGTTACGGTCTTGGTAATGCAAAAGATTTTGGCAGTCTGACAAAAGAACAGTTGTTAAAGAAACTTATCACAGCATCCAGTGAACGTCACTTCATTATGTATGAAGCAATCCGTAAAGGTGCCACAAATGAAGAAATCCATGCTTTAACAAAAGTAAAAGATTACTTCATCCAGCAGATGAGAGAGATTGTGGAGGAAGAAGAAGCATTACTTGCATTCAAAGGTTCTCTCCCAACAGATGAAGCACTCATCTCTGCTAAGAAAAATGGTTTCTCTGATAAATACTTAAGCCAGATTCTTGAAATCCCGGAAGCTGATATCCGTGAAAAACGTATCGCACTTGGCGTAGAAGAAGCATGGGAAGGAGTACACGTAAGCGGTACAGAAGACAGTGCATACTACTACTCCACATACAACGCAGAAGACAAGAATCCTGTAGATGAAACAAAACAGAAAGTCATGATCTTAGGCGGCGGTCCAAACCGTATCGGTCAGGGTATCGAATTCGACTACTGCTGCGTACACGCTGCACTGGCACTTAAGAAACTGGGATTTGAAACGATCATCGTAAACTGTAACCCTGAAACAGTTTCTACAGACTACGATACATCCGATAAATTATACTTTGAACCGTTAACTCTTGAAGATGTTCTTAGCATCTACAAGAAAGAAAAACCAGTTGGGGTTATCGCTCAGTTTGGTGGTCAGACTCCTCTGAACCTGGCTGCTGACCTGGAAAAGAACGGCGTGAAGATTTTAGGTACTTCTCCGGCAGTCATCGACCTTGCTGAAGACCGTGACCTTTTCCGTGAAATGATGGATAAACTGGAAATCCCAATGCCGGAATCAGGAATGGCTGTTGACGTTTCTGAAGCAATTGAAATCGCTAACAAAATCGGATATCCGGTTATGGTTCGTCCTTCTTACGTTCTTGGTGGACGTGGTATGGAAGTTGTATATGACGAAGAAGCGCTCACACAGTATATGAACGCCGCTGTAGGTGTTACACCAGACAGACCAATCCTCATTGACCGTTTCTTAAATCACGCATTAGAATGTGAAGCAGATGCTATCAGCGATGGTACACACGCATTCGTACCGGCTGTTATGGAACACATTGAACTTGCAGGTGTTCACTCCGGTGACTCCGCTTGTATCCTTCCATCTGTACACATTTCAGAAGAAAACGTTAAGACAATCAAAGAATACACACGTAAGATTGCTGAAGAAATGGGCGTCAAAGGTTTAATGAACATGCAGTACGCAATCGAAAACGGTAAAGTATATGTACTGGAAGCAAATCCAAGAGCATCCCGTACAGTACCATTGGTATCCAAGGTATGTAATATCCGCATGGTACCGCTTGCCACAGAAATCATTACTTCTGAATTAACCGGCAACCCATCACCGGTTCCTACATTAAAAGAACAGGTAATTCCAAACTATGGTGTGAAGGAGGCAGTCTTCCCATTCAACATGTTCCAGGAAGTTGACCCGATCTTAGGACCGGAAATGCGTTCTACAGGTGAAGTTTTAGGTTTATCTTCTTCTTATGGTGAAGCTTTCTACAAAGCTCAGGAAGCAACACAGTCCAAACTTCCACTGGAAGGAACTGTACTGATTTCCGTAAACCACAAAGACAAACCGGAGCTTCCTGAAATCGCTCAGAGCTTCCATGAAGCAGGATTTAAGATTCTTGCAACAGGTTCTACCTGCAGAATTATCTGCGAAATGGGTATCCCTGCTGAAAAAATCAAAAAACTGTCTGAAGGTCGTCCAAACGTATTAGACTATATTACCAATGGTAAGATCGATCTGATCGTAAACTCACCTTCTGAAAAAGAAAGTGTAACTGATGACAGCTACTTAAGAAAAGCAGCCATCAAAGGTAAGATTCCTTACATGACAACCATGGCAGCCGCAAAAGCAACTGCAGAAGGTATCAAGCACATCAAAAAATACGGAAGCAGCGAAGTAAAATCCTTACAGGAATTACACAGCGAAATCCGCGATAAATAAATAGCCAATAAAGAAGCACTGACAAAGAACGCTTCGAGGTTTCACTTAGCCTCCGCTTATCTTTGTCAGTGCTTCTTTTTATCTCGCTATTTATTTTTTCTTCTGTCCTTCTCAATGAGAATCTTCAGTGCTTCTACCCCTACTAAAATCGCTGTGGAAGTATCTTCACTCATTTTCTGATCCAGGCCGGCCGCTTCTCTTTCCTGATTCCATACCACATGGAAGTTTGATCCGCAGCGGCATTTTAACGCATCCGCAACTACAAACAGTGCCGCAGATTCCATCTCACTGGCTTTTACACCAAGACGTTTCCAGGCCTCCCATTTTTGCAGAAGCTCATAGGATACCGGCATCTTATGAGGGGAATGCTGTCCATAGAAGGAATCCTTACACTGAACCACTCCTACATGATATTTCTTTTCCAGACGTTCTGCCGCTTCCACCAGTGCACTTAATACTTCATAATTTGCCACTGCGGGATATTCGATCGGCGCATATTCCATACTGGTATGTTCAAACCGGATTGCACCGGATGCGATCACCACATCTCCCGACTGTACATCCAGATCAATTCCGCCGCAGGTTCCTACCCGGATAAAAGTATCTGCACCCACATTATGAAGCTCTTCCATGGCAATGGCTGCGGAAGGACCGCCAATCCCTGTAGAGCACACGGTTACTTTTTCGCCCAAAAGGGTTCCTGTATAGACAGTATATTCACGATTCTGTGCCACCAGCACCGGATTCTCAAAATATTCTGCAATAGAGGCACATCTTCCCGGATCTCCCGGCAATATACAATAACGACCTACATCACCTTCCACACAATGAATATGATACTGTTTTTCTAATTCCTGCATCATGCACCTCCAAATTAATTTTTTTAACCCATTAACAGATACACAAAGTATACCGCATAAGCCACCAGCATGACAATACCAACCGGTCTTTTCAACTGATGTTCTTTCATAACTCCAAACCAGAGAATCAGTCCCGCTGCCAATGCAATTGCAGAATCAATGAGGAATCCTCCGGCAAATGCAACCGGTGTGATCAGTGCTGTTGTACCTACAACAAATAAAATATTAAAAATATTGCTGCCTACGATATTTCCGATGGCGATATCTGCCTTTCCTTTTCTCGCCGCAGTCACAGATGTCACAAGCTCCGGCAGGGATGTTCCAAATGCAACGATGGTAAGACCAATGAGTCGGTCGTCCATTCCCAATGCCTGTGCAATGATAGTTGCATTGTCAACAGTCAGATCACTGCCAAAAACAATGGCGAAAATCCCGACTACAAGCATCAACAGCTGTTTCCAAAGCGGAATCAATTCCTCCTGCTCCTGATCCTCGCCATATTTTGTCATTCTGAAAAGATATCCCAGATATAAAAGAAACAGCACCCAAAGCACGATCCCTTCCCATAAAACAATTTCTCCGCCTGTCAATCCAAGCACCGCCAGCACAATGGTAATCACATGCATAAACGGCATCTCCCATTTCACGGTAGAATGCTGAACTGCCACCGCTGTAATAGATGCGGTAATCCCTAAAATCAACAACACATTTAAAATATTACTTCCAATAATATTCCCGATGGTAATACCTGCATTTCCCCCCAACGCTGCTGTAATACTTACCGCCGCTTCCGGCGCACTGGTTCCCATGGCAACGATGGTCAGGCCAATCACAAGCTGGGGGATTCCAAATCTTGCTGCGATCCCTGCGGCGCCGTCTACAAACCTGTCTGCCCCTTTCATAAGCATGGCAAACCCTGCCACCAATAAAATAACTGCTAATAAAAATCCCATTTTCTTATCCTTTTATTTCCTTCCTGTTTATTAAAATCCTAACATTTGTACGAGAAAAACCGCTGCTGCTGCTCCCACCGCCACGGTTAACAATCCTTTTCCTTTATATGCCAGAAGAACCGCAATAGCACACCCTGCAATGGCACTGGGATAGGTTCCCGTACTTGTAAAAATCCCGGGAAACGTCATGGCTGATAAAACCGCATAGGGTACATAATATAAAAATGATTTCACTCTCACATTTGTAATCTTGTTTCTGAAAATCACCATGGGAACCACTCGCACCAGATAGGTAACAAGCGCCATCACAGCGATTCCTCCTATGATATATCCTGTACTCATCCTTCTTCCTCACTTTCTCCCACCGGAAAACACCAGGCTGCGATCACACAGACAAGGATTGTGATCAAAATGATCGTCCATCCGCTGGATAAATTTTTAATCACCGGAAGATATCTGCATACCACACTTAACGCAATCGCAAGTACAACTGCAAAGAGTACATTTTTGTGTTCTTTTGCCGGCGGTACGATAACCGCGATGAACATTCCGTACAGCGCAATTCCCAGCGCATTTGATAATGCCGGGGGCATAAATGAAGTGGCTGCCGCCCCCACAAGGGTGCCTCCGGTCCATCCAAGCACCGGCGTCAGTATTAATCCTGCCATATAGGCCGTTGTCAGCTCATGATCTCTTTGCATGGAAACTGCAAAAATTTCATCAGTAATTCCAAAAGAAACAGCCAGGCGTTCTTTCATTGTCATTTTTTGTTCCACTTTCTGGGAAACAGAAATAGACATCAGGAAATACCGAATGTTAATGATCAGCGTTGTCAGGCCAATTTCTATCAGGGCACCCTGTGACGCGATCAGATTCATCCCTGCAAACTGTCCTGCACTTGTCAGATTTGTCAGGGAAATGACCACTGCGGCCCAGATTGGAACACCGGACAATACGGCTGTCAGGCCAAAGGCCATGGATACCGAAAAATATCCAAGACAAATAGGAATTCCGTCACGAATTCCCTCTAAAAATTCCTGTTTTTTCATAGGTATGCTTCCTCTTTTTGATATTTAAAATAGGGTGAGCAAAACTCACCCTATCAGAATACTATACACCTTAATTTAATACTTTGCAAAGACTTTCATTTCATTAAAAAGCCATTATTTACTGTTTTTGGACGGAATCACGAAGATGAACAGTAAAGAACTTAATAATAACATATATGGATAAGTCAGGTTTGGTAAAATCTGAAATGCACTGACTTCATATCCAAGCTCCACTGCTGCGGAAACTGCTACCAGCATCTGTGCACCATATGGGATAACTCCCTGGAAAATACAGGAGAAGGTATCCAGAATGGATGCTGCTCTCTTAGAAGAAATGCCATAGTTTTCAGACATTTCTTTTGCAATTGGGTTGGCCATAACAATTGCAACTGTATTATTTGCTGTAGCAATATCCATGGCACCTACCAGGAGCCCCATACCAAGTTCTCCGCCTTTTTTACCTTTGAATACACGTTTGATCAGATCAAGGAGTGCTTCAAATCCGCCATACTCTGCAATCAGCGCACAGATTGCGGATACCATAATCGCAACCATCGTAGTTTCAAACATGCCGGCTGCACCGGAACCCATGTTTGCCAGAAGGTCTGTTGCTGCTGTGGCACCTGTTGCCAGCATGATCAGAGAACCTGTTGCAATACCAATTAAAAGAACTACAAATACATTGATTCCAATAATACCGCCAACCAATACAAGTACGTATGGAATGATCTGAATCAGGTTGTAGTCTCCAACAATCACAGAACCAACTTCATATCCCATGGACTGAACAAGTAAGATCACCAGTGTTGCAATGGCTGCCGGGAGCGCGATCCAGAAGTTCTCGCGGAACTTATCCTTCATGGCACAGCCCTGTCCATTGCAGGCTGCGATTGTTGTATCAGAAATAAATGATAAGTTATCACCAAACATTGCGCCGCCTACCACCGCACCAATGCAAAGCGGCATTGCAAAGCCTGTACTGTTTGCCAGAGCTACCGCGATCGGTGTGATCAGTGTAATTGTACCAACCGAAGTTCCCATGGCTACAGAAACGAAAGCGCTCACCACGAAAAGTACAAGTACAGAAAATCTTGCAGGAATGATGGAGAGCATAAAATATGCCACGCTTTCTGCACTGCTTCTTCCTACAACGCCTACGAAAATACCGGCTGCCATAAAGATGAGGATCATTGTAATAATATTTTTATCACCAACGCCTTTTCCCATCAGCTCCAGTTTTTCATCAAAACTTAGTTTTGGATTCTGCAGACATGCTACCAGCAATGCTACCAGAAATGCTACCACGATCGGAATGTTGTAAAAGCCCATTGGAATCTTCATTACATACTCGAAAATAATTCCAAGACCAAGATACAGCACTAAAAATACACCAATTGGCAAAAGTGCTTTAAAATTTTTTGTCTTCATTTGTCTAACCCTTCCCCTAAATAAATTATTCGACCTCCCCACAGAGGAACCTTGCTGAACGTCAGCAGTTCAACAAGTATGTATTATAACATAAAAAAGAGAGTATTTCTACCCTCTTTCAAATCCAATCATCAGACCGCCTTTTTCTGCATAAAAGCTGCAAAGACCGCCGGTTTTTTCAATACGCACATTGGCTTCAGGAAATTCTGTATGAACAGCAGCTTTCAGAGCATCTGCTGCCGGCTCATTAAAGCAGTGGTCAATCACCACCGTACCGCCTGCATAACCTTTTGTTTTCATATTTTTAAATACGGTTGCGATTGCTTTCTTTTCACCACGGCATTTATCTGTTGGATGAAGACCGTCTTTTACATCACCGACCACGCGAATGCCTACAACACTGCAAAGTGCTGCAACCGCATGACTGGTGCGTCCGTTATTGGCAAGATTTCTTAATGATTCCAGACAGAATAACAGGCAGCTTCTTTTCTCTTTATATTCTGTAATTTCTTTGCAGATGGTCTCAAAATCCTTTCCTTCCAGAATAAGATCCCGTAATTTTTCTATCAGCAGCTTTGGCTCCGGACCTGCAGAATAGGAATCCAGTACAAATACTTTTTTCCCCGGATTTTCTTCCTCATACTGCTGCTTCGCTGTCATGGCTGCATTATAGCTTCCGGACAAAGAACTGATGATCGTAACACAGTACACTTCATCTGCATCTCCGAAGACTTCCAACCAGTCCCCAACTCCCGGACAGGCACTGCCGGATTTTCCTTTATATTTAGAAAGGTAATCTACCATTTCCAGCACATCCAAATCAGCACAATCTACAAATTCCCTGTCTGCTGTTCGAACTGTCAAAGGTGCACTGGCAAATTCCACACCGCTGTCTAAAGTATACATATTTGCAGATGAGTCTGCTACAATCTTAATCTTCATTTCTTTCCCCTTTTGTATTAGTCTATTTCAATAAAGTTTTTATTACTCTTCAATGTAGTTTCTAAAACTATGTTCTTTTTATTATACAGGAAGCTTATACTGTTCGTCAATGACATTGGAGTGGTTTTTAGTAAAGAAGCTGTATAAAAATCGACAAAAAAATAATATATTGGCTATTTTAATACTTGGCAAAACATTTATTTAGTAGTATAATAGCTCCAATACACCATTTTAACGTATTAAAGCGATAAACAAAAGGAGAATGAGAAAATGTTTCAGGATATGGTAAATACAATTGGATTCGTTGAAAACTATGATGCTGAAGTAGCAGCTGCAATGAACGCAGAATTAACAAGACAGCGTGAAAACATTGAGCTGATCGCTTCTGAAAATATTGTAAGCCCTGCTGTTATGGCAGCAATGGGCAGTGTCTTAACTAATAAATATGCAGAAGGCTATCCGGGCCACCGCTACTACGGCGGATGCCAGCATGTAGACGTGGTAGAACAGATTGCCATCGACCGTGCATGTGAACTTTTTGGTGCAAAATTTGCAAACGTACAGCCGCATTCCGGTGCACAGGCAAACCTGGCAGTTTACTTTGCAATCCTTGAGCTGGGTGATACAGTCATGGGTATGGACTTATCTCAGGGCGGACATTTAACACACGGAAGTCCTGCAAACATGAGCGGTAAAAACTATAATTTCGTATCTTACGGTGTAAATGCAGATGGTTTCCTTGATTATGATGCTCTGGAAGCCCAGGTAAAAGAAGTAAAACCAAAACTTCTTGTAGCCGGTGCTTCTGCTTACTGCCGTGCATTAGACTTTGAACGTCTCGGAAACATTGCACATGAAAACGGCGCAATGTTTATGGTAGATATGGCACATATCGCAGGTCTTGTAGCCGGCGGCGCTCATATGAACCCTGTTCCATATGCAGATGTTGTAACAACTACAACACACAAAACACTTCGCGGACCTCGTGGCGGTCTGATCCTCACAAACAGCGAAGAACTCATTAAGAAAATCAACAAAGCAATCTTCCCAGGTACACAGGGCGGCCCATTAGAACATGTCATCGCAGCAAAAGCAGTATGTTTCGGAGAAGCTCTCAAACCGGAATACAAAGAATACGCCCAGAACGTCTGCAAGAATGCAAAAGCACTGGCAGCTCGTCTCATGGAACGCGGCGTAAAGATCGTCAGCGGCGGTACAGACAATCACTTAATGTTGGTTGACTTAACAGATTCCGAAGTAACAGGAAAACAGCTGGAACACAACTTAGATGAAGTACACATTACTGCAAACAAAAACACTGTTCCTGGTGAAAAACGCAGTCCATTTGTCACAAGCGGTGTACGTTTAGGTACTCCTTCCGTAACCACTCGTGGATTCGGCGAAGAAGAAATGGTGATCATTGCAGATTGTATCGCAGACTGTATTTTCGATTTTGATAATAAGAAAGAAGAAATTGCAGCCCGCGTACTGGAACTGACAAAGAAATTCCCTTTATATGAATAAAGGACTATCTAAGATAGTCCCCTTTGGATTCCCCCCTTAAAACGGATGGCGCTCATGTTAGAGCGCCATTTGTTTTTATAAGTAACTTTCTTTTCGACCGGAGTTTTTTCTCAAGTAGTTTCCGATATTGGTAAGACACATTAGCAAGGTTACCAGAAAGGCTCCCGGGAATACAATGATCCACCAGCTTTCTGTCATCAGTGCTCTTTCAGCCAAAGACAACATACTTCCCCAGGAAATAATCTCCAATGGAAGCCCCATCCCCATAAAACTTAAAGTGGATTCTGAACCAATTGCTCCCCGCACATTCATAACTACCATAAACATAATTGCCGCAATGAAATTCGGTGATAAATGTTTTCTTAAAATATGAAAGAATTTCCCACCCATGCATTTGGATGCAACCACATATTCACTGCTGCGAATCTGCCTTACTTCTGTACGAACCACCTTTGCAATACTTGGCCAGCTTGTCAGTCCGATGACAACAGACAGTGACAGTACATTGGCCTGTCCCAGGATTGCCTGTAAAAAAAGAACCAATAAAAGTCCAGGTACACTCAAAAAAATTTCTGTAAACCGCATCATCAGTGTATCAAGCCACATAGGAGCAATCCCGCTAATCGAGCCATAGACAACTGCGATCAATGTAGAAATTACAGTTGCAAGAAAGCCTATCATAATGGAGATACGCCCTCCGTACCAGATTCCGGAAAAAATATCTCTCCCCAAAGTATCTGTACCAAACAGAAACTCCCTGTTTGGAGCCACATTGTAATTGCTCAGATCTAAATAAGCCGGATCCTTGGTCATCATCATTTCTGCAGCCAGACAGCAAACCACAATGACTGATAACAGGATCACTGAAATCCACGGAAAATTTTGATCTCTCTGTTTCTTTTTTTGAGAAATCACAGGTTCCGGACGGATTCCCACAATGGTAAACATTTCTTTTTCCGTCATACTTTCGTCACCTCCGATGTCTCTACTGCTTCATTTGCTTTGATTCTTGGGTCAATCCGTTCATTGATGATCTGTCCAATTAAATTACAGAAAATAACCAAGATTCCTGTTGCCATGCAAAGAACCATCAGCAGATTATAATCATGAAATCTTGCACTTTCATAGGAAAGGGCTCCAACACCGGGATAACTAAATACAGTTTCTACGATATAGGTACCGCCAAGTACATGGGGAACCGAAATGGCCATGATACTGATATAAGAAGGCATAATATTTCTCAAACAGTGTTTGAACATAATATCTTTTTTACTAAGGCCTTTGGACTTTCCAAGCAATACATAATCCGCTCTTGTTTCTTCTAAAAGCTTGTTTCGAATCATATAAGCGTAATACCACAGATGCTGCAGCACCACAATTACCATTGGCAGTACCAAATGCCGGATGCGGTCCATGACATCCCCTTTATTTCCAATGGAATATGCTCCCGAGCTTGGCAGCAAATGCAATTTTACCGAGAATACCAAAATAAGCAGCAAAGCCAGCCAAAATTCCGGAATACAGCTAAGAATGGTCCCTGCCTTACACAGGATTTTATCCAGCAAACCATCTTCATTCCATGCACACAAAATTCCAAGGCCCAAGGCTCCTGCAAAGGTAAGGATAAACCCAATGCCTCCAAGTATTAAGGTATTGCCAAAGCGCTGCCCGATTACCTCCATCACATCCTGTTTATATTTGAAGGAAATCCCAAAATCTCCCTGAGCCACATTCTCCAACCAACGGACATACTGCACATGTATGGGCTCATTCAGTCCCAGTTCTTTTCTGGCCTCTTCTTTTTCTTCCGGACTCATCTTTTCCACACGTTCTCCATAATAGGACATCAGCGGATCTCCCGGTGCCAGTCTGGAAATATAAAAAACTGCAAGTGACAAAATAAAGACACTGGCCAGAAAAACTGCTGTTTTTTTACCGAAATACACAAAAGGATTTTGCTTTCTCATTGCTCCCTCTCCTTTCGCAAGACAAAATGTTCCGGAGCCACTTCTATCAGTGTTCCCTCTCTCTCAAAGGCCATCTCATCAAAATCCGCTCTTTTTCGGCTACGTTCCGCAATGGGATCAGGGTATGGAATCGCTGAGAGCAACGCTTTCGTATACTCATGCTGGGGATTTGCAAAAAGCTCTGCTGTTGGTGCAAGTTCCACCAGCTTTCCCCGATACATGACACCGACTCTGTCACATAAATATTCCACCATGGAAAGATCGTGGGCTATAAACAGCATGGAACATCCATGCTCCATACGAAGATGCTGAAACAGATTTACTATCTGAGCCTGAATAGATACATCCAGAGATGCAATAGGTTCATCCGCCACCAAAAGCTCCGGCTCCATGGAAAGGGCTCTGGCGATGGCCACACGTTGTCTCTGGCCTCCGGAAAGTTCTGCCGGATATTTGTCCAGATATTCCTTATCCATTCCCACATAATAAAGCTGAAATTCCTCTTCCGCCCGAAGAGAGCCCCGGGGCGGTTTGATATGGTGAATCTCCATGGGTTCCCCAATGATATCTGCCACCTTCATGCGCTGATTTAAACTGGAGGTGGAATCCTGAAAAATAATCTGGCGTTTCGTTTCCAACATTTTTCTGTTCCTGCGAAACTTCTGTTTATTTGTAATATCAATGCCATTGTAGAGAATTTTTCCGGAAGTTGGCTGATAAACATTCATCACGCATCTTGCCACTGTAGATTTTCCTGATCCCGATTCTCCTACGAGTCCAAAAATCTCCCCTTTTTTCAATTGGAAAGAAACATCATCCACGGCTTTCATTGCCACATGCTTTCCCATTTTATAGACATGGGAAAGATGCTGTACATCTAATAAAATCTCAGACATTCTGATTTCCTCTCATCGGTCTTGTTATCTTTGGTGCTCTTGGATCTAACAGCCAGGTCGCCGCAAAATGTGTGTCCGTAATTTGAAACATGGGTGGCTGCTCCTGATAGTCTATTTCCATTGCAAACTCATTTCTATATGCAAAAGCATCCCCTTTTGGAGGATTGATTAAAGTTGGAGGCATACCTGGAATTGTTTTCAGCTCTGCAGCCCCTTTATTTAAGGCAGGTAAGGAATTCATTAATCCCCATGTATACGGATGTCGAGGATCATAATAAATTTCTTCCGCTGTTCCAATCTCCACGATTTTTCCTGCATACATAATCGCAACTCTGTCTGCCGCACGTGCAACCACCCCAAGATCATGAGACACCAAAACTGTTGCAGTTCCCAGTTTCTGCTGAATTTCTTTTAAGAGATCTAAGATCTGTGCCTGAATGGTTACATCCAAGGCTGTGGTTGGTTCATCGGCAAATAAAATTTTCGGTTTGGCAGCCAGTGCGATTGCCATAACACTTCTCTGACGCATACCGCCGGAAAAATTATACGGATATAATTGATATCGTTCATGGGGATGATTAATACCCACCAGTTCCATCAGTTCGATGACACGGCGATATAATTCTTCTTTTTTAATCTTAGGTTCATGAATCAAAATCGCCTCTTCGATCTGCTTTCCAATGGATATAGTCGGATTCAGCGCTGTCATGGGGTCCTGAAAGATCATGGAAAACATTTTCCCCCGAAGCTTACGCATATGACGCTCCGAATATTCTGTAATATCCACCCCATTGGCAATGATCTTACCGCTTTCCACCTTTGCAGATTTTGGCAGCAATTTCATAATGGTCTTACAGAGCATGCTTTTTCCGCATCCAGACTCACCCACGATGGCAAGTACCTCTCCCGGATATAACTGAAAACTCACGTCACGAACCGCCTGTACCTTACCTGCCAGGGTGGAAATTCCTACGGAGAGATTTTCAACCTTCAATAATTCGTTCATATTATAGTTCCTCTCAAGTCGACAAAAAAGGGGCTGACCCTCAGCCCCTTTTATTGTATAAACGGGTTATTATTCTATCGTCCATTCTGTGATATTCCAGAAAATACCCACACCGTGATGACCTAATACAGTATCTGCATCAATACCTTTAATTGCATTGTCAGCAACAAACATGGCATCAATGTAGCAGAAGAATGTATAAGCTGGTGCTTCTGCCATAGCAATCTGGAACTGTTTATAATATTCAGCTCTTTCTTCCTCTACATCTGTCTGACGAGCTTTTGTCAGATATTCGTCAACCTTTGCATTAGAGTATCCGGAATAGTTTGCACCATGATCTGTACCAAATACTTTGTATGTATGATCGTCTGCATCAAATGGAGAACCCCAGCCGATAATACAGCATTCCTGTCCGCCCCAGTCGATTCCATCTGCCGGAACGTTTGCCTTTACATCAAGACCGATTTCCTGAAGCTGCTGTGCAGCAATCTGTGCCATATCAATACGAACCTGATCCCCTGGTGTTGCATTGATGGTAAAGCTGATACGTTCACCGTTTCTGCACCAGAAACCATCTGCATCCTTTTCACATCCTGCAGCAGCTAAAGCTTCCTCTGCTTTTGCAGGATCATAATCATATTTTTCAACGCCGTCATAGTTATATTTGTTCATCTGAATCGGGCTGTATGCAACCACACCTTTGCCCAACAACACTGCATCTACAATTGCCTGACGGTCAATTGCATAGCTGATTGCAGGAATCAAATCTGCATTTTTCTGCCAGTATTCATTCCAGAAATTGTAAAGAATGCCGCGGTAGTCGGCAGTTGTCATATCGTATACTGTTAATTCCTGAGAATTTTTAAATGCTACAGAATCTTTTGGAGTTACCTGTGCAAGGTCTAATTCTCCATTCTGAAGCTGAAGAGCTTTTGCAGAGTCATCTGTTACAATCTTAAAGATAACTTTGTCAATGTTTGCAGCACCTGCAAAGTAATCTTCATTTTTCACCATGACGATTGCCTGTCCCACATCCCAGCTTTCCAGCTTGTATGGGCCGGTACCGATTGGTGCTTTAAAGAACTCTGACTCCCACAGATCTTCGCCCTGAAGCTTGTGTTCAGGCATGATTGACATTGTCATATAGTCAAGAAAAGCGAAATTTGGTTCAGAAAGTACAAATTCAATTTCTGTATCGCTGATTACATTAATTTCGCTGATTTCTTCATAGTTTGGTGCATTTTCAGAACCATTTTCAGGGTTCTTGATTGCTTCGATTGTGAATTTTACGTCATCTGCTGTAAAGCTTTCGCCATCGTGCCATTTTACACCTTCACTTAATTTGAAGTTATAAGTCATAGTCTCTTCATCATAGGACCATTCTTTTGCAAGACTTGGAACTAAATTTCCTTCCCCATCACGAGCTACCAGGCTGTCAAACAGTAAATGTTTGATTTCACAATGTTCATTCATGATTGGGTTGATAGAATCATAATCACCTGAACCATAGACAAGTACAGATTCTTCTGCCTCTGCCGGTTCTTCTGCTACTTCCGGTGCAGCTGCCGGTTCTTCTTTTGCTCCACATCCAGATACCAGAGATGCAGCCATAGTAATAGCTAAGAGCATTCCAAGAATTTTCTTTTTCAATTTTCATGTCCTCCCTTATTTTCGTGCCAATGACCAGGGAATCAAGCGTACCCCCTAGCCATGGCGGAATTTCCAATGGTTTATCTGACATCTACATGTTAGCAAATGGTTAAATTGTTCACAAGCCTCCCCAGGGGATAAATTTTGATATTATTTTACTAAAATACATTTTCATCATGTTCTAATTTTTCACCCATGTCATGATAAGAAGATTCTAATGGCATTGTTTTATTTGTCTCATTTTGATACTTAACAACAGCTTTTGACGCTTGTCCAGTGGAAATCAATGTTCCTGCTCCCGCAACGCATCCTCCAGGGCATGCCATACCTTCTAATAGATATCCGTCATATTTTCCGGCTTTCGCCAACGTCATTAACTTACGACACTCTCTTAAGCCTTCTGCTCGAGCTGTTTTTACTTCGACTTCCGGATTTGTATGGTGAATCATGTCAGTAACAGCATTTACCACCCCTCCGGCCACTGCAAAACCACGTCCGGCCGCCGTACCTTCATTAAACGGAGCACTCGCCTCTATTTTTTTGAAATCAATATTCTTTGCTTCAAACATTCCCTGAAGTTCTTCAAATGTTAATACAAAATCCACGTCAGAACGAATATCTTCACGGATTGCTTCAAGCTTTTTAGCAGCGCACGGTCCAACAAACACGACTTTACACTCTGGATTTTCTTTTTTCATCATACGTGCAGTAAATACCATCGGTGTTAATGTCATAGAAATATTTCTTGTTTGTTCAGGGAATAACTTTTCTATCATTGAATGCCAGGCCGGGCAACAGGAAGTCGCCATAAATGACTGCTCTTCCGGAACCTTCTTCATAAAGTCTTTTGCTTCTTCAATCGTACACATATCAGCACCAATAGCAACTTCCACTGACTTCGCAAACCCTAGCATTTTCATTGCTGTAATAAATTTTTCCGGAGTTGAATTTTTTCCAAACTGTTCTATAAATGCCGGTGCCACAATCGCAATTACATGATCTCCTTTTAAAATCGACTGAATTACTTGGTAGATTTGTCCTTTATCAACAATGGCTCCAAACGGACAACTTACCAGGCACTGACCACAAGCCACGCATTTTTCCTGATTGATTACTGCTTTTCCATGTTCATCAGTTGTAATTGCATCCATACCACACGCCACCTGACATGGACGTTCAAGGTGAATGATTGCATGATATGGACAGGCCTTGGCACACTTTCCACAGCGAATACATTTTTCCTCATCAATGTAACTTTTTCCATTAATAAAACGGATTGCATCTTTTGGACAAACCTTTTTACAAGATGCCGCCAGACAATTCTGGCAACTTTCTGTCACGCGGTACTGATTTGGCGGACAGGAGTGGCACGCATATGGAATAATATTTACAAGTGGCGGCTCATAATACTGTTCGGCAACTGTAGCTGCATCCATACCATCTGTCATAAGCGTACGAGTCTGTATCTGTCTGACTGAAAGTCCCATCGCAAGTCGTACACGCTCACCTGCAATTGCTCTTTCTAAAAAGACAGACTCTCTATGTAACGGCTGATCTCCCGGAACGATAATATACGGCAAGTCTTCCGCCTTAAAATAATCTTCTCCTGAATATGCCATTCGTGCAACTTCAGTAAATACTTTTTTTCGAATATCTGTAATTAGTGATGGAATTCCCCTCATAATTAGTTTTCCTCATTTCTTAATGCTATTTTTAATATTGGTACAATCAAAACCTCTATCCCTCCACCTATCAGTGCAGTTACCAACTGCCCCATTGGTTTTGTAATCCCCTGTAGCACAACTACCAATGCAAGTTGTTATGATGCTTGAGTAATCCAAAGATTTTTTTATACATATCTCCTCCTTACCACTCCTTATCAAATGCGAAAACCGAAGCAAGCAAAATAGCTCCTCACTCCGGTTTCATCGATAATTACAATGGGATTTATTATCATTTACATTATAACCACTCACTATTTCTACTTCAAGCCTCCCCTCGGGATATATTTCAATGTTTTTACTGAAATACTCTTTCGTCATCTACATCCCATTTCGTATGTCCAATCTGCTCTGCAATATGATAAGCAAGATCAATATCTATAAAATCCGCTACCACGCCCAGTGCCATATCAATCCCTGTCATACCACTGGAGCTGGAATAAAATTTTCCGTCTGCAACCCAGATAACATCCTCCAGAATCGAAACACCGCCCATGAACAATCGTCTCCAATTATGGTCCATCTTACAATCTGCAATTTTTCTACGATATAATAATCCTGTCTGTGCGAGTACCGCCGCACCATTTCCAACCAATAAACAGGTTTGTGCTTTTCCTACTGCCTTTTTGATTTCCTCAACAGCCTCTGTATCCTGAAACAAAAGTCTTCTTGCTCCGTTTCCGCCAGGAATCACAACAATATCTCTAATCTGTGCTGTATTTAGCGGTTCTGTCCACACCTTCACTCCCTGCATACTATTTACAATGTTTCCGCTGACAGACAAATAGTTGATATGAAAATTTCCTGCTGCACGACCAAAAATGTCTGCAACTCCAAAGGCATCCAAAGAATCAAAATCATCAAACAAAATAATATTTACTTCCATAATATCCATACCCCTTTTTCCCATGTATAACCAAAAAGCTATATTTATAAACAAGAAAGTAACATAGCTTTGTTGTTTTGGGACGATTCAGTTTTATTATTTAATCTGTTAAATTTATAATATCATCTGAAACATATTCTCACAAGCTTTCCCCTATGATGCATTTTAAAAAATCAGAAATTATTTTTTAATTGCATCCGAATTTTCATAAGTAATGACACAATATTCTCATTACAAATAATTACATTCTGAGGAACCTGTAAACTGGCCGAAGTACAGTTTAAAATCGCCACCGCTCCCATTGAAATCAATTGATAACAAATCTCTTGTACACAGTCTACTTCATCCATTAAAATTACTATTGAAACCGGCTGTTTTTTGCACATATCAAATATTTGAGACAATGGATACACAGGCACATTACCACAACTTTTCTTTTTTGAGCAATCCGTACCAAATCCTGCAATTATTTTTACACCTGCCTTTTCAAAGCCCTCATACGATAGCAATGCCTCTATTGCATCTTTTTTTCCAATAATAACAGCATTTACTATATTCTCAATACCAAAATAATCCTCAATATCTCGCATCAGATCACTGCAAATATATCCTGTCTTCTTACGTCCTCCATTGGAAACCAGAGCAAGATCTGTACGAACCGTAACTGCCCCCAGTTTTAATTCATTTGCTATTGTTTTTGCAGAAATATATTTCG
>ERZ1032130.134-NODE-134-length-22206-cov-5.059997_pt1 | contig 22206 bp, 17 predicted proteins | sample MGYA00517879_ERZ1032130 | MGnify/ENA primary metagenome ERZ1032130 (study PRJEB33719, sample SAMN04262597) | wastewater metagenome | biome: rural village; feature: animal feces; material: feces | host: Bos taurus | place: El Salvador | collected 2012-01-31 ...
TGCAATTAAAATATAAAATTTCGATAATTTTTCTTGCGTCATTTAAAAATTCTATATATATTTGCCCCGACAAACAATTCGAGGGCATTTTTTCTACCTTATTAATTGTTTGGCACAATTTAACATGTTGCTTTTCAGTATTCACTCGTTATTTTTCGGTTAAATTTACGAAAGCCGATTTGGTAGTAACGAAATTTACACGAAAAGCAAGGCGACAACAACGAAAGCATAACTTATCACTATGCAATTAGTCTTTTTCATATAACTTAGTACCCAAATTATTAATCAAATACATTATTAACTCTAATCATTGAAAATCTTATGATTAAAAATTATCTAAGAATTGGTGCAATAGGCCTCATAGCTGCTGCCGCCATGACTTCTTGTTCCGACGAACAGCAGTTTGTCGATTACAATGCTCAAGCCAAGAAGGTAGATGTTCAAGTTCTAAATTCAGAACTTGCTAAAGTACGTGACTATGTTCCTCTCTATGCCGTTATCGCTCACCGTGGTAGTACCTACTGGACTCCTGAGGAGACAGAGGCTTCTTGGCGCTGGGCCCGCGACATGGGTGCCGACTATCTTGAGTCGGACCTCCAAGCCACTAAAGATGGTGTGGTTCTTTCCCTTCATGATGACAACTTGAAGCGCACTACCAACATTCAGAGCGTATTCAGCGACCAAGTGCCCGACATCCGTCGTGCCTTCTATCGCTCACTGACCTACGAGGACGGAACTCCTTGTAACTTCACTGAGGCTGATATCAACGAGCAGTACAACAACGACCTCGGAAACTACTACAGCTACTATCCTCGCAACTACTACTACGCTGAGTTGCTTATGCTCGACGCCGGTTCTTGGTTCAACGAGGACAACCTTGAGCAGGCTCGCGCAAGCTTTGCTTCTACCAACAATCCTCTTCAGGAAACTCTCGATGCATGGAAGGCCGACAAGAACGCTCAGGTGGTCTATACCAACGGTCAATACATCAGTGCTCTTGCCGACCAGATCGCTTACGCTGAGGGTAAGAAGCTCAACCGCGACGCTCAGGGTCGCCGTATCCTCCCCTACCACGTGAAGAACTCGCTCAAGGGCAAGTCTCTCGTTGAGATTTGCTCGACAGCTCCTTCTACTGAGGTTGAGGGTACCACATGGACAGCTCAGGCTCGCTACATGGACTTCCTCGTTTACGACTTCAGTAACGCATACGTAGCCGACGACAAGGACAGCGGAAACCGCCCCGGTATCTACATCGAGTTCAAGGAAAGCTGGGCTCAGCCTAAGGATATGGAAGCTCGCGTTTACAAAGAGCTCGACAAGTGGGGCTGGAACATCATCACCAAGCCTGAGAGCAACACTCAGTTCTACAAGAATGGCAAGGTAAACGTTGGTAACACTAATGGTAAGGTTATTCTCCAGTCGTTCTCATTCGACGCTACCAACCGCGCATTCCAGGTATTCAAGGGTCGCGTTCCGTTCTGCTACCTCCTCTGGACCGACTATCCGGGCGACTATGCTACCGACATCAAGTATGACACCCCAACCGGTGTTGCCGCTTTCATCAAGACTATGCAGGATCACGGCTGCCACATCATCGGTCCGGCTATCTCGGGTGCTCCTAACAACTATCCTGAGATGAACTGCCCATGGCAGGCCTACATGGTTCGCCGCGCAGGCATGATCAACCACCCGTATTCATTCGACTCACAGGCTCAGATCACCAAGCACATGGGTTACTGGAACTACGGCTGGGAGACTGAATTCGACGACCTCATGAAGGTAACTATCAAGAAGACTCCTTACAGCGTATTCCCGGGCGACAGCCAGACTTGGCCTATCTACATGGACGGCTGCTTCACCAACCACACCGAGATGAACCTCCAGTATATGATCGACAACGGTATGCGTTGCAACTCTCAGCTCCCCAACCCATTCCACCCGGGACAAAACTTCGACAACAGCCAGGCGCCATCTACAGTGCCCAATTCAGTGGAGTTGCTTAACAATCTCGGCTACTAATCCCATGGCTACTACGAAACAAGTGAATACACCCAATTGTTATATAAGAAAAAACAGAATAAGTGATGAAAAGCTATAAATATATTTTAATGTCGGCTTTGGCTGCATTCTCTCTCTCAGCCACTGCACAGGATTTCGACTCTGATCCTACACTTAACATCGACAACAAAGAGAAGCAAGTGAAATTCACCGTAGGAGCACGCTTTATGGCCGATGCTGCCTACTATCACACAAGCTTCACTCCGCTCCAGAGTGGTGCTGCTATCACCGATGCACGCATTCGCACAAGCATGAGCTATGGTGAAAACTGGTACTTCTATGCCGACTTCGGCTTTGGCAATGGCAAGTTCTCGCAGAAGAACATCTATTTGCAGTATTCTACCAAGGGCGATGATTTCACTCACGCTATCAAGGCAGGTTACTACAACGACCCCGCAGGTTCGATGGCTCGCCAGACTTCACTCGGTAGCTACCACTTCATCAGCCGTGCCGGCATGAGCAACGCTATTGGCGCAGGCCGTGCTCTTGGTGTCACCTACAAGGCTTACAACGACAACCTGTTCCTCTATCAGGGTATCTTCACCGAGAACCAGTACAACAAGATTGATGCCGGCTTCAACGGTCTTACCGTTGCAGGTCGCTGGCTCTATCGCGACATCACCGGCAACGATAAGTGGCACGTGGGTGCAAGCGCACGCTTTGCTCACCTCGGTGGTGGCGAGACCATGGTTACTAAGGGTTCTTCGGTTCTCAAGAAGACTTTCTCAATGGGTCAGACTCTTGAAACATTCGTTGATGAGGACGAGCAGTTTGTAGGCTGCGAGCTTCCTTGGGCCAACAATGTTATCGACCTCGGCGCTGAGGCTCTCTATCTCAACAACAAGTTCTTTGCCCGTGCTGAGTACAAGCACCGCATCGTTACTAAGGAGCGTGATTCCTACAAGATCTACATCGCACAGCAGGATAACATCGACGGCTGGGGCGACATCGAATTGTGGGAGAACGCCAACAAGATAAAGACCAACCACTTCAATGGTGCTTACGTTGAGGCAGGCTACCAGATCTTCGGCGGCGGTTACAAATACGACAAGCACGATGCAGTCCTCAAGGGCAACGACGGAAAGGCTCTTGAAGTTGTAGCACGCTTCAACTACACCGCACTCAACAACCTCACCGAGGGTGAGTACTTCAATGCAGGTCGTGGTAACTACTACGCTGCAGGCTGGATGGAAGACTGGCCAGGTACCGGTGCTACTTCAGTTGGTGGTGGCGACATCTATTCTACCACTGTAGGTGTTAACTACTCTTTCAACAAGTATGCTCAGGTAATGCTCAACTACACTTGGCACAACCTCAAGAAAGACTTCTTGCCCTACGACAAGAACTTCCACCAGGTTCAGGCTCGCGTGCAGTTCACATTCTAATCCCCACCGCCTATAGACAGAGGTGGATTCCCCGCTGATTCCACCTTGGCATAACACTTTTGTCCTCACACCATCTCGCATCGGTGTGAGGACTTTTTATATGCCATAGCGAAAAAATATTGCCTAATGCGTGGGTATTTACAAGTTTTTTTGTAACTTTGAATCTGTATAATAATTTTCGATAGATAATTTTGATATATGAAGAATAACGATTTCAGAAACTTCGCCGTGAATCACCTCGGCATGAATGGCTTGGCTCTCGACCAATATTCAAACTCTATAACAAGCAGTTACATCTCTCCCACCATCATTGAGGAACGCCAGCTCAATGTGGCTCAAATGGACGTCTTCTCACGCCTGATGATGGACCGTATCATCTTCCTCGGCACTCAGATCGACGACTACACAGCCAATGTGATTCAGGCGCAGCTTTTGTATCTCGACTCTGCCGACCCCGGTAAGGACATCTCAATCTACCTCAACTCTCCCGGAGGCTCGGTTTATGCCGGATTGGGCATCTACGATACCATGCAGTATATATCAAGCGACGTTTCCACTATCTGCACCGGTATGGCAGCTTCTATGGCGGCTGTGCTCCTTGTAGCCGGAGAGAAAGGTAAGCGCTTCGCCTTGCAACACTCTCGCGTGATGATTCACCAGCCTATGGGCGGCGCACAGGGACAAGCTTCCGATATCGAAATCACCGCACGCGAAATACAGAAACTCAAGAAAGAGCTTTACACCATCATCGCCAACCACTCCGGGCAGCCCTACGACAAGGTATATGCCGACAGCGACCGCGACTACTGGATGACTTCGGCTGAAGCCGCCGAATATGGCATGATCGACAAGGTGCTCACACGCAACGCTAAATAACACAAGAAGGACTCAACAGAAATTTATGGCTAAAAAGAACAACGACTCCATGCACTGCAGCTTCTGTGGTCGCTCCTCACGCGAGGTGCAGCTGCTTATGCCCGGACTCGACGGGTGCATCTGCAACGAGTGCGCCGAGCAGGCTCATCTGCTCGCCAAGGAGTATCTCGAAGATAAAAGCAAGAAGCAAGGCTCTGAATTCAAGCTCACTGAAATACCCAAGCCTCACGAAATAAAGGCTTATCTCGATGAGTATGTCATCGGACAAGACACCGCCAAGCGCTACCTCTCGGTGGCTGTATATAACCACTACAAGCGCCTCTCGCAGACCGACGACGATGTGGATATTGAGAAATCAAATATCATAATGGTGGGACCCACCGGAACCGGCAAGACGCTTATCGCAAAGACCATTGCCCGACTACTGAAGGTGCCATTCACCATCGTCGATGCCACCGTGCTCACCGAGGCGGGATATGTGGGCGAAGACATCGAAAGCCTGCTCACACGCCTCCTCCAGGTGTGCGACTACAATGTGGCTGAAGCTGAGCGCGGCATCGTGTTTATCGACGAAATCGATAAGATTGCCCGCAAGGGCGACAACCCCTCTATCACCCGCGACGTGAGCGGCGAGGGCGTGCAGCAGGGTCTCCTAAAGCTCCTCGAAGGCTCTGTGGTCAATGTACCACCCCAAGGCGGACGCAAGCACCCCGAGCAGAAGATGATTCCTGTGAACACCAAGAACATTCTCTTCATCTGCGGTGGTGCATTTGAAGGCATTGAGCGAAAAATCGCCCTGCGCCTCAACACCCATGTGGTAGGCTACGGAACCGACAGTGCTGCAAAACGAGTGCAACGCGAGAAGCTGCTACACTATGTGGCTCCGCAGGACCTCAAGTCGTTTGGTCTGATACCCGAGATTATCGGCCGATTGCCAATTCTCACAAATCTTGAACCCCTCGACCGCGATGCCCTGCGCCGCATTCTCACCGAGCCAAAGAACGCCATAGTGCGCCAATACACCAAGCTCCTCGCTATGGACGGCGTGAAACTGGAGTTCGACGAGGCTGCACTCGACTTTATCGTGGATAAGGCCATCGAGTTCAAGCTCGGTGCCCGCGGACTTCGCACCATCGTGGAGACAATAATGATTGATGCAATGTTCGACATTCCTTCGAGTGGCGCCAAAAGTTTCAAGGTGAGCAAGCAATATGCTGCCGACCAGCTCTGTAAAGCCAATTTCGACGTGATGCAGCAAGCCCAAGCTGAATAGGCTTTTTTCATTACTCAAAAAATATAGCAGCAAATATTTGGAGATATAGCCCATATTTTCGTATATTTGTTACACTGAATTATCGGGTATTTACTTCTGAACTATCATGGCAAACAAGCAACTACTACACGCGGAGCTGAAACGGCACTTCGGCTTCGACACTTTCAAGGGGAATCAGGAGGCCATCATGGAAAACCTCCTCGATGAAAACGACACCTTCGTGCTTATGCCCACAGGTGGTGGTAAGTCACTATGCTATCAGCTTCCCTCGCTAATCATGGAGGGTACGGCTATTGTGATTTCTCCTCTCATCGCACTGATGAAGAATCAGGTAGATGCCATGCGCAACTTCAGTGAGGACGACGGAATTGCCCATTTTCTCAACTCCTCGCTCAATAAGCAAGCCATCGACCGTGTGAAGCAGGACATTCTCGACGGCAAGACGAAGTTGCTCTACGTAGCTCCAGAGTCGCTCACCAAGGAAGAAAACATCGAATTCCTCAAAACGATAAAGATTTCGTTCTACGCCGTCGATGAGGCTCACTGCATCTCGGAGTGGGGTCACGACTTTCGCCCCGAGTATCGCCGCATTCGCCCGATAATCAACGAGATTGGCACTCGCCCGGTGATTGCTCTCACCGCCACTGCCACCCCCAAGGTGCAGCACGACATTCAGAAGAATCTGGGAATGGTCGATGCAAAGGTTTTCAAATCTTCATTCAACCGCCCCAACCTCTACTACGAGGTACGCCCAAAGACCAAGAATATCGACAAGGATATAATAAAGTTCATCAAGGCAAATGAGGGCAAGTCGGGAATCATCTATTGCCTCAGCCGCAAAAAGGTGGAAGAACTTGCCGAAACACTGAAGGTGAACAACATCAAGGCTCTTCCCTACCACGCCGGTATGGACAGCGCAACACGCTCTGCCAATCAAGACGCTTTTCTGCTCGAAACCGTTGATGTGATTGTGGCTACTATCGCCTTCGGTATGGGTATCGACAAGCCTGATGTGCGATTTGTGATTCACTACGACATCCCCAAGAGCCTAGAAGGCTACTATCAGGAAACGGGTCGCGCCGGTCGCGACGACGGCGAGGGGCAGTGCATCACTTTCTACACCAACAAGGACTTGCAGAAGCTCGAGAAATTCATGCAGGGCAAGCCTATCGCCGAGCAGGAGATTGGCAAGCAACTGCTGCTCGAAACGGCAAGCTACGCCGAGTCGTCGGTGTGTCGCCGCAAGACGCTGCTTCACTACTTCGGTGAAGATTACGATGTGGAAAATTGCGGAAACTGCGACAACTGTCTACACCCCAAGAAGCGCATCGAGGCTAAGGACGAACTCGCTGCCGTGCTCGAGACCATCGCTGCACTGAAAGAGAAATTCAAAGCCGACCACATAATCGACGTACTCGTAGGCAAGGTGACAAGCGAAGTGAAATCCTACAAGCACGATGAACTTGAGCTATTTGGCTGCAAGAGCGACACCGACAGTAAGCTGCTGAATGCCGTCGTACGCCAAGCAATCATTGGGGGATATCTTATCCGCGACATCGAGAACTATGGCCAGCTGAAGCTCACCGATGCAGGTCGCAACTTCATAGAGCACCCTGTTTCATTTATGGTTGTGGAAGACAACGACTTCTCTGAGTCTGATGAGGAAGTTATGGTGAAGGGTGGAGCTGCCTGCGCCGTCGATCCCGAGCTCTACTCTATCCTCAAGGATCTCCGCAAAAAGACCGCACACAAGCTAGGCTTACCTCCCTACGTTATCTTCCAAGACCCCTCACTTGAAGCTATGGCTACCACCTATCCCATCAGCATCGAGGAGCTGCAGAACATTCCCGGCGTGGGTGCCGGGAAGGCCAAGCGCTACGGCAAGGAATTTGTGGAGATTATCAAGCGTCACGTCGATGAGAACGAAATAGAGCGTCCCGAAGACCTGCGCTTCCGTAGCGTTGCCAACAAGAGCAAGATGAAAATCTCAATCATTCAAGGAATCGACCGGAAAATTGCTCTCGACGAACTTGCCGACTCTAAGGGACTGGAATTTGAAGAATTGCTCGACGAGATTGAAGCCATCGTGTATTCAGGCACTAAAATCAATATCGACTACTTCCTCAACGAGATTATGGACGAAGACCACCAGGAGGACATCTTTGAATACTTCCGCGAGAGTGAGAGCGACGACCTTGAAGCCGCTATACAGGAGCTTGGCGCCGACTACACCGAGGAGGAAATTCGCCTCGTCAGAGTGAAGTTTATGTCGGAGATGGGCAACTGATAGCACTTGCCGCGAGCCGCCTACAGCATAGTGCTCCTAACTAATCTGCAACAATGGAATTGACAAATAGCACCATAAAGTTCATTGCCTCGCTGGGTCTGAAAAAGAACCGCGAGGCAAATGGCTGTTTTGTAGCCGAGGGCACCAAGTGTGTGCGCGACACCTGGGACCACTTCAACTGCCGCATGATTGTAGCCACCCGCAACTGGTACGACCAGTTCGGGCACTCGGGGCATCTCGATAAAATAGCCTTTGCAAGCCGGCAACAAATGCAGCGCATGTCGCAATTTTCTACAGCTGCCGAGGTGATTGCCGTTTACGACATTCCTAAGCTCACCATCTCGCCCGACGAAGTGCGGCACAATCTCAACATCGTGCTCGACAACGTGCAGGACCCCGGCAACCTGGGCACCATCATTCGCCTTGCCGACTGGTTTGGCATCAAGAACATTTTCTGCACCCGCGACACCGTCGATGTATATAACCACAAGGTGGTGCAAGCCACCATGGGGGCTATCTCACACGTGAAAGTGCACTACTGCGACATCGAGGAGCTGATTGCCCGATATCCCGGACTTCCGGTGTATGGCACCTTCCTCGACGGCGACAACATCTACCGCCAAGAGGTGGAAAACCGCGGATTCGTCATCTTCGGCAACGAGGGCAAAGGCATCTCGCCACAGCTTGCACAGCTTGTGAGCCGGCGTCTGCTCATTCCGGCATTTGCAGCAAGTGGAGAAGCTCCCGAATCGCTCAATGTGGGTGTGGCAGCGGCTATCACCATCAGCGAGTTCCGCCGCCGCACAGTGCAATAAGCAGCACATCGCACCGAGCCTGATAAAAAACTAAATTCCCGCTGACCGTTATCAAACCGATAAGCACTCTGTGATATGAAGACTAAAAGCGTATTTTTCTGCAGCAACTGCGGTGCCGAGTCGCCCAAGTGGGTAGGCAAATGCCCGGCATGTGGAGAGTGGAACACTGTTGTGGAAGAAACAGTAGCCGCCAAGCCCAAGAAAAGCCAGGGCTACCTTCCCGAGGGCGGCAAAACCCACTCCATCACCCCGGTAAAGATTTCTGAAGTGAAATCGGGCGAAGAGCAACGCATTGCACTCCCGAGCCGCGAACTCAACCGTGTGCTCGGTGGTGGTCTTGTGCCGGGTTCGATAATTCTCATCGGTGGAGAACCCGGAATTGGCAAATCCACCCTCGTGCTGCAGAATGTGCTTCGCATTCGCAGCCGCAAAGTGCTCTATGTGTCGGGCGAAGAGAGCGCACAGCAGCTGAAAATGCGTGCCGACCGCATCTGTGGCGGCAACATTCAGTGCGAGTGCTACATCGTGTGCGAAACGTCGCTCGAATCAATCTTCGCCGGCATTCGCGAAAGCAACCCCGACATGGTGATTATCGACTCCATTCAGACTATAGCCACCGACACACTCGAGTCATCGGCTGGTTCGGTGGGACAGGTGCGTGAGTGTGCCGCTCAACTGCTGAAGTTTGCCAAAGAGACTCACACTCCGGTGATTCTCATCGGTCACATCAACAAGGAAGGTGCCATTGCCGGGCCAAAAGTGCTTGAACACATAGTCGATGCCGTGATACAGTTTGAGGGCGACCGCCACTATATGTACCGCATTCTCCGCGCCATAAAGAACCGCTTCGGTAGCACATCCGAGATTGGAATCTACGAAATGAACCAGACCGGGCTGCGCGAAGTGAGCAATCCTTCGGAAATGCTTCTGTCGCAGACCGACGAGGAGCTGTCGGGCACAGCAATCGGAGTGACACTCGAAGGTATCCGTCCATTTCTCATCGAGGCACAAGCCCTTGTGAGCACAGCCGCCTATGGCACCGCACAGCGCTCAGTCACCGGCTTCGACTACAAGCGCATGAACATGCTCCTTGCCGTGCTCGAAAAGCGCGTGGGATTCAAGCTTGCACAGAAAGACGTGTTTCTCAACATCGCCGGAGGTATAAAGGTGAACGACCCTGCCCTCGATATGGCAGTGATAGCAGCAATAATATCGTCGAATGTAGATATTCCCATCAAGAGACGTGTGTGCGTCACAGGCGAAGTAGGGCTTTCGGGCGAAATACGCCAGGTCACACGCCTTGAGCAGCGCATTACAGAAGCCGAGAAACTCGGTTTCGAGCACATCGTCGTCCCAGCCAACAACATGAAAGGCATCGACCCCACCAAGCTCCGCATCAACATAGTCGAAGCCTCCAAAGTGGAAGACGTCTTCCGCTTCCTCTTCGGCTAACCACACCGAATGTAAGGGTTATTCGGTCACACCACGGTGCGACCCCAAATGGGCGATTTGCCGACTGTTAATTTAGGTTAAATATCAAATATAGAATTAAACCTTGGGGGCGTTTTTGGGTCAATGAAGTAGATGGGAAATCACTACTTGAGCTTCAAACATCAACGCTAACTTTTTCAAAAACACCAACATACTGTTTCATTAACGGTTGGAAGGCGCAACTGCTGTGAAGTGGATTGCGTGAAAGATAAAACAAGCGGGAAGAGTTGCCGATTCTTCCCGCTTGTTCCATTCTCACTCCGGCTTTACCCCACAACTTGAATATTCTTACAGCAGCCTCAATGTAGGGTCGCGCCTTGGTGTGACCGAGCCACATCAGCAACACTAAATCTGCCAGCAATGCATAATTTAGGATAAATTACGCCACTATGGCCTGCAGCAATGCGAAAAAAGAATTTTTCTCTTTGCTGTTGCGCTCATTTTTGAGTAATTTTGCACTGCAAAAAACAAACAACCAGAATTAGAATTATGCCAGTTAGAGTACCAGTTTCGCTTCCGGCAGTTGAAAGCCTGAAAGATGAAAATATTTTTGTTATCGATGAGCAGAGGGCTTCATCGCAGGACATTCGTCCGCTTAAAATTGCAATCCTTAATCTAATGCCCCTCAAAATCATGACCGAGACCGATTTGCTGCGTCTGCTCTCCAACACTCCGCTGCAAATCGAGCTTGACCTCATTGAGCCTGACGGACACGTGTGCAAAAACACTCCGCGCGAGCACATCGAAATGTTCTACAAGAAGTTTGCCGACATTCGCCACAACAATTACGACGGCTTCATCGTCACCGGTGCACCGGTCGAAAAGGTCGATTTTGAAGACGTGGATTATTGGGACGAGCTCTGCGACATTTTCGCATGGGCAAAGACCCACGTCACCTCCACGCTCTACATCTGCTGGGCATCGCTTGCCGGACTCTACTATCGCTATGGCATTCCTAAATATGTGCTCAACCGCAAAATATCAGGCGTATTCAAGCACCACATCAGCGACCCGAAGAATCCTATCTTCCGCGGCTTCGACGATGTGTTCTATGTGCCTCACAGCCGTTTCAGCACACTGAAACGTGAAGATATCGAGAAGCACCCCGAGCTGAGAATCATTGCCGAGAGCGACGAAAGCGGCATCTATATGGTGATGGGGCGCAACGGCCGAGAATTTTACATCACCGGCCACTCCGAGTATTCGCCAATGACGCTCGACTTTGAATATCACCGCGACTTGGAGAAAGGCATGAATCCACACGTCCCCGACAACTACTATGAGGACGATGACCCTACGAAGCGCCCTATCGTGCGCTGGCGCTCACATGCCAATTTGCTTTTCACCAATTGGCTCAACTACTTTGTATATCAAGAGACCCCCTACGATATTGGCAGCATTAAATAACTCTATCACCCGTATGAAAGCTACTGCACCACGTCGCATTGAGCTTCTTGCTCCTGCCCGAAATGCCGATATTGCCATTGAGGCAATCAAGCATGGCGCCGATGCCGTGTATATGGGCGCACAGTCGTTCGGGGCGCGTGCTGCTGCCGGAAACAGCATCGACGATATTGCCCGCGTTGTTGATTTTGCGCATCAGTTTGGCGCAAGAGTCTATATCACGGTCAATACCATCATCTACGACCGTGAGCTGCACGATGTGGAGCAGATGATTGCATCACTATATCGCGTGGGCGTTGATGCCCTCATAGTTCAGGATATGGGCATTCTGCGCATGGATATTCCTCCAATCGAGCTTCATGCCAGCACACAGTGCGACATTCGCAAACCCGAGAAAGCGCAGTTTCTCGAAGCGGTTGGCTTCTCGCAGCTCGTGCTTGCACGCGAACTCTCAATCGACGAAATCTCAGCCATCACAGATGCAGTGAAGGTGCCCGTGGAGTGCTTCGTGCACGGTGCCCTGTGTGTGAGCTACAGCGGTCGCTGCCAGGCAAGCGAATTGCTGCGCAGCCGCAGTGCCAACCGCGGAGAGTGTGCCCAGATTTGCCGTCTGCCCTACGACCTCACCGATGCCCATGGCAACATTCTCCTGCACGACAAGCATCTGCTCTCGCTCCGCGACTTCAACCAGAGCGACCGTCTCACCGAGATGCTCGCAGCCGGTGTGTCGTCGCTGAAGATTGAGGGACGACTGAAAGATGCCGGATATGTGAAAAATGTGGTAGCCTACTACCGCAGGGCCGTAGATCGCGTCATTGCCGACTCCAATGGTAGCCTCGTGCGTGCATCACAGGGCGTGAGCGAACTTACGTTCAAGCCCGACGTGAGCAAGAGCTTCAACCGCTCTTTCACCCACTATTTCTTCGACCGCCGTCGCCACGATGCCACTGAAAAGATGGCATCAATCGACACCCCTAAGTCGCTCGGCGAGGAATTTGGCGTAGTCGATTCACAGCGCGGTGCAGCCATTACGGTAAAAAGCAGCTCAATGGCAGCCAATGGCGACGGATTCAGCTTCTTTGGCAGCGATGGCAAATATATCGGTTTCCGTGCCAATAAAGTTGAAGGGAACCGCATATTTCCCCTTGGTCGCATCGCTTTGCCACGTGGCACCAAACTCTATCGCACCTTCGACAAGGCATTCGACGACGCTCTGATGCGTGACTCTGCCTCACGGCACATCGACATCGACATAACCCTCTCCTATCGCAACGACACCCTCAGCCTCGAAGTGGCTGAAGTGGGAGGAACTAAAGCCACAGTAGCAAGCAGCGTAGCTGATATTACCGATGCACAGACACCTCAGGGCGAACGCCAGCTCTCGGTGCTCACCAAACTCGGCAACACAATTTTCCGCGCACGCCGCGTTGCCACGCTCGATGGTCTATTCATTCCCTCATCATTGCTCACACAGCTGCGACGCGATGCCATTGAGGCCCTGCTGCGTGCAAAGCGTGCCGCTTACCGCTTTGGCTACCGCAGAGCTGAAAATGCCGATGCAACATATCCCACTACGGCACTCATAAGCTCCGACAATGTTGCCAACCATCTTGCCGAAGCGTTCTACCGCAGCCATGGCGTCACTGCTATAGAGCCTGCAATAGAGTTAAGGCAACCGGCTCAGGGTGAAGAACGGGCGGTGATGCACACACGCTACTGCCTGCGACGCCAACTCGGAGCTTGCCTGCTCACGCCAAGTGGCAACAAACTGCCTCGTGAACTTTATTTGCGCAGCGGCAACATAGAGTTGCGCGTGGAGTGCACCTGCAGCGACTGCGGCATGAAGCTCTACGCCACCCGCAACAAGTAACCGCACTCCTCCACTTCAGCCACGCGGCAAACCAACTTCCCCTGCAATTCCCTACATTATCACAATAACAAATGCGCCCCCACACCATGTGAGAGCGCATTTTTCTTTTATCTGTCAGCGTTTTGCCGTTTCTTATTTCTCGCTTGTGAAGAGGGCGTTGAACTCTGCCACAGGCACTGTCTTCTCCTCCACGTTCACAGCCTCGTGAATCTTGCCGTAGAGCTTGTCTTCGACGGCACGCTCTACAATCGACTGGCGATACTGCTCATTGTCGAGAATCTCCTTAGCATACTTTGCAATCACATCTTCGGGCATATTGCTCATGCCATACTGTGCAAACTGCTGGCGTGCAAGCATGCTTGCCACATTCATGAGGTCGGCATCTTCCACCTTCACCTCAAGCTGCTTCACAGCGTGCTCCTTGATAAGCTGCCAAACGAGGTCGGGGCGCATCTTTGCAAAGTTCTCGTCGATGTTCTCGGGAGTGTGCTTGCCTTCCTTGTCCTGCTTCACGAGCCACTTCTTGAGGAATGTCTCAGGCAGTTCAAGCTCACCTACAATCTCACGAAGCACCTTCTCGGTATCAACAGTGAAGCGGTAGTTGCTGTCGGCTTTCAGGCGCATTGCAATCTGCTCCTTGAGCTTGGCAATATATTCCTCCTCGTTCTTTACAGCGTCTTTTCCAAACACTGCATCAAAGAATTCCTGGTCGTGCTCAGCTTCCTTCACCACAAGAATCTCCTTCACTGTGAGCTTGAAGTTGCTCTCCACGTTAGCCTGGTCCTTATCCACATTGAGCATTGCAGCAAGCTCAGTCACGTTGCCGCCACAGGTTGCCGACGGATTGAACACAATCTCATCGCCCACCTTCTTGCCTGCAAAGAGAGCCTTCTGCTCGTCGTTCTTGAAATATTTTGGTGAAAGCACTGTGCTCTCCACTGTGATGCCACCTTCCTTCACCGAGCCATCCTCGTTGAGCTCAACCATTGAGCCTTTCACGAGTGCGTCCTCCACAACTTCGTCGCCATTCACCTGCTTTCCGAAGCTCTTGCGGAGCTGGTGGTCGTTCTCATTCACCATGTTGTCATCAACCTCGATGTTATAGTAAGGCACTTTCACGCTCTTGTCGATAGTGAGGTTAATCTCAGGTGCAAAACCAAGCTCAAACTTGAATGTGAAATCCTTCTGAGTGTCGAAATCCACCTCATCGGCATTGGCAATCATCGGCTCACCGAGCACGTTGAGCTTATTGTCGCGAATGTGGTTCATAAGTGCATCGTAGATCTCGCGGTTTACAACCTCTACGAGAACTTCCTTGCCATATTTCTTCTGAAGCAATCCGGCAGGCACATGACCCGGGCGGAATCCCTTTTCGGGATAGCGCATACCTATTTGCTTCAATTCCTTCTTTACTTTACCTTGATAATCTGTTTCTGCAAGCGATACTGTGATAATTCCATTCACATTATCGACTTTCTCCATTGTTACATTCATTAGTGTAGAATATCTGTATGTGTTACAAAAATTTATATTATTTCCTCTATTTGTGGCTATTACACAAAAAACCGCACAAAATTACAGAAAATCCCGCGAACTACAAAATTTTCATCACCTTTAACGCCCAATCCACCTAATTTATAACCATTTTTCACCTATTCACCGTCTATTGCCGCACTATGGGGCACTCTCTTTGCGTTAAAGTGACGGCTATTATTGTATCGTTCGATTTTTTTAGGTAATTTTGTACGGAATTTTTCGCAACTCTCTATATGAAAAAGCTAATAACCCGTGCCATCTCAGGCAGTATATATGTAGCTCTCATCGTGGTTGCCCTTCTCTCGGGCTGCCCGTGGGCTTTTCTCACTCTGTTTGCGCTTTTCACGATTCTTGGCGTAAACGAATTTCACAATCTCGTAAATCACGACAATTCGATGGGCGAAAGCCACCGCATGATGCACATTATCGACATCGTGGGTGCCACTGCCCTTTTCACCACTCTCCACTTCACACTGAAGTTTCAGCCTGTGGGCAATCTGTGGATAATAGCCCTGCTCGCCTACTTCATCACTCGCCTTGTGGCGCAGCTCTATGCCCACCCTGCCAATCACCTGCACTGCCTTGCGCAGTCGATGCTTGCCATGGCGTATGTGGCACTGCCCATGAGCCTGCTCAATGTGATTTATTTCGACTATAGCCCGAAGTTGCTGCTTGCAGCATTCATCTTAATATGGCTCAACGACACCGGTGCCTACTGCGTGGGCACACTCATAGGCAAGCACCGCCTCTTTGAGCGCATATCGCCAAAGAAGTCATGGGAAGGCTTCTGGGGCGGTCTCGCCTTCTGCATCGCTGCCACTTGGCTTCTGCAATGGCTTAACCTCTTCCCTGCCTGCTGGAGCATTGCCGCGGCTGTGGGATTTGCCATTGTCACCTCGGTGTTTGCCACCTGGGGCGACCTTTGCGAGTCGCTCATCAAGCGCACCCTCGGTGTGAAGGATTCAGGCAACATCATGCCGGGACACGGCGGCATTCTCGACCGCATCGACAGCCTCCTGCTCGTGGCTCCTGCCACACTGCTCTATCTCCTCATAATCGCATTATTCTGACAAACCGATAATTATTCTACAACAAAACATATACTTTAGCAATGAGCAATCAACGTTACGACTTACGCGGTGTTTCGGCATCGAAAGAAGACGTCCACAACGCCATCAAGAATGTGGACAAGGGTCTTTATCCTAAAGCGTTCTGCAAAATAATCCCCGACGTGCTCGGTGGTGACCCCGACTACTGCAACATCATGCACGCCGACGGTGCCGGCACAAAATCGTCGCTCGCCTACGCCTACTGGCGCGAAACAGGCGACCTCAGCGTGTGGAAAGGCATCGCACAAGATGCTCTCATCATGAATATCGACGACCTGCTCTGCGTGGGTGCTACCGACAATATCCTCCTCTCCTCTACCATCGGACGCAACAAGATGCTTATTCCCGGTGAGGTTATCGCTGCCATCATCAATGGCACCGAGGAATTGCTTTCCGAGCTGCGCGAACTTGGCGTGAACATCATCTCCACAGGCGGCGAAACTGCCGACGTGGGCGACCTGGTGCGCACCATCATCGTGGATAGCACAGTGACTTGCCGCATGCGCCGCGCCGACGTAATCAACAACGCCAACATCAAGGGTGGTGACGTAATTGTGGGCCTTGCTTCTTCGGGTCAGGCTACCTACGAGAAGGAATATAATGGCGGAATGGGCAGCAACGGCCTCACCTCGGCTCGTCACGACGTATTCGCCAAATACATAGCTGAAAAATATCCCGAGACATTCGACAAGAATGTACCCGACGACCTTGTATATTCGGGAAAAGTGGGTCTTACCGATGCCGTAGAGGGCGTTCCCTGCGATGCCGGAAAGCTGGTGCTTTCGCCCACTCGCACCTACGCTCCCGTAATTAAGAAACTTCTCGATGCTATGCGACCAAAGATTCACGGCATGGTACACTGCTCGGGTGGCGCACAGACTAAAATCATGCACTTCGTAGAGGGCAAGCACGTAATCAAGGACAACCTCTTCCCCATTCCTCCCCTCTTCAAGCTCATTCAGGAGCAGTCGGGCACCGACTGGAAAGAGATGTACAAGGTATTCAATATGGGGCACCGCATGGAAATCTACCTCGCACCCGACGATGCACAAGACGTAATCGACATTGCAGCCTCATTCGGAATCGAGGCTCAGATTGTGGGTCGCGTGGAAGATGCCCCTGCCAACAAGCTCACCATCACCTCGCCCTACGGCACTTTTGAGTATTAAAAAGAACTTGCTTTTTCTATTCGATGAACTTTCGCGCCCACATAGCACCCGTGATCATCACACTGTGGACGGTAATCCTCGCAGCAACAGCTTGCCGCAGCAGCTCTTCGGCCGGCGACTCTAAGCCGGGATTGCCCGACACTCTGCGTGTGGGCACGCTCTATAGCCCCACATCGCTATTCATCTTCCGTGGCGACACCATGGGTTATGAATATGAGCGAATACGCAACTTTGCCCGCGACAAGAACATCACTGCCGAGTTTGTGGTAGCTCGCAACATGGAATCGATGATGCAGATGCTCGACTCCGGGCAAATTGACATCATCGCCTACGAGATTCCCATCACAGCCGAATACAAGAATCAGGTGCTGCATTGCGGCACGCAGAATGTCACTCACCAGGTGCTCGTGCAGCGCAAGTCGCGCGACAGCCTTATCACCGACGTGACGCAGCTCGTGGGGAAGGACATCTTTGTGGAAGCAGGCTCTAAATATGAGTCGCGTCTGCTCAACCTCGACAACGAGATTGGCGGCGGCATCAACATTCACAAAATCAGCGAGGACTCGCTTATCACCGAAGACCTTATCGAGATGGTGTCGAAGGGGAAAATTCCTTTCACCATCGTGGATAGCGACATTGCCCGCCTCAACAGCACCTACTTCAGCAATATCGACATCTCGCTCTCCGTGAGTTTTCCGCAGCGTGCATCGTGGGCGGTGCGCCAGACCGACACTGCTCTTGCCGACTCGGTCGATGCATGGAGCAAGCTCGCAAAAAGCCGCGAGGAATACAAGAAGGTGCTGAAGCGATACTTCGAGCTGGGAAAGCGCGACGAGACCTACACCGATGCCGAATATCTCACCCTGCCCAAGGCAAAGCACGGTAAGCAACAGGGCATTTCGCCCTACGACCACATCTTCCGCCACTACGCCGGAACGATCGGTTGGGACTGGCGACTGCTTGCCTCCCAGGCTTGGATTGAATCACGGTTCGACACCACAGCCACCTCGTGGGCGGGTGCTCGCGGACTGATGCAGATTATGCCGGGCACGGCACGAGCCTACGGGTTACACCCTTCTGAGCTTAGCGACCCGGAGAAAAGCGTGCGCATAGCCGTGGAGTCAATCAAAGACCTCAACAACTACTTTGCCCGACGCATCAGCGATCCTGCCGAGCGCCGCAAGTTTATCATCGCAGCCTACAATTCAGGCATAGGGCACGTGGCTGATGCCATAGCCCTCGCCGCAAAATATGGCAAGAACCCAAGCGTGTGGTATGGCAATGTGGAAGAAGCAATATTGTGGAAGTCGAATCCTGAGTTCTATAACGACGAAGTGTGCCGTTTCGGCTACTTCCGTGGCAAGCAGACGGTTGCCTATGTGAAGAAAGTGCTTCACCAATATTCGCTTCTCACTAAACAATAAGTTTGAATTACTCTTTTATATATATAACAACACACAATTTATTAATTTTAATTTGGTATGAAAAGAAAGTATCTATCAGTAGCACTCATTCTCACAGTTGCTGCCTCTATTTCTCTCTCTTCTTGCATCGGTAGCTTCCAGCTTACCAATAAGGTGCTCGCATGGAACCAGCAAGTAGGCGACAAATTCGTAAATGAACTTGTATTTTTCGCATTCTGGATTCTCCCGGTTTACGAAATCACCGGCATTGCCGATCTGCTCGTTATCAACAGCATAGAATTCTGGTCGGGGAAACCGGCTCTAAGTGCCGAGACCAAGATAATCGACGGCAAAGATGCCCGCTATGAGGTGTCGCGCGACGTTGCAGGCTACACCATCACCAATCTCGACAGCAAAGAGACAGTGCGCTTCGACTTCAATGAAGCCGACAATTCATGGTCGGTTTCTGCCGATGGCAAGACTGTGAAGTTTATGGAATTTGTCGATGACACACACGTGCGCATGATTAGCCCCGATGGCACATTCACCCCGGTAGAACTTAATCAAGAAGGCGCATTCGCTTATCAGCAGCTCGCCACACCCGCCACACTACGCTCGTAACCACTCTGATGAACTACACTATCACTAAGGGCGCACTTCCACCGGTGCGCCCTTAGTTTTTCCCTATGAGTTAATTTTCTAAAAAATAAGTGATTACCGCTAAGTATTTACGACCGATGAATTGTTTAACTTATAGATTTGGGTTTACTCCGGTTTTCTAAAGTTTATGTTATTAAGGGTATAAAAAAGGTTGTTTATTAGTTTTTGTTTTAGTTAGGTTAAGAGAAGGGCGAGAAGCTCTGCTCCACACAAAATGCACCCCGGCAGCACGTCACTTTGTGCCCCGGGGTGCGTTACTTTATCCCATCCTCATCATCCCAGCCAACTGCAAGAAATAATCATTTGACCAAATATGGAGTTCTTCTGGATTGCGGAGGAAAGGCAAAACATCTTCTTTCACTTGTCTTATATCGGCTGTAGAGAGTCGCTCAATGAGTTTCTCCTTGAATAACTCCGTGGTAATATTCTCATTGTTAAACTGCTTGCATCGTTCTGCCAAATGAGCAAAACCCAACGGAACATTGTGGCGTACATACCATTCAAAATCATACCAATCACGGCCTTTAACTCTATTCTTCCACACACGATAGACCAGTGCGTACATCTTGCCTTCAAACAAGTCGGGAAGCGTAAAACAGCGGGTCATAAATGAATGTGGCTGAAGCAATAGCTTTTGTTCTGTATTGAAGTTTAACGGTGGACAAGTATCTACTTCAATCTTTATCTTTATCGACTTCTCTGTCTGGAAAGTCACATCGTACACATCAGTATTGTCTTTAAGAAATGCCGATTCAACCTTTCCGAAATTCTTCTTGTCTTTTTTCTTTATTTCAACCTCACGCCCTACCATTGAAAAGGCGTCAATGATAGCAGGGAAATATTTCGTAAAATCAAAATTGTCATCTTGAGCAAGCAGTGAGAAATCCATATCCTCACTGAAACGCTGCAAGCCATGAAAGATTCTAAGGCAAGTTCCGCCATAGAACGCAGCCGACTCAAAGAACCCTCCGGCATACAGACCGGCAAGTATCATTTGCTGGTTTACTTCAAATATGGCGTTTCTCTTATGTTGCTCCGTTGTCAAATCATAACGGGATAGCATATTGTCGAATATTTCATTTTTCATCGCTTTAGGAATTTTAAAAGTGTCGAAATTGAATCAGCCTTTTTGCCCACCTTTACATAATCCTCGAATATGGTTTTATCCAACTTGTAGAACTCATCCATATCCATACGAATATCCTCCGCAAGATATATCTCTACATCCTTCATATAGCGAAGAATGACTTTTGAGGAATTGGCAATCAAATCACACAAAGCCTTTTCAGGTGATGCAATAAGAAATGCATAGTCACCTTTATTCATACTCCTTACTCCTATCGGGAATGACTTTCTTGAAATATATTTGTAGTCATAATTGCCGACCGGAGTTTGAAAGCTTCGGGGATGCTTCACTGTCATTGATTGATTAACATATACAGCCTCTGGGATAAGTCCATAATATCGTAGTGCAGTAGTCATTGAAATATACGAAGGTGTATAGAGATGATTGGCAATCAACTCACTCGATAAAGTCTTTCCCGAATATTGGGGATTGATCACATAAAGCCCTCGCTTCAGTCTTATGATAACCCCTTGTTTTTCGAGCCAGGTTACTTTCTTGTTAGCAGACTTCAGTTCCGGGTATAACGATTCAATGATTGAAGTCGTTACCGGAATAGTTCCTATTTTACTTATTTGTCTATCCATGCTGCAAATATAGCAATTTTTTGAACAATAAAAGAAATATTACTTCTTTTTCTATTCAAAAAATCGCTGTCAGCTAAATCACAATAAGGCGAGTCCAAAATCTTGAAAGATAGAATTTAGACTCGCCTTATTTGTGGGGATAGCAGCAATTGGCAAAATTACAAACGCCTTTCTATCCCTACTTCTCCAGATCAAGCCTTGTGAGCACCACTGTCACGTTGCCCTTTTCATCGATAAACTTAATCTCATTGTCGTTCACCTTCTCGCAGAAGTAAGTCTCCTCAAGAGCCACAAGCAGAGCAGTTTCGGTGCTCATGTTGGGGCACATCTTGCGGGTAGAGATTAGCTGCTGGAACTGGATTGCACGGTCCTTTGTGGTATCAATGTAGATGCCTCCGTTCACGATGTTGCAGCCTGTGCAACCATGAATCTTCAGCTGCTCGGTGTCGATAACCAGTCGCACCTCCTTATCCTCAACCGGGTTGCCGGCAATCTCCTTCACCGTCCATGCTCCATCTACAAAGTTCACATTCTGGCGGCGAAGTTTCATCAGCGAGTGCCCCTTGGCATTGAGCAGTTGCAGATAGTGCACACCGTTCTTCTCGGTGAGCTTAAACGACTCCACCTCACCAAGAGCCTTCATCACGGCACGCTCGGTGGTGGCATTTGCGCACGCCATCATGGTGGAAATCATTTCAGAAAAAGTGAGCTTGGCAGCATCGGCAGTGAAAGTGCCGTTTATGTAGTTGCAGCCGTTGTTTCCATAGAGGCGGTTGTTCTTGAAGTCGAAGTGCAGATAGGCACGGTTGTCACCGGTCACCTTCTTGTTTCCCACAGTTTCAATGTTCCACTCACCTCCAAGCTGGAGTGCAAGGTCGTTGATTCCCACAATAGTGGTCTGGTCGCTTGCCGAGCCTTTCTTCCCGACATTCGAGCCATCTACTTCGGTGCGTGAATAGTCCTTCTTCGAGCTTGTTGTTGTGCCTTTCTTGGTGCTGCAAGCGAGCATCATAAATGCGATGAGTGTTGCGATTGTGATGTTGGTTATGTTCGTTGTCATTTACTAAAAAGAGATTAAATAATTAATATTCTACAGTTTCAAGCGTCAAATTTCGTAATTTTTCGTGGATTCAGCCAAATTTTGTTACTTGAAAATGCTG
>ERZ1032130.135-NODE-135-length-22199-cov-8.585215_pt1 | contig 22199 bp, 32 predicted proteins | sample MGYA00517879_ERZ1032130 | MGnify/ENA primary metagenome ERZ1032130 (study PRJEB33719, sample SAMN04262597) | wastewater metagenome | biome: rural village; feature: animal feces; material: feces | host: Bos taurus | place: El Salvador | collected 2012-01-31 ...
CGTAAGGTTGTTGTCATCAAGGCTCTTCTCCCAGCAGTCCTTGAGTTCCTTTATGTGATGCACGCAGACAGCCCGTCTTATATGACGATCTCTCGGCGCCAGCCTCGTGCCGGTTCTCACAGCGTCAGCCAACCGAGCCACGCACATCTGGCACTGATAGCAGTCGCGCCTCAGGATCTCGTCACGTTTCTGCTGCCATGCAGCGCTCTTGTAGAACTTCTGATATTGATCCATCTTAAAGGTCTCCAAATGAAAAGCGCTGACGTGCAAGAGCCAGCGCTTTCTGAAAGGAAAGAAATAATATTGACCAAGTACATGCGATTTATTTTCAACTTGAGATATTAAATCAATTCCCTTATATCACATTTCTTTGTTTCTTTTTACCCCTTTAGGTTTCATATTCTGATTCTTCCTTGAACCTGTCACAGTATTCGTGAGCCGGACAGCTGGTACCTTCGCAGTAATCATCAGGATGACACTGGAAGTTCGCGAGCTTCACGAGGTCCGTTCTGTCCTGGTCATCAAGCCAGCTCATATATGTATGCCCTCTGTAACAGCTGTCGAGTTCCTTTATTCTTCTGACACCAATGTCAGTGAAGTCCACATCCTCGAATTCGTCTGAGCAGGCTGCAGCTGCTCGCGCCTTGCCAGGTGTTTCAGCAAATACGACCGCGCCGTATTGTCCGTCCGTTCTGTCATAGATCTTATAAGCTTTCATTTCTTGCCCTCCAGCATCCGCATATATCGTCATATACAACAGGTTTATCATTCATCTCTGAGTCCTTGTTCTCGCAGTAGTACGCACATGGGTACATATCATAGGAAGCGAACTCACATGTTCCGCAGCATATCGTCATATCTTGTTACCCCACAATATAAGGCAGATAAACACAAACATGACTATACCTCCGAACACGGCTCCCAGAGCAAACGCTATCACGGTAGAAGATGTCATGGTTTCTTGCTCCTTTCATTGCACTTGCTGCAGCTGAAAGGTGGATAGTCTTTACCTCCGAGATAGGTCACAACCTCATGACATTTAACGCATTCGAATAAATATCCATGGTCGTTGAACTCTAACGGAATAGGTGTTACTCTCTTCCAGCTTTTCATCTTGTCACCTCATTATTACTATTGAACAAATGAACATCATTCCAAATATCATCAAAGCGATCAGGCCAGCTTCACTCATTTTCTTTAACCTCCGAAGTCTTCGCATAAATACTTAGCAGCTGGTCAGCGTCTACTGACTCAAGAACCTTCTTAAGGCTCTTCACGACATCAGTTGTCGCCTCATATACTTTTGCTATGGCTATTGAGACAGATTCCATCAGATCCGGAAGCTTGCTTATAAGCTCCTCAAAGTTGAACGCCTGGCATAAGTTCCAGTGATGATCCTTCATCTGTTTTCTGCATTCCTTATATGACCATCCGGTCCATTCATGCAGAAGTTTAATATCTTTATTTCTGGACATTTTCTCCGCCTTTCTGGTCTCCGTTTGTGAGTTGTTTGTAAGCAAGTTCAAATGCCAACAAATATAGTTCGATTATTCCGCTGCTTTGTTTGCCGAGATTAGGCGCGATCTCCCACGCATCAGAAATAACCTCCGATAGCCTGTTATAGCCTTCACTTCCCATTCCTCTCAGCTCATCAAAGTCCTCAAGGATATCATCTATGAACTCATCAACCGTGTCATAGATGATTCCATCCGGTTCCCAGAACCATTCCTTAAGAACCTCCTTCAGTTCGGTTCGTGCATCATCCACTTCGTAGATATATATCGGTCTGCTGTGAGTTTGTATTTTCTCTTCGAAATAGCCTGAATTATGAGCATAATGTTCGTAAAAACGCTCCCAAACCATGTTGTTATAATTAAACGCAATGAGCTCCCCGAGATCTCCGGAGATATGAAGTCTGTAATGATCCTCTTCAAAAAGAAAACGGATTCTATATTCGCAGTGCCCTGGTCTCTGAAAGTCGAGGACCTTAATGTTTCCATAATCTTGGAATGATGCCACATGTTCCGCAAAGTTACGTTTTTGATGTTCCAGATCCAACATATTCATCTACCTCTCTTCTTTCTTCACAATGGTCAGCTTCAGGCCGAGCTCATTCAGAATTGCGATCATGATGCCTGTGTTTGGCAACAGTCCCTTCCGGATCCTGACAAGTGTCTTTCGTTCTATGCCTGCTCTGTCCGCGAGCTCCGGATCAGATATGTTCTGTTGCTCCTGATATCTCCTTAAGACATCTGCCAGCTCTTCACCAAATCTCGCAGAAGCTTCAGTGGTTACTGTTCTGTTCATTATCGTCACCTCTCTTATATGGTTCAGGTAGTGGCTGCCATGCCGTAATATATTTGTCCATTATTCCGCCGCAAAGCCAAAAATGTGCTTTGTTTTCTCCTATCCGTTTGCCAAATCTATAAGGTCTTACGTCTTCCCAAATAGTTGTGCATAACACAATCTCAAAATCGTTTGTATGTGGATTTGTTTTTCCTTCCGGCAATCTCTCACTAACGGGAATCCATTCGCCTTGCGGTCTATGTTTGCCCTCTGCGACTTCTTTTAGAACTTTTCTAACTCCGTCTTGATAACCCATAGCGTAATTCGGCACTTCTTCTTCATAAGGCACGCCGTTTTCTCGCAGCACTCTTTGAACGTCTTCTCTTATGCCTTCGTAACCCCACTGGATTTCAAGCAGGTCCATGATCTTCTCTTCGTCAATTACCACCTTCATTGTCTTTTATCCTTTCCGTCTCCCAGCTGTATGAGACACTCGTCGTCATCCTGAAATCCTTATCACATTCCGGGCACGTCAGTTTGTGGTCGCCTTCTTCGTATATTTCCGGGAAATCTTCATAGCTCAGATCTGTCGGCAGATTGCATCCGCAATACGGGCAGATGACATAATCAGTAGAATAGGTATCAGGGTCTTCGTCTTCCTTGGCCTCTCTTACGTTCAGCTGTACACGTTCAAGCTCATTCTGAATGAGACACGCATAGCAGTAATCTTCCCACGACATCATTTGAGCGATTTTTCCGCATCTTTTACATACTTTTTCCATGTTTTTCCTTCCTTTTCACACTTTTAGTATCTTGGCCAGCTCCGTCAGCATCTCTCTGTGTTTCCTGTCGAGAGTGGACTTGCTTATGTGGAGATCTTCCATGCACTGTTCCCACTTCATATCTCTTAAGTAGAGATCAGTCGCTATGTCCTTATGGTCGGAATCACGGATTTGCTTTATGATGTTTGCCACTTCATTAGTCATGTTTATGAGCTTAAGTTCTTCGCTCTCGAGCTCGGAACGCTGCTTTGAGTATTCCAGGAGCGCATCTTCATGTCTCTGCTTAGACTTCTCAATGTCTCTTCCTCCGGATCCGTCAGACTCGTAAGTAGATACGCACTTATTGACGATCGCTTCCAGAGCTTCCAGGAGCTTCCTGTCTGATTTGACCTTTCTGAAGAAGCTCCTGTAGTTCATGAGCCACTTCTTAGCTTTGTACTGGGAATCTGTCACGTCGCCACCTCCTTGTCATGTATGTTCATCTTCGAGCTCCTCCATCTTGATGTAGATAGTCGCTTTCTCCGCGTAGTATTTCATCAGTCGGAGGTCAACGATCTGGGAGTCATCCGACCAGAATCCGCACTCGGTCATAACATCCGCACATTCCTTGTAAAAATTCTCGACATCCGGGCGCGTTGTTTTGTACTTTCCCCAGAGCTTCTTAGGACTCTTGATATCAAAATAGAAGATCATTGTCAGTCTGATCGGTTTGTCTGAAGGCTGCTCCGGACGGTATCTCTTCATCATGTACGTCAGCCGGTTCCTGAGCGCCTGCACTTCAGGCCTTCTATAGTGGTCTATGTAAGGAACCTTCTTCTTTGTCTTGGCATCAAACTTGTAAGAGATCCGCTCGCCCTTCATCTGGGCAGTTCCGGAAGGCATACCGTCTTCAAATCTCAAGAAAAAATCAATCTTCATTGTTTATACCAGCTTTCTCAAAGCGAGCCTGCCTTGCTTTTTCGAATGCTTTGACCGTCCTTGGTAAATCTTCATAGATGTCATAATCAGGACCTCCGAGATAAAAGTGGCCATCTTCAGTCGCAAGAGGCAAGGCCGGATATTGATCCCCATCGACTGTTATAAAATTAAGTGCTGCAATGTCAGTTCCTTCAAAGAAGTCATCATCGCGAAAATAATTGTAATAATGGTCAGTTTCATCCGGGATTTGTCCAAGAACAAGAATAGGATTGGATTTTTTGAACTCATTGATTTTATCCGCAGCCTCAGGCGTCATGTGTCCCTTCACTTCAATATATAGATAGATAGGCACTTCAATGTCAAAATCATGATGAGGTCGTTCATAGTATCTAAATCCATAACACCAAACTCTGAAATCCGGAAGATAGTATTTGCCATTCGGAAGTTCAAATCCTTCCGGCTCGTATTCCCATTTGACTCCAAGTTCATCAAAGAAAACCGCCCAGCGAGCTTCAAGTCTGCTTCTGAAGTGGTAGCCTTTGTATTTCGTTTCGATTATTTTCATACGCACCTCCGATCAGGTCTCATAAGGCAATGCTGCCTGGCCAAATATCTGCGAGTTTTCCGGAACCTTTATTCCCAGGAGCAGATCCACTCTTGTCGTGGCAGCTTCTCGGAGGTTCTGCTCGTAAGCTTTCCGGAAACGGTCAGCCGTGAAAGTGTCATCCGAGCGCATTGTCTTGATTGTGTCTTCAAACTCTCTGACGGTCTTAGATAACGCAGGGTACTTCTCGAGCTTTCTGTATATATCTGTCCTTCCGCCGTATTCCCAGCCGCCGCAGTCGCTTATTATGTCTCTTACATAATGCAGCGCCTTTTCGGGCGGAATCTTAGCCTGGAGAAGCGCCTTATCAACGAGAATGTCAGTGAGGTTCTTAATGCACTTCGGAGGATATTCATTGTGAGCGATGTATTCTCTTATGATTGAGTTGAACTGCTCGTCTGTTGTGTTCTTAAAAGCTGAATACCAGAGTTTGACCTGAAGCTCGTCCTTGATATCAAACTGCCAGCCTATATAGCACTTCTTGAGAAGTTCCATTCCGGAAACAAATGATTGAACTGTTAACATCTTTACCTCCTTTATGTGAGTAAGAACTTGTCGATGTTCTGCGCGACTATCTGGTCGATCTGTGTCTGCATCTCGTCTTTCTGTGAAACGTTGAGCCAGCGTTCCTGGTGGATGTATGTCGTAGGATTGGGAATATATTGTCCGTTCTCCTTAGTCCACTGCTGCGACTTCTTCTGTATCTCCAGAGCTGACATGATTGCCGGGAATATCGTCTTGAGCTTTGGAATGTTCTTGAACGCTCTGAAGGATCCTTTCTTGTCGACCTTCTTCGGGTAAGCTTCCCAGAACTCCATAAACATCTTTTCTTCTTCTGACAGAACTTGACCTCCGAGAATTTCTTCAGGCTCAAGTTCCTCAGTTCCAATCGGAGAAATTTGAGCAACATCACTCTCTTTAGTATTTCTCTCTATACTCTTACTCTTACTCTTACTCTTACTCTTACTCTTACTCTTACTCTTACTCTTATCGGACAACGTGAGGACATCATTAGGACACTGTGAGGACATATCAAGGACATTGTCCTCGTCTTGTCCTTCGAGTGTCCTCGCTTTGTCCTCGTTCTGTTTTTGTTGTTCTCGCCATGCTCTTTTCTTCTCCGCCCACTTGGTCTCAAACCCAATCATTGACGCAACTTTCTCAAGTTTTATAGTCCCGTTTTTTGATACAGAAATGAGGTCAAGATCCTTGAGTGTTTGCATGGCTGTTTTGACAGTTTCAATATTTGTGTCGGTTACAGACGCGAGCATTTCTTCTGTATAAGGAATTTTCGGAGAAAATCTCAGTTCACCTTCGTGATCAATTGATTCTGTCATGAGCTTGAGATAGAAGTAAGCAATCTCGCGACCGTTTGGCAGCGTTTCAATATATTTGATATCGTGGCGCTTGAAAAAATCTCTCGGCAGCTTAAGCCAGTAATACCTTTTTTCAGTCATCTCCCTCACATCCCTTCCTGTAGCAGGGAAGCACTCTCCTGATGCCCTCAATGCCTCTGTCGTCGAATGAGTAGTAGATCTTGTTGGACTCGTCTATGATGGCGCCTGTCAGTTCCACATCTTCGCCTGCGAGCTTTACGACGACCGAATAGTAGTCCGGTACGTCTTCATCTGTCGGCTCTTTTATGACCTGGTCGCGTGAGAATATCGTGATATCGCACTGTAAGGGCTCTTTGGAGAACTTCCGAAGCTCACGAGTGATGTTCTCAATAGACATGGTTATTATCGTTTTAAGTATCTTTTCTTCCATGTGCAGAACTTTCCTTTCTTTTTCTGTGGAATGTACAAGTCTGATACTTCCTTACCCACTTTGGCTTCGACGGTACCAGAGAACAGATACCGTCTGAGCCAAAAGTCTTGCAAGCTTTATACGCTCCACACGTCTCGCAAAAGTTTTTAGTCATATCAATCACACTTTCGCAGTATAGAGATCCGACTTGCCCTCAATGATTGCCTTATATTCGTCATTCAATCTGAAGCCAAAGAAATACAGCGTTGAATAGAGCTGCTGGTGTCCCTTGAGCACTTTCATGTTCTTTGTGAAGTTCCATTCCACGAAGTTGTTCGAGTGCGAGGATGCCAGTGCCGCCCAGACATGGATCATGAGTCTCTGCAGAGCATCGGGCATTCCTTCATAGTCCGTCTTCAGGTCCTTAAGGTCATTCTTAGATCTGATGTTGTATGTGTGCTCGAAGGTGGAAAGATAGCTCTCAAGATCCACAAGGACTCCAAAGAGCCTTTCCATGAACTTGATGCGCTGCTTGTCAGAGAGTTCCTTGAACTCCTTGACATCGTCGATCTCATCTATGAACTCATAGTATCTGTCACAGATGACGGTCCTGGTGTCGTTCAGGATAGCCGTATTCTTCTTCCTGGCTTCCTCGAGCAGTTCCTGCTTGGTCTTTTTCTTTTCTTTTTCTTTCTTTTGAGCGTTTTTGAATGCAAAAGTGAGGTAATATCCGTCATATCTGTAGAAAACAGGTCTTGTGTTGTTCTTGGCGAATGCCTGGATGGCAGAATCGTCGTACTCCTTCTCCAGATCTATCTTTGAGAGTTCCTTTATCTCTTCCCACTTAGGATCCGAACCGTAAGAGTAGAAATATTCTTTACTCTCTTTCCACCCTAAGGAGTTAATCAGCTCAAGATACTTCTTGGAGTTTTTCTTACGATTCTGCTCGTCGACATAAGCCTCGACTGAATACCTGATATCACTCGAAGACTCTGCCTCTTCCAGGATCTCATTCCTCTTCTTAAGGTCCTTGACCTTCTCGAGCTCAATATAGTCTCCGATCGTAGGCTGGAAGTTCTCCATGGCAGCGTCAATGGACTTCTGTTTGAGCTTTGCGATCTCAAGCCTGTGCTTGACGGTGGATTCCGAAAAGCCTGTCTTCTGGGAGATGGTCTCGACGGTATCGCCCAGGTCCATCATGAGCTGGAAGCCGTGAGCCTGTTCCAGGAACGTCAGATCAGAGCGCTGCATGTTCTCGCAGAGCATGATGCTGACCTGTTCAGCTTTGGTGAGTCCTTCTGCTATTACGCACGGAAGCTCGAAGAGGATCCCCTCCGATGCAGCGAACCTTCTGTGACCTATGAGAATATAGAAGTCCTCGAGATCGTCATTCATTGGAACGACCGTAAGGTTCTGCATGATGCCGTGTTCCCTGATGGATGCCTTAAGTTCTTCCAAGTCTCCCAGATCCTTTCTCGGGTTATCCGGATTAGGATGCAGCTGGCTGCGCTTCAGCATTACTATGCCGCTTTTAATGTACTTGCTCATAATTCACCTCACACCCAATAAGCAACAGTGACTTTCTTTGTTCCAGACTTCTCAGGATCATCCAGATAGAGCATTCCCTTGTAGAGCCATGCCGGTTCTACCGTGATGTGAGCTTCGGAACACTTAAAAAGCTTCTTTGCAAATTCAACCGTCTCGACATAGTCAGCCTTTGCATCAGCCACTACATACTTCTTGACGCGGTTCATCTCCGTTCTTCCTTCATATATTTCAAACTTATTTTTCATGTTGGTCTCTTTCTTCTTTTGCGACCGATGTGTCGGTCGCAGATTATTGGATTTTCGGATGACACAAGCGGGAGCGCACTGGAGCGCGTAGATTGCGCTGAGGCTGCTGACGGTGCCTGAGGTGCTCACATGCCATGTATGGGTGGAGCAGCCTCGGAACGCCGAACGCAAACGGTGCCAATCGTCATATCTGGGAATGTAGTTAACGTATTGGAAGTATTCAAAAATGGAGAGAATGAAGACCTTATCATAGACAGGCGGGTACATCTCATCTCCGTTGTCTGTTCTCAAGTCACACTTATGAACGAGAGTGACATCTTTCAGCTTTTCTCCGTACTCTTTTTCAAGATATATCCTGATAGGAGACTTTGCGTAGTTGCTCCAGTCGTCTCTGCCTTCATCGTCACAGAACTTGATAGTCTTTCCATTGAGCTTGGCCATGATCGCAAAGATACCCTTCTGGCCGTCGTATTCCGTGTAGTCCGGATCCAGACATACCCATTCAATGTCCTTAAGCATGAAGTGATCGCCCGGCTTAAGCTTTTCTAAATCCTTTACCATTTTCATATCAGAAACCTCCGAACTTGAACTCGCCGTTTGCAGTCCTGTTATCAACTATCTCGATGACTTCGTGCTTGGCTTCTGTCTTAAGCTGCTCATTCTCGAGCCTGAGCTTTCTGTTGTCTTCCTGCAGGTCCATGATCGCTTTATTGTCGATGAACATTTCAACGACCATTCCGGCTATGAAGCAGACTGCTCCAACACCTAAGTAGTAGATGATCTCAAGTAGATTCATATTCTCTTTCCTTTCTTTCTGTGAAAAATTCCAATGCACCGATCTCTTTCAGTGCGTCAAACTCGTCTTCTGTTACTGGTACCGTGACCTCGACCCACTCGACCGCAAATACCTCGTAATATCCGGTCGGAAAGTAGTAGACTTCCTCATAATCTTCATAGAAGAGATCTAAGTGCTTTCCCTTCACGCCCGGACCGGTGTCCTCGGCCACGAAGGTCCTGTCAAACTCCGGAATGTAGAACTCGTCTCCGAACGAATGGACTGATCTCGATATCGCGCATGTCGTGGGTTCCGTCAGACGGTACTCATGGCTTGCTCTGTGGCAGATGGTGTCGCTTGCCGTCATCCAGCCTGTCGGATAGTTAGAACCGTTATAGCCGCACTCGGAGGGACAGTATGCAGTGATGTAATATGTCCCGAGGCTCGTCAGCTGCATTTCCTTATATGTGATAAGCGGAGCAATATACCTTTCTTCCGCCTCCGACATCTCGATCCTGGTATCTTCAGTCCACCACGCTTCTGTGGGAGCTGTTCCGAAGTCTTTGGGTGTGAACTGCTGCTTTGAATAAGACGGCTCTGTCTCTTCCGGGAATATTCTGTCCGTAACGTAATAGGTCAATCCGTAGTAGAGCAGGATGCTTGCTGACAGGAGCAGGACGTTGACGGTCTTAATCATGCGGTCTTCGTTCATATCACGAGGTTTCCTTCGCCAGCTGCTTCCTGATCCAGTCAATTCCCTTCTGGAAGACCAAGGTCTTGATGTTGATCCTTACCTCTCCGTTGACCTCATACTTCTGCTCGATGACGCGGAAATATCCGGCGTCAATGTATCTCTGGTATGGTCTGTTATCAGATGTGAGGATGTTCTTCTCTCTCAGGAACTCGAAGAGCTTATTGCGGCCTATGCCTATATCGAGGATCTTGGCCACGTCTCCGATCGGAATGGCCGTCTTTGAATCCGTGACTGCATCAAAGAACTCTGCCTTGGGCTGCATCAGCTGGTTCTGCTTCTTTAATGCCTCTGCTTTCTCGGCTTCATCTGCGAGTGCTCGGAGGGCTTCCGCGTAAGTCTTGGGAGTATGATAGGCTCCGGTCTTCCTGATCTGAGGAATAACCTCCGAGGTTATCCATCTCTTAAACTTTCTTGCGCTCTCCAACTTGCTCGAGAGAACGAGAGAATAGAGACCGGACTCGTTGATGATGGTTTGATTAGGATTGCCAATTCCGTCGGGAATCACGACGGTATCTTTGTCCTCATCGTCGACATGGCGGAGAAGTGCATCACGGGTATTGCTATAACCAAGCATCTCGGCCACTTCTTTGCCAACAAACCAAGGATCGCCATTGATATCAAGTGTTCTGATCTCTCCAAATTCTTCATTACTGAAAATCTTAAGTTCGTTCATCTTCAATATTTCCTTTCCTTATTCGAAAATCTCGCTCGTATAACCTTCGCCGAGATGCGCCAAGATCAGTCGCTTCTCGTTTTCCGTGAACTCTTTCTTGAAGTTGAGCCTGTCGATCACATAAGGTCTGGATCTGTTTATGACTCTTCCAAGGTCTTCAGCTGTGGCAAAACAGTCACGGAGTCTGTTCATACCAGGAAGTCTGCATCGTTTCATGCTCCGCCTCCTGTTGTGGACACTTTTTCACCCTCTCGAGTAAAAAAAATAGACACAAATTGTTCGTCTGATAAGTGAAGCGTTTCCTTAATGAGTAAAAGGTCGCTCTGCGTGAAGTTTGTTTTTCCGCTTACTTTTGCCTGAAGTGACTGTCTTGTCACACCCATAGATCTCGCCAGTGCAGCCATGTTTACAAAGTTATCTTTGAGATATGTCTGCAGCTTCACATTAGCCATCTCGATACCTCCTTTCGACAGTTTGTAGACTGTCTGTCTACAACTCGATAGTATAGTTTTGTTTACTGTTTGTCAACAATAAATTGCACATTGTTGACTAATGTAATACAGTTGTTACAATGTATGCAGGAGGCGCTATTATGAAAAAAGAAGAAGCAAAGAAGATATTCGGAGAAAACTTAAAAAGAATCAGGATTGCAAAAGGGATCACGCAGGAAGAACTTGCAAAGGCTCTTGGCTATGCAAATCGGTCTTCTATAAACAAAATAGAGATTGGAAGGAGCGACATGCCGCGCAGCAAGATTGAGGAAGCTGCAAACTTCCTTGGTGTCAGTCCGCTTGAGCTTTTTAAGAATGAGCCTGTGGCCGAGCCGGACATTGCAGCTGATGATATCCTGTTCAGCTATACTAAACTCAGTGACACAAACAAGATCCGCCTGAAAGCATACTTGTCAGCTCTACTCGACAGTCAGGAGGGAAAAGAATGATTCACTTCTTACCTCAGCCTAAATGGGACGAAAAGAACAAAAGATGGATCCTCCGAATCCAGTACAACGGAAAGCGCAAGGCTTTCACTTCTTCTCTGCCAAGAACAGCCGGAAAGAATGAGTGTCGAGAGAAAGCCTCCAAATGGCTTGATACATTCGACACAAATGAATCCGTGCTCTTCGCGGATGCTTTTGAGCGTTTTCTTAATTACTATTATGACAGGTTTGGGAACTCTGGATCATATAGACAGCACGTTTCACTTGCTAAGAATCACATTCTGCCAAGGCTCGGCAGCATCAGGTGCGGAGACCTCCGAATAGAAGACTATCAATCAGTTCTCTCGGATTCCAAGCCTATCACGAGGGTTAGCGAATACGGGAAAGAGTTCCGAAAGACGGACACTCTCTCCCGGAAGTATCTTAAAAATATAAAGAACACTCTCATGATGTTTCATAAATGGGCGCAGGCCAGAGGATATACGAAGCTGCAGCTGCAGGGCGAGCTATACATTCCGAAGGAAGCGCCCACGAAGGGCAGGAACATCCTTCAGCTTAACCAGATCGCCTGTATCTTCAAAGAACCTACAGGAATGTTTTGGGAACGAGCCTTCATGTTTGAAATTCTCACCGGCGTCAGGCCAGGAGAGTTATTAGGACTCAGGATAGAGGACTACGATGCGGACACGGGCATCATTCATATAAGAAGAGCCATCAATGCGACAAACGAAATCACTCCCGGAAAGAATGCACGAGCGCAGCGAGACATGGCGCTCCCGGATAAGGTCTGTCAGATCCTCGAAGAACAGATTGCAACTGCGAACCAGTTACACTCTGAATGGATATTCTGTCAGCCTTCCGGACAGCACGGTACGCAAGCGGCCTTGAGACAAGCTTGGAGACGCCTGTGCAAGGCTCACGGCCTTCCTGCCGATATAACTCCTTATTCACTCCGCCACACGTTCTACACGCACACAGAGGCCTTCCTCCCGGAAAGAATGACCAAGATGATCTTTGGTCACTCCGAGAAGACAGATTCACACGCTCTTTATGGAAACCATGTTATCGAAGGAGAACTGGAAGAGTCCAGAAAGAAACTCGAAGTCACACCCATATATAAGGCGGTCGAGTGAACTTCACAAAATCAGAAAAAGAAGAAGCCTCCCGGAGCATACCGAGAGGCTTTTCTATTGTTCATTTTCCTAAAGTGGCACAAAAGTGGCACAGACCATAACTGCTAAATGCCTAAACCCTTGCACCATAAGGCATTGAAGGTGGTGGATGCTACAGGACTCGAACACATTGCCACGAGTAAACGCATTTACTCAAAGCCTTTATTTTCAAGGGATTTGCAGATTTTGAGTAAACACATTTTCTCTACATTTTTGCAAAAAGTGGCACAAAAGTGGCACAGAACTGTCCAATTAAAGGGTGCGAAAATAAGTTTTCAGAACACGTCCATTTAATGTCGCACAAAGATTGATATAATAGTTAGATACCGTCACGAGCACTGTAATTCATTCACCCAAAAGAAAAAGCCTCCGAGCAGTCACGCTCAGAGGCTTAATCTTTTTGAGGGGATATTCCTATGGAGAACAGTAATTACTTTTTATAGTCCTTGGCAGCTGCTTCGGTCTTGGGACCATAGAAGCCGTCTACCTTTACGCCGAGCATTCCCTGAATGAGCTTTACAGCTGTAAGTGTCTCATATCCTATGATACCGTCTGCTCCGTAAGTAGACAGGCAGTCAGCATCCATCCAGAGAAGGAAGTTCTGCAGCTTTTCTACTTCGGATCCTGTATCGCCTTTCTGGAAATATCCTCTTGAAGGGATCTCAGGCCACGGTCCGGGATAGGATTCTCCGGAAGGCTCCGGGGGTGTCGGTGTAGGCTCGGGACCGGGCTCCGGAACAACGGGAGTCGGTGAGAGATACTTTCCGCTCGCATATCCGCCGTCATAGAATACCCAGGCAGTACATCCTCCGATAGACTCGCCTTCAACGACGGTCTCGGACTTGAATGTGGTGCCGTTGTCTATCCAGCCGACCTGTTCACTGTCTGTGTTAGGTTCCTTGCGGAGCCTCAAAGCATCTCCGGAGTAGGTGCAGACCGTGTACTGGTCTTTAGGTGCCGGCGCCGGAGGATCCCCGGACAGGATGCTCGTTACCTGGTCTGCGAGATCTCCCATCCTGCTCATGAGCCAGGAACCGGGACAGTCTGTATCTGCGAACCATCTGTGAACGGTCAGGAGCATCTCGTCATCATCCGGATCATAGTCAAGAGCCGTGTCCTTGTCACTGATCCAGATCAGCTTCTTCTTTCCGTATCTCTGACAGATGTCTGCACAGAGCTTGATAAGCTTGTCATAAACAGCAGGCCTGAAGGCATAAGGTGAGCTTGCATCTGAAGCGCACTCGATCGTAACTGCTCTGTTGTCGTTGTCTCTGGAAGAGCTTGTCCATGCTCTCCACTCTTCTCTTACACAACCTCCGACACGGCCATCAGCTCCAATGATGTAGTTAGATGATACCTGTCTTGAAGTTGTTGCAAAGTAGTCGAGGCCGTTTTCTACGCTGACCTGTCCTACCCAGCAGTGCGGAGTGATCCTGGTAATTGAATACCATCTGTTTCCGGAGTTGTCTCCGCTCTCACGGATCTTGTCTGTTAAAGGGCTCCATGTTGCCATTACTTAACTCCTTTCTGCAGCTCCTGAATGGCAGCTCTCAGCTCGTCAATCCTCATGAAGGCCGTGTCTACACGTCCCGTGAGGATTGCGATCTGTTCCGTATGTTCAATCTGCTTGGTCTGCATTGTCTTAATATCTGTTCTTATCTCGGAGGTTGTGGTGCATACCTGATCGAGCTTCATGTTGACTTTAAGAAGAGACTGGTTGATGTCGTTGAGCCTGCCTTCTTCAGCTTTGGTGTCATTCTTGTTCGACCTGGCACTGTTAACGATGAAAGTCACAATAGCGATTAGGAGCATAAGGCCACTGAACACAAGTGCAATAATGCTTACAGGATCCATGTCATACCTCCGGAAGTCCGGTTGCGATGCTTGTCAAAAGTGAAAGGATTGCAGCCAGGAGAGATGCGGAACCGACAACAAGCCAGTTGACCTGTTCAATGAGCGCTGTCGTTCCGATAGCAGCTATGGCGGTCTGGCAAAAGGTCTTCAGGGCTCTGATCCCTGCCGCCTTCCAGAACTCCGGACTTGTGATCTCGTTCTTAAGTCTGTCCATGATTGCACCTCCTGTCAGTCTTCAATACCAAGGATCTCGTCACGCTCTTCAGCTGTGATCTTTCCCTTTTCGTAGAGCTCGTCTATCATGGCCTTTGTCCAGAGACCGTCCTGATAGAACTTCTTATACTTCTCGATCTGTTTAGGCGTCAGCATTTCCCTGTACCTCCTCTGTCATGTCAGGCAGTTCAACATCTGTCATAAGTGCAACGTACTCGATGTTTGCCTCGTTCCTAAGTGTCTGAGCAACTGTGTACTCAGCTGCAGCACGGTCCTTGATCGGCTGTGTCGGTCTTACGATTTTGGGCATTTTCAGAAACCTCCTTGTAAAATTTGTCCATTCTGTTGATTATTCTGTATGTATTGCCTTTAGAGGCATGAGCTCTCCAGCCTTGATAGCAGTTCTCGAGGTTGGCGCCGCAGTGAGCCTGTCTCACAAGTCTCCTGCGCTCGCGCTTCGGGTTCTCCGGAACAAGGTTCCTTACGACCTTTCCCGTAGCTGTCAGTCTGTAGTCAAAGCCGAGAAAATTGACCGGCTCGGCTATGCTCTTGATAAGTGTTTTCTTCGGGTTGAACTCAAATCCGAGGCCTGCGAGATAGAAGCCGATATTTGCCTTCGTCATCTCCAGCCTGGTCAGATCAGGATCCAGGATGAGGAAGTCATCCATATATCTGACATAGTATCTGCAGTAGAGCTTCTCCTTGATGAAATGGTCCATACCATTGAGAACGGATATCCCTGCGATCTGGATCATCTGGGAGCCCGGATTGAAACCGTTCGCACCGTCGTACTGCTGTCTTATGACCGTCTGCACCGCTTTGAACGTCTTCGGAGGAAGTCTTCTCTCAAATGTCTTCTCAGCCAGGGCGTGACTCATGGTCGGATAATATCCGTGGATGTCACACTGAAGTACATATCCGTTAAGACCGTACTTCCGGAAGAAGCTGCGCAGCATGTTGGCGAACAGGCCTCTTGCGAAGTCTGTTCCTTTGCCTTTCTGACACGCACAGTTCGCGCGTATGAAGCTCTTGACCATTGCAGGGTAAACTGCATTATCATTCAGCGAACGCTGATATACGCGGTCTCTGAACGCTATGGAGACTATGTCTCTGCGCTTGGGTGTATATACAGTGAAGCGTCTCGGTTCTTTTGCCTTATAGGTACCGCTCTTAAGTTCGTTTGAGAGCTTGATACACTCTTCAAGAGGGTTTAAGACGTAGTGAGCAACCGAAGGCTTCCAGGAGACACCCTTCTTACATTTGAGCATTGAATCATAAAGCGCATCAAAGTCGATGAGCTCGTCATAATCCATCATTTAGTTGTTATAAATAAATCAGCAGCGCTGATAGCGGCTGAAACCTTCGTTCTCCGCGTCACCGCTGTATTGTTCAGGGATCCCGAGATGGGTCCCCAGGGAGTTCGGCTCCTTGTGTCTACTTTGAGAGCGCCTAAGCTATGCTTCGGCCTTTGTGTCTCTGGGAAGAAACGATCGGGAGCGCACTGGAGCGCGTTGATTGCGTTGTTGTTGTTGACGTTGCCTGAGGTGTTCACATTCCATGTATTGTTAGAGTTGCCTCGGTTCGCCGAACGCAAACGCTCACCAGCAAGATAGCCTACATCCCTATGTTTAAGCGTTCCTTGAAACGCTTAACATCAGATTCACGCCATTTCATGATATATTCACGGCACTCCATTGTCTTGCCCGCCCAGTAAACTACTCGGCGGCTCGACAGATGAAATACTCGCTTTGCTATATCAAGCTCGGCGATCAGAGTGTCACAATCAGCTTTAGCACGCAGCTGGTACCCGGCACGCAGTTTGAGATCCTCGGTTGTTTCAACCTTGATCCCGTTCGCGGTCCTTAAGTTTATGTAGATATCTTTTGCAAGCCTTATGAGATCATCTGTCACTGCATTCTTGTATTTTGGTGAAAATACGTTCTCATTGCAGCAGATCTTGATCGTGTAATATGCAAGATCCATAGCCAAAAGCAACGTTTTTAACGTCTGGTTCTCATTTCTCTTGCTTACGGGCACGCTCACTGATTTATATACTCCTTTCTTTTAATTTTGGTTATATGCCGGCCGAGGTGTCGGCCGGCGATTGTTGGATTGTCAGATGATGATACAAGCGGGAGCGCACTGGAGCGCGTAGATTGCGCCGGTGTAGCTGACGGTGCCTGAGGTGTACACATACCATGTCTTGAGAGAGTTGCCTCGGGACGCCGAACGCAAACGCTGATATCTCGCTGTAGAGTGATTTGTAAGGTCATACTTAATGAGCTCAGGATAGGTACCGCCCTGTGCGAACTTCGTATCTGTGCCGTTAAGCTCCTTATAGTATTCCCAGTAAGCACCCTCTGCATCGTCTCCGGTTGCCTGAGGGTTGATATACATCTGTTCGAGCGCAGGAAGGAAGAGCTTATCATAGGTGTACTCAAAGCCTACACCTTCCTTAGTCTTGTCAGACGTGTTCAGAGCTGTCTTGATCTTCGTCTCGTGGAGAACATGCTTGAAGTCATCCGAGAAGCCTGCAAGGAATCCTCTTTCTGTAGCAGCCTTTGAAGGTGCCATGTCCCAGACTGTCTGAGGATGCCACCAAGCGCCTGCAGCTGCATCGGAGTTAAGCCACTGTCTGATAGCTGACTTTGACCATCTGTTGTAACCGTAAGCTGCAGCCTGATAGCCGTTCATTGTTGCGGACTGATAGCCAGGTGTAAATGTGCCAAGGTCTGTTCCGCCGTTTCCTGCTGTCAGTGCAACCTGTTCGAGAGCTGTTGTGGAAGTGTTGCTTGCATAAGTCGTGATCTTCCAGTTAGCGACAGCAACGTCAGGCCAGTTGTTAGGTGCACATACGAGACCGTTGTTCGGAACGGCCTGAGTAAGTGTGAACTGATAGTCAGTATTGCCTGAGATGTTTCCCCAGTTAGCGGAAATCTTGAAATGATATGTTCCTGCAGCAAGTCCGGAAGGACAGTGCAGGAGAGCGGGATAGCCTGAGAAAGGCATTCCGATCGGATCACTGTAGTGAGCCTGAAGGACCATGCCGGGAGCGATAGTGCCGTCGTGCTTTTCAAATTCACCGAACGCAACAACATCCCAAGGGAATGCGTACTTAACGCCGTTTGCTGCTGTCCAGGAATCAACGATCTGGTCGCCGATGGTAAAGTCATGAGGAGCGTCTCCGCCTCTGACGATCTCCGCGATCTGGTTCCAGTCTACGTCCGGAAGCTCTGCTCCCTGGGCGATAGCCATTCTTTCAAGGATCGTGTTCTGATGAACAAGATGTGCTGCGATCTCCATGATGGATGTATCACGCGGGAAATTTCCTGTTTCTGATGCCATTTGTATATTCCTCCTATGTTTTAGTCAGGTAAGTCCGGATCATAAGTCCAGTTAAGTCCGTTGTCTGTCGGATCGCGCCACAGTATCAGCTTCTTGGCTGTTGATGCGGCCCACGCTCCTGCCTGCTCTGCCGATTCCGCTGCAGCTGTTGCCGAATCTGATGCAGACTCTGCAGATGCCGCAGCTTCTCCTGCTGATGTTCCTGCTGCCGTTGCTGCAGCGTTAGCGCTGTCTTCAACTTCGCGGAGTGCGGAGATATCAGAATCCGAGATCACTCCGTTCTCTGTTGATGCTTTCTCGACTTCGAGCCAGAAGTTTGCTGTTCCGATATCGGTGTCGCCCTTCTTGATCCTCAGCTCGCAGTCAACAAGGCCGGAGATCGCCGTCATCTGCTCTGTGGTCGCAACGTCTACATAATTGCTATGTGTGTTCGTCACGCTGTAGAGGAAGATGTGACTGTCGCTCTTCTGGCCTTCGATCGTGATGGTCTCGGTACCGTCAAGCGTGTAGTTCGTACTTCCGTCAAACAGATAGCAGCGGAATGTCCTGCCTTTATCGTACTGTGATGAGTGTACGACCGGTTTTACCTTGCCCGGAACAAGGTTCAGGTTAATCGTTTGCATTGTTTTCCTCCTTATATTTAATAAACTCCATAAACGTTACATACCCAGCCGTCTGACGACTTGTTTCCCATTGTGAGGGTCGCCGTGGTTCCTGAATACTTCAGTTTGAACACGATATAGTCCGTCTCGTCTGATATGCAGAAGTTCTGATCTGACGTTGTCAGCAGAGCCTTCGGAATGGTCATTGTTATTAAGGATCCTCCGGAATGCACGTGAGCCACGACGATATACATGTTGTAATCGCCATAGTTGAATGTTGTACTTCCGCTGCTTAAGGTTCCCGTGTAAAGGTCCTGCACCTGTTCGGATGCCTTAACCTTCTTGAACTTACCTATTCCGTTCTGTCCGGAAAGGTTGATCGTGACGTTGCCGCTTGCGTCATAAGCGTTTACGGTACCGTCTCCCGCGCTTCCTGCAAACATCTCAGCTCTTGTGTTTCCGTTGCTGTCTTTAACGTTGACGAAACCGCTGTTGTAGCTGTTGTTGCCTGCTCTGACAGTCTGGTTCCCGGCATTGTTTTTGAGCTCCAACTCTCCGCCGGCCGAACCTGCCCACATTCCGCCTATGTAAGCCTTTGACGGATTTGCAAGCCAGAGATGGCCTTCGCCGTTCCAGGAATAGAGCTGTGCTCTTGTGCTGCCGTCTGTATCTCTTAACTGGATCCTTCCGCCTTCTTTCTCACCTCTTAAGTAGACGAGGATCGTCTGATCTTCGCCTTTGCGGAGATAGAGTGAGGCGCCGTTGTGTGTTCCGTCCGTGAAGGACCAGATATCAGCCACAATGTTCTGGTTAAGGTCCTTCAGTGAGATCCTTCGGTCAGCCATGAACTGAGTGTCCTCGTTCGGAAATCCGTTGATACTTACGGAACGCCTGAGCCTGTCTATGAACATGATCGGAATACCTATCATGACCTTCAGGTTGTATGTTGTCGTTCCTATGATGTCCGTGAGCTGAACCTGAACGTTCCACTCTTTTGTGTTATCCAGCGTGAGTGTCTGTCTCACTCCGTCTGCAGCTGTCGTCCATGAGCCGTATGAACCGGCACTGGTCTCTTTATATCTGTACTGGATGGTCAGTGTGTTGTGGCCGTCGAGATCCGAGTACGTGCTGTTTACGGTGAGGTATGTCTCAGAGTAGTAGTTGTACTTTCTCTGACAGGTGATAACAGCTGTCGGCAGCTTCCACTCAAGAATGGTCAGCGCGAGTGTCTGCGTGGCCGTGTTTCCTCTTGAGTCCTTAAGAACGATCTCCGCGTTAAGGTTGGAAGAGGAGTTGATGGTACCGAAGGCTATTGTCTTATTGCTCTGTGTCGTTCCGGAGAGCGCGAGAGTTTGTGATACACCGTTGACAGTGACTTTGACCTCGACAAGCGTTGCGGACTTCAGCGCTGTCAGCGTTGCGAAGCTAAACTGAACAGTGGAACGGCCTTCAATGATCTTCTGGTTATTTCCTGTTATTGCGACTGTGGTCGCGTTCGTGTCCTGGTACGCAGCTCCCGTGATCGTAGGGTTCGCGCTTACGACCGTCATTGTCTTGGCCACGCTCGAAGTATATGTCGTACCTCCGAGCACTGTCTTAACAATGAAGTAAACCGTCCTGGAACTGCTGTTCGGTGTTGCTGCCAGGAGCGTGTTGCGCTCCGCGGAAGTCAGGCTGAACGTATAACTCGTGCCGGTCTTGGAAATATCCCTGTAAGGTACGTTTGCAGTGGTACCATCCAAACTGATGCAGGCCTGCAGCGTAGTTGCTGCGGATCCTGCAGGGTTTGAATATGCGATAGTCGGGTTTGACGTGTCGTTGAAGTCCGGAGCATTCGTGATGGTCGCTTTTCTCGGGATATCCGTCAGCGTTACAGTAAATCCGTTGTAGGATGAACTGAATCTATCGTGCGAGATCTTCGCATCTACATAAATGCTCTTTTTACCGTCAGAATCATGAGAAATCGTGAGATATTTGTCAAAAAGGACTGTATCACTCTCATATTCGATCTTCTGTGACGGACCGATGCTCTGCGAGTAGCTTGTACCGTTTACGGTGCAGTAACAGGTACCGGATCCGTATGTCGTATATCCGGTGTTAGTTCTCCAGGCTATTACCCAGACATGGATATACGACGTATTATTCGTTATGTCCGTAGAGATCTCGTCTACATGGATATCGTACTTGATATACTGGTTAGATGTAGAGAAATACGGGCTTGTTGCCATCTTCTTTTCCTCCTTATACCACGCTTACCAAGCCGATGCCGTCGTTGACAAGGTTGTTGTTGGAATCGTAGACCTCAATAGGTACGAATCTCAGCTTGTTACAAAGTGTAATTTCTTCTTCTATTACGGACTTCTTCTGATGGAACTCGTCCTCGTTTACCCAGAACAGTCTGTTATTCTGTGCATCATATCCGGCAAAGCCGTCTGTCGTATTTACTACGATGTAGAAACCGTCCACGCCGAACATCCTAAGGCCGTTGTTATCCAGCTGCGCGATCAGTGAGTTCGCCTCGTCATAGACCTGAAGTGTTCCGTTCTGGTTCAGGTTGGAACCGAGCTGCAGGATGCCGCCCTTGATAAGGTCTGCCGAGAGCGTTCCGGTCGTAATGAAGTCAGCCACGATCTCGCCCTGTGAGGTGATCGCGATCTCGAAGCTCGCGGGATCATATCCCTGATTTGAGTACCCGAGGCCTGAGGCGTTCCATCTCCAGACGCGCTGGGCTGTAGTTATGTCTTCAGTGTCCATGATGAGCAATTCATCTGGTGCACCATCTCCGTTCGAATCGTGAAGGATGACATATCCTCCGAGGTTGCCCGTTATGAGCTCGGTGGCGTTCCTGATGGCTGCTTCCATAACAGATGCAGTGACCTTATCAACAGCCAGTCCCCAGTCAGAGCTTTCGAAGTTTTCTCCTTCAGCCTTAGCCGTGTGGCAGTAATAAAGGTTATCCTGATCTGTCCAGAGGTCGCCGACGTCATACGGCGGAATAGGTGTTGTTATAAAGACACGTCGTTTGTGGTCAGCTGTGTCCTGTGCTGCCTGTGCAGCTGCAAGAGCTTCAGCGATGCCCGTGTCCTGGATAAGAGTCCAAGTCCACGCGTCATCCTCGTATGTCCATCTGTAACAGAACTGTGTCGTGTTATCAAAGAACAGGTCGCCTGCGTGCTTTTCTTTTTCTTCGTCTGTAGTCCACTCACTTGCAGGCTCGTTGTCGAGTGCAGGAGCGTAGTCGTAATACCAGGTCGTGATATTTCCGTCGATCTGGTTCTGCAGATCTTCAATATCTCCGTCCAGAGTTTCCTTGACAGCATCAGTGTAGGCTTTTGCTTCCTTGTAGCTCTGGTTGATCTCTTTCTTGATCTCCGCCTGTCCGTTTGAGAGAACGTCAGACAGTCCGGATTTAGCATCTCCGAACTCTGTCTCAATGTAGCGCTCCTCGATGCAGTCCCACTTGGTTCTGATACACTTGGCGCTCACCGTGATGCCGTATGCCTCATAGTAGATATTTACCATGTCGCAGAGATCCACGCGGTCTTTCAGCTGTCCGATCTGTGCGAAGTCCAGCGTGATGTTATTTGTAGGTACCGTCAGCTCGTTGTTATTGATATATGTTGTGGTGATAGAATCAAGGTCTGCAACTGACGGAGCTTCCTGGAACTCACTTGAGCAGTCGAGGAGCTTCTTAACAGGAGCATCAAGCGTAAGACCTGTAGAGATCTCGGTACCCAGAACAACA
>ERZ1032130.136-NODE-136-length-22098-cov-12.463685_pt1 | contig 22098 bp, 24 predicted proteins | sample MGYA00517879_ERZ1032130 | MGnify/ENA primary metagenome ERZ1032130 (study PRJEB33719, sample SAMN04262597) | wastewater metagenome | biome: rural village; feature: animal feces; material: feces | host: Bos taurus | place: El Salvador | collected 2012-01-31 ...
TCGGTCATTTTTACCATTTGGAACAGAATGAAGCTTATTTATTCAGAGGTTCCCTAAGATCACGATATATCGCAAGGAGGGGATGCGAATTGAATACAAAGGAAGCTGTAGCAAAGCGCATTCTTGAGCTGTGCGAAGAACGGAACATGGCTGTCAATGCATTGGGAACAGTATCTGGAGTATCTCCATCTACGATCTACAGCATGCTGAATGAGAAAAGCAAGAATCCCGGTGTGGTTTCTCTGAAGAAGCTTTGTGATGGATTGGAAATCAGTATCAGAGAGTTCTTTGACAGCGAGTTATTCGACGATTTGGAACAAGAGATCAAATAAAATGAGGGTGATCCGAATTGGGATCACCCTTTTCCAATAGATAACTCGTCCAGTTTGGGTCCTTACCTAAAATGACAATTAAATATTTTTAATCCCGGATTTAAAAAGAGTCTTTTCAAATCCGGGATTAAAATTGTAATATTGGTTTTTTAGCGACACAATTAAAAGTACATACGTAGTGCTTCAAGCAACTCGTACACTTGAGTTCCTGGCTTGGATTGCGATGGCGACTTACCCTCATTTTCTTTTGCCAGCTTATGTGCATTTTGAATGGCGGTGTCTACGTAGGGCAGAAGAACTTCGAAGATATCTTTTCGATTCTTCTGATATACACTTTTCTTGATCCGTAATAAATGCTCTGTGAGTTTTTCTGCATATGCTTTCCGGTCAATGTCCGAGTGAAGATAACTGAAGTGCAATAGGAACCAGAGCTCAATACACTGGTTGGACCACAGCGCATGATACTTCGTCTGGGCGGTACTGATCTGTTTACAGCGGAAAGCGGTGTTATCAATTTGATCCTTTGGAAAATCGTCTGTGTCATATACCAGCCATACATGGCTGTATCCATTGGGGTTATTTCTGACGCGTTCAACAGCTTCGTTAAAGAGAAATTCTGCACTTTTGCCTTTACCTACGATGTCCATGTGGATGCGATTGGGGAATCTTGCGTTGATACGCTCCTTCAGGGCTTCAAAGTACAGGGGTTCTGTTTTGGTCCCTTCGGTAATAATCAGATGATATTCCGGCTGAATTGTTCGCTTGCTATCCCGCCGGGGTTGCATCCACGATTTGCCTCGGTCACTTTTCTTGACAGGTTTCAGGCTCATTATAACGCCTCCCAGTCAAGCATTGCACGCAGATAGGGATCGGCACCATACCGTCCGGCCATATACTGGATGTTATAAGCTGCGTCATTGTTGATTCGCTGCCCACCTTCACGGCGGATTTCATAGAGAGAGTAGATCTCGCTGTCTCTGTTTTCGGTCAGAGAAGCGAACCAGATTTCATCCCGTCGGAACACATCATTGCGCATGGTGGTCATGTCGTGGGAGGAGAAAATAAGCTGAGCACCATAACGGTTGACAGCCGGGTTCTTAAACAGAGAAATAATATACTTCAGCAGCTTGGGATGAAGCTTGGAGTCCAGCTCGTCAATCAGCAGAGGACGTCCCTGAGCCAGAGCAAGCAGGACAATAGGAAGTACAGAAAACAGCTTTTGCGTGCCTTCCGACTCATTTCCCAGATCCAGCTCATAATCCTTGTCGTGGATCTTATGTGTCAGGAAAAAGCGCCCCAACTGTTCATCGAAACGGTAGCTGGTTACATCGATGCCCATATCGTTCAACAGCTGAATAATGTGGCTCTTAAATACGGGGTCCTCGGACAGAAGCAACATCTGCTCGGTACTGGGATTTGCGTAATTCAAAATCACACAAGATTCAAACCAGCGCTGCGCTTCGACAATAGCAGGAAAATTGTGATTGATGGCGAGGAAGGAAAGATACGGCATCTTTTCGTTGATGTCCGTGTTTACGCCAGCCTTGCGGATCTTTGCACCGAGGGTGATCTTTCCGTCTTCCCGCTCAAACAGCTTGGACATTCTACCGCCAATGGGCTTAAAGTGAAGGCTCTCAGAAATTACTGTATCCCGAAGTACGGAGATAAAATACTGGTATTCGTGGCTTCGAGTTCGGAAGTACAGTAAGAACTCAGTTGCATTGTTCTCGGAATCTTCATCAAACGCGAAGGGAATACAGGAAGAATGATACTGAATAATAATGGGATTCTGGTTCTTTTTCAGTTCGTGGATCGGGCGCACAACCATGGAAATCAGTGCAGAAAAAGCCTTGATCAGATTGGACTTACCTCCGCCATTGGGACCATATACAACACTGATAGGCAAAAGAGGGCTGCCACCTTCCGCAGCAATCAGACTTCCGGACATTTCCGGAGCGGATGTAGCCTGCATATCAAATACAGTTTCATTCTTATAGGATCTGAAGTTCTGAAAAGAGAATTGACATATCATAGATAATCCCTCCTATCGGGTTCATTATAGCAAGATAAAAATGCAATTTCAACGCTCAGACACCTAAATTAAAAAATTATTTTTTAATTCAAAGCCTACAGAAAAGAAATCGTTCATTTAACAGTATGTCCATAATGAAAGAATTAATCCCTGCCGGACTTTCATAGCCAGGAGGAAATACGGTTGCTAATCGTCACAGTGGAGGGGATATTTCCCCTCCACTTAAAAATATCGTTTAATTAGACAGTTCCTGAGCCAGTCGGATACCGACCTTAATACCTTCCTCAAATCCCGTCTTTTCATGGTCACGGCAGAGGGTACAGACCGGGTAGATGATCTGGTCCATTTCCCGGAGAGTTTTGCCGTTCATAGCTGTGTAGAGGTTATTAAAGTCCTCCTGGATGACTTGGTCATCAAATCCGTTGAACTCTGTGTAGACATTGAACAGCATTTCTAAAAGGGACTCCGGGGTGAGATCTTCCGATCGGGGTGTGGTTGCTTCCACATAAGCCTTTAGCCGCGTGATGAACTCGGTGATGTTCATACGAAGATCAGCTCCTCTCGGACGATCTCTTCGGCCCTGGCGCGGATATTGTTCATGCGCTGCGTCCAGACCATGGGATCAGCAGCTTTTAAGTCCTCCGTGACACCCTCTTCGACCTGCATTTGGGAGATCAGGGTTTCCATGCGTTGCTGTGCCTGTTCATTCAGGTCGGCGAGGTAAGTAAAGAGGGTATCAGACAGCACCAGCTGGCTGAACTGGATGGGATGGTGCTCCCGCAGAAATTCCCGGTGCATTCGGCCCCATTTGCCGATGCTGCGTTCTTCTTTCTGGATCGTCAGATTGGGAATGTAGTAGTCTCCGTTTCGGATATATTCCAGTTTCATAATCAATCCTCCATGAATCCAACTGGCAGGAAGTTCTGCCGGTGTTCGGCTAGCTTCTGCAGCTGGATCTGGGCATCGAAGCGGCTCTGAGCTTCCATCACAACTTCAGCCAGAATGCTGCTGTCATTGTCCCATTCCCGGAGGCCTTCCAAATAGCGTGTCCGGCGCTTATCATCCAGAATGAAGGGCATCACATCATGCCGCAGACATTCTTTGAACATGATCAGCCGACCGACTCGACCGTTGTAATCTTCGAAGGGGAAGATCCTCACAAAGCGTACATGGAAGTCCAGAATATCCCGGCGATCCACTTCTTCCAGGGATTCATACCGTGCAGTCAGCAGTTTCAGCTTGTCGCTGACACAGTCAGAGGGGAGAATGAAGCTTTCTTTTCGCTGAGAATTCTTGGTACGGAACTGGCCCGGAGTGACTTTCTTTTTGCGCTCATCCACAGTGCCGAAGGTAAGTTGGTAATGGAGATTCTTAATAAATTTGGTGGACAGCGGTTCCTCGATGTGGTCCAGAATATAGTCCACACAGACGCAATGGTTCAGGACTTCCACAAGGTCCGAAACCTTCATGGGTTCAAAGGAGACAGACACTTTTCCTTTCTTGAAGATGGTTTCCACCTGCCCACGGGTCAGACGGTTGCTGGCCATCCGGCAGGAGCTGTAGGTGAAATCCGTCTGAACATAGTCATACAGACCATGGAAGTTTTTCTTCTTTTTTTGACGGATAAGGGTTCGCGCCAGAGGCGGCAATTTTTCTTCTTCAGGTTCAGTAGATTCCGTTCGACTGGGTTTCTTTGCTTTTGCAGGAATCAGCCACGCGCCATCTTTTTGGATTGCACCAGGTATGCGTTCCTGTCTGCAATAGCGGCGGATCAGCTGTTCTGTAACTTTCCAGTTTTCAGACGCTTCTTTTGTTGAGATGTACTGCATAATAATCTTTTCCTTTCAGCGGTTCATTTGTGCTGGTAGGTTTCTCTGGAATGAAGGCTGCGAAACACTTGAGAGTGCGAAACTTTTCATACCAGAATGCATACCAGAATGACGACGAAACATTATGCACCAGCTGACACATATTGGATTTTTATGCAATTAAAATGGACTATTTGGACGAATTGGACGGATTATATTCATTAGTATACACCAGGGAGGCCATGGCATTCAAGAGGTCAGCGGTTCGATCCCGCTTATCTCCACCATGGGTACACTAAGTAATTTTTTTTTTGCTCACTTTCCTTGGAAAGTGAGTATTTTTTATGCCGCAATCCAAACAATATCAAGTCCCATGCTAAACTACTCAAAGTCGATGTTGACGTCGATGTGCAGCTTGTAGTCCCGGTAGACATCCACCCGCTTGATAAGGCAGTTAACAATCATCTTCTTGGCTTCGATACTTGCGGTATCGTACATATCAGCCCACGAAATAATATCGTCATACTGGGCGTTCAAGGATGCCAGGACTGCCTGTCCCTTATCATAGGCCGCTTGTGCTGCCTCAAGCTGCTGCTGAACTTCGAGACATTTTGTCTCAGCATCAGCAATTAGAGAGCCAAGCAGCGATTGGGAAAAAGCGCTTTCCCCACGCAGAGATTTGATAACCTCTGCCCTGAGCATTTCAAGCTCACCCGCCGACTTTGTGTAGTCGGCCCGGATGCTGCGGAGTAGCGCCCGCCGCTCGTCCATCTTTTCCTTGTAACGGACATTGACGATCTCGCTTTAGGAACAGCCTTCATCCGTTCAAAGATCTGGCGCACCAGCTTATAAATGGACATGAAAATCATCATGCCAATGGACGGCAAGGTAAAGCGGATCAACCTTCCATATGTGAAGTGATCTGATAATTGAATTTGCTCTTTCATTTTTCCTCCCATATACAACAAAAAACCCGGCCATTGTATTACACAATAACCGGGCTCACCGGACATCTTATCCGACAGGCGGCCTGCAAGCATACTGCTTACGATCCCCTACACTACGGTGTACTGTCCTCCGATGACATCTGTTCTATTGATACTTCTATTATATCGAAATAAATCAAAAAGTCAACGAAGGATTGTATTCTGCTTTTTATACCCAGCAGCATTTTGCTTCAACTCCTGGGGTTATTTCCGGAGAACTGGACAGATGCACTTGACCTTGTCCCGGCTGACGATGTCCATGCGGACCTTGATCTGCGGATACAGTGGCTTCGGCTCAAAGGACAGGATCTTTTCAATCATCTCCGCGTCCACCGGCTTGCCCAGGAAACTGCGGCAGGACTTGCGATGGTAGATCATTTCATTCAGGGTCATTTCGTTACCTCCCAATCCATTCTGTAAGCATCCGCGTATAGCGTTGCGGATAGTTGATACTCAAATCACCATGGCGCAGGCTGGGCAGGATCTCCATATTGCTTCCCGGAATGGTCTGATTCAGCATTTTTGCAGAATCCCGGATGTTTTTCTGCTCTTTGGCACCTGCCACGATTTTGACTTTCGCGCTTGTTTCGGACAGGCGCGGCTTGATGGTGTACAAGCTGTTGGCCTTCAGGCAGGCGATCATATCCGCTTTGCTGATCTTGCAGGTGTCCCGGAAATAATCGTCGAACAGGGCCTCGGGAATACCCAGATAGGCGGCCTGTATCTTGGCGAACCAACGCTGCTTGATCAGGTCATAACTCATGCCGAAGGTGGGGCCAATCAGCGCATGGGTCAGCTTCATGGGCTTGACCAGTGCGCTTTCAATCAAGGCATATTGGCAGATGTCGCTCCGCAGAGAAAGCATCTCCACAGCCACCTGTCCGCCCAGGGAAAGACCGCCAATGGCCAGAACCTGCCCGCCGAAATGGGCATCAATATAGAAAATCAGTCTGGCCGCGTTTTCTTCGATGGTGGTAAAAGGCGCATCGCTGTCTGCATGGCCGTCCAGCACCGGGAGCACCACATGATACTGCGCTGCCAGCAGCTGCGCCGCCTCCCGGTAGTTCCACCAGGACAGACCGCCGCCATGAAGAAGTATGACCACATCGGTATTGCGCTGTCCGAATTCAATCATGTGGGCTATTTTCTCTTCGGCTTTCCATGCCGAAATCAATTCCGTTTGATTCATCACGGTTGATCCTCCGCGGTAATGGGTAACTGAACGAAAGGTGCAAATCTATTTTATTATTTTTCGGTTATCGTGTCAACGCGGAATAGCAATTCCGGCCTTTCTGCGCTATAATAGTCCTGAATACACTGGAGATACTCCCTATGAAGGCCGGAACCTATATTGAACGCGATAAGCCGGATGGGGTGATTTCGGTTGCAGCAGCACCTTATCGCAGGTATTGATTTTGTGTGATAAGAAAGAAGGTAGTCATATGAAGACAGAACAATTTATGATAACCGGTCACGGGGGAATCAATCTTCCTGCTGTAATCTGGCAACCGAAGCAGGACGTAAAAGCAATTTTGCAGATTACCCACGGCATGACCGAGCATATGGGACGGTATGAGTCCTTGGCTGCGGATCTGTGCAGTCATGGTATCGCGGTGGCAGGTTTCGATCTGCGGGGCCATGGTAAAAACTCCGGCAATCCGGAGATTGCTTCCTTCGGCAAAGGCGGCTGGACAGCATCCATTGAAGATATGCGTCTATTTTTTACAGAACTGAAAACCCGCTTCCCCGGAGTTCCTCACTACATGCTGGGTTTCTCCCTGGGTTCTTTTCTGCTGCGGGAGTATCTGACAAAGTATCCCTGTGAAGGAGAGCTGGCCGGTGCCATTATTGCCGGTACCGGTCATCAGCCGGGGTGGATTCTTTCTATTATGATGGCCATCGTCAAGGGAGAGTTCAAAAAGTCAGGCTTTGACGGAACTACCAGTCTGATCAAGCAGCTGTCCTTTGGTACGTATAACCAGAAATTCAAGCCCACCCGAACGGAAGCAGACTGGCTCTGCGGCGATACAGAGGCATTGGATCAATACCTTTCGGATCCTCTGGTACGCAAAAATATTTCCGCAGGTCTTTTCTGGGAACTGCTTGGTTCTATGAAGCGTTCCGGGAGCGCATTTGAATATGACGGATGGGATACAAGTCTCCCCATTTTGTTGATCTCCGGGCAGGAAGATCCCGTTGGCGATGCAGGGAAAGGCGTCCGGACGATCTATAACCGCATGAAAAAAGTCGGTATGGAAAATGTGACCCTCAATCTGCTCCCCAATGCAAGACATGACATTTTCCATGAAGAAGCCAGCGGGACTGCCGAAAGCTTGCGGAACTGTATTGCAGATTGGCTTCTTCCATAAGAAAGCAAACAACAAGGAACATAATAATGACAGTTGAAAAATGGATCATGAAAAGAAAAAGAAGATTTTACCTATGAAACGGCTTTTTTCCTTGCGCTGACCGCTGCATCCAGTTCCGGGCGAGCGGAATCCCGTCGCCGGTCAGCCGGAAAGCAGCAAGGCCTATAACAGAAGAAAGGCACAGAATTGGAGGGAAGCCCTTCCCAATTCTGTGCCTTGTCTGTGATTAGCTTCAGTTTCCGATCCGTTCCAGTATGTACTGCATCAACGCATCTTTGTTGGACAAGTTCAATACGTACTGAAACTCGTTATACAGAATCTGTTCCGCGTCTTTGAAGAAATGTTCATCCATCATATGCAGCCGCTTACCGGCCGCTTCCCGCTCTTTTTTATGGGCATAAATGGCTTTGATCATCTGAATCAATGCCGTGTGATCTCCGCTGGCAAGAAGCTTTTTGTAGCATTCTTTGCGCTCATTCACATTGTCAATCCAAACGGTTTTTTCATTGGGCATGGAGTCAATCAGGTTATGGATCTGGCTGACAGTCAAGAGCCGGCGCATCTTCTTTCGCACAAGGGCGTTATCTGTTGGCGCATAGATCGTAGAACCCGGATCCTTGACCGGCTTCAAAACAAAATACGCTTTCTTTACTCCGCTGATGGACTTTTCTTCGATTGCTGCGATTTCACAAACGCCCTGACTGCCGTAAATAATCACATCATTTACCTGAAACATTGTGCCATTCCTCCTATGATACCGGTTGCTTCTATCCTATATTATAGCGGGAATTTTCCTGGATTTCAAAGGCGCTTTTGTTTGAAAATCCAACTTTTTTAAGGAATAGTATGCGCATACTGAACAAAGAGGAGCGCTTTTCGGCATCATTGCGCAGCTTATCCGGATCACACCGAAGACGTAATATACAAACAAGCCGTCCTTCCGGACGGCTTGTTTGTGTAAGGGGATTGCTATGTAAAAGTAAGGAGTTACAGAACAATAAAGGTGCAGCTGCCGGGAGCGATTTCTACGCTGCCGGATGCCTTCACACCGGACAGCACAGGCAGTTCGCCCTTGGGACCGGCTGCCAGCTCTGTGCCGTTGAGGGTCATGGCGGAACTTCTCATACCATCGCGGCCTGCCAGGGTGTATACTTCTGCTTCGCCGGGGATCTCCACGGTCATAGCGTTCTCCAGGTCGTTGTTGACGATCAGATAGACGAAGCCATCCTTGCCATCCTTGCGGGAGTGGCAGTAGACATGGCCCTCGGTGGCGGCATCATAGACGGTGGTGCCCATCAGGGTATTCCACAGCAGAACAGCCCAGTAGTTGGGGCGGGGCTCAAAGGTGCCGTGCTGCAGGAAGCCATAGTCAGAAGAGGCCAGAGTGTTGTGGAAGATGATGCCGTCGGTGACGGTTGCGAAGTCACCCAGCTCGTTCAGTGTTCTCAGAACGTCCAGGTAGGTGCTGCCCCAGGTGTTGCCGCCACCGCCTGCATCGCCGGACTCGGTGACCCACATCTGGGCGCCGGGGATGTACTGGTCACGGATGGGAGCATAGCTGCGGGCGCAAAGACCAGCCATGGACAGATAATCGTCGGTGTGGGCCTGGCTTGCCTGCCAGTGACCGGCGGGCATGACGGATTCCAGACGCTCGGAAATACCGTTATAGTAGTGGTAAGTGAACACGTCCATGGGAACCTTGTATTCACACATCAGGTCGTGAGTCGTCACGGCATCGGGCATGGCATCGCCGATGCCTGCGCCGCCTTTTGCGCCGGGACCCATTTCGATGACAGTGGAGTCGGTGGAGCTGGGGCCTACCAGCAGCACATCGGGGTAGTTTTCCCGGACCCAGGCGTTGGCGATTTCCTGGTCACGGCGGAAGTGGGCAGCGGTGTAGCCTTTGGGGAAGCCGGAGGTAGACATCAGATTGGGTTCGTTGGTAAATTCCACAGCATTGACGGGCACACCGTACTGGATGGACAGATCCATAATCTGCTTGGCCTGCCAGGGAGACCAGGGTGTTTCGGCATCATGGATGCCGGGACAGTTAGCAAAGGAGATCAGCAGTTTGCCATCCACAGCCTTGACGAAGTCCAGCAGGTGCAGCCACTGGTCCTTCTGCAAAACATTCTGGAAACCTTCGGGAACGACGCCGGGTTCATACTTGCCGTCGAAGTTGTAGTAGGTTTTGTTTGCCCAGGTGCCGGAAACACGAACCCAGACAGGGCCGAAGGCCTTGGCCAGATTGATAAGACGCTCATTGGTGGTGTCGATGGGATCATACCATTCCTGGAGCTTCACCATATCCGCCAGATTTACCAGAGGGGGAACAGGTTCGGTACCGGCAATCTGCTCGGGGGTGTAGGCCTTCCAGAAGGTGCCGCCGGTAACTTCCGTCATTTCCACATTATAGGACATGAGCCGCTCGTCTACGGTGCGAAGCTGCTTTGCAGCAGCGGGATTCAGCTTGATGTGCATAGTATTCACTCCTGTTTCAAAAATCTATCTCTATTATACAGAAAATGCAGCACCCATGGGAGTCTCAAATACCCATCAGATGCGGCATGGCTGTATGAATTATGGCGCAGAAATTTGGTCACAACAGCAACCGTGTAATGGTCACATCCGTGGAGGCCAGAAGATTTCCGAAGGTTTTTGCCATTTCCTCCGGGCTGCTGGGAAAACCGAAGTGATGCCAGCGAAGCACCGTGGTCATCAGACCATGGGCAATAAAATATTCCACCTGTTCCCGGGCAAACGTATCGGCTGTTCCGGATTCTTTCATACGGTCAACAATGGCAGTCGTGCGGTCAAGCAGCAGATGCTGAAAATTGTTTTCCCGTATCATATCCAGAAAATCCCGGTGCTCTATCCAGTAAGTAAAGAACCGCAGCTGTACCGGTTCGTCCAGTGCGGTGCTGCCATCCCATCCCCGCAGTGCAATATCGTTGCAGTCGGACAGGGTATGGTCCACCAGTGCCAGCAGACAGTCTTCTTTTGTGGGGAAATACCGGTAGAAGCTCTTCCGGGGGACATTCAGCTGGCGGCATAGCTCTGTCAGCGTGATTTTGTCATAAGGCTGGCTGTGCAGCAGATTCAGAAAGCCCTGTTCCAGTTCCCGCTGCCGCCGGGAGGAATCCTCCGTATGACAGATTTTGTACATAATCTTCACCCCATTTTCTTTGCAGTCAGTATACCATAGCTTTTCGGTTGCTTCAATATACGGACTGCGCCGGAATGGTCTCAAATGAATTTGGAATATGGTAAATTTGCCTCTTCGGACAAAACCCGGAATTGGAAGCGTGAAATTTCACGAGATCCAATTCCGGGTGTGTTTATGCCGCTATTCGGTTAGCTTGGTGCCGGATATCAGTTCAGGTCTTTCTTCCACAGGCCGTGGAGGTTGCAGTAAGCGTAGACCGCCAGAGGCTTTTCCTCATTCAGCAGGAACTTGACGTTGGGAGCCTCACCGGGATTCAGCCACTTCCGGTAGCTGCCCTTGTCGGTAATGAGCTGCACCCACTCGATCCAGTGGACTTCCTCCATGGGGTGATTCACGCTGCCCACATTGACCTCCACCACGCCGTCGTGAGCCTTCACATCGGGAACGTGCTTTTCGTGGCTGGCATCCACGCTGCCGGGAACCAGCTGCTCCATCTTCTGACCGCAGCAGAAGGGCTTAGGGCCTGCATCCTTGACCATTTCTACGATATTGCCACAGTGGGGGCAGATATAGAACTTAACATTTTTCATATTGTTTTCCTCCGTTAGTTTATAAGTAGTATTTGTTTTTCTTTATGGCCTTATTCTAGCAGAGGTGTCCGTTTTCTTCCGTGACTTCCTCACACAGACCGCAAAAAGAAAAGCGGAATTGGAAGCACGATGGTGTTGGGCCAGTTCCGGATGGCTCCGTTTAGCTCTTAATCATTTGTGATTTGTCTGACGGAAGAAGCAAAAAAACGAAAATTGGGCGGCCCCTTGCAGAAACCGCCCAACATAACTATTATAACATATGGGAGATGCCTTTGTCTATTCTCAGTTTCTCCAACTTTTTGCCTCAATTCTTATGAAACATCCCATCTTGAAAAAATTGGTTTTCCGGGTTATTATAAAGCTACAAAAAAGGAGTGAGTCCAATGTACTAAGTAAACTCCCATAAAAACAAATCTGTAGAAAGAAGAGGTTATGTAAATGATGGAACCCAACAATTGCATGAAATAACCCTTGATTCGTTAGCGTGATTAGCTGATGAATCAAGGGTTATTTCTTTGCCTGCTTCCGTCCCGAAAGGGGCGCTGTTTTGTTGCCCGCCGGCAGGAAGCGTGGTAGAATGGGGGAAAAGGGAAGGGGGAAGGACCATGGAAAACCGGGAACGGATTCTGATCTTCCAGCTGCCTGAACTGCTATGAAAGAAAGGGGCTATTGCAAAATACTGCAATAGCCCCTAAAACGTGGATGTTTGATTACAGTCCCCGGATCATCGTTTCGTCGATGTTTTCCAGCAGCGCCATGACCATCTGCACGGTGGCTTCAAAGTCAAATTCCGTGGAGATGCAGTTGGTGGCGTGGGCGTAGCGGACGGGGATGCCGGCGACGATGGCGGGGGCGCCGGTGAGGGCAGTCTGGATGGAGGCCGCATTGTTGCCGCCGCCTTCCCGGACAGATTCCTGAACGGGGATGCCCTTTTTTGCTGCCAGGTCCAGAGCCCACCGCTGGTAGCGGGGGGCGCAGATGGCGCTGATATCCATATGGCGGAACATGGGGCCTTTGCCCAGGGCAGTCTGGATGGCATAGGGCTCCGTAAAGGTATCGTCGGCGGGACAGCCCTCCATGACGATGGCGATATCGGGTTTTACATGATGGACCGTGACCTTGCTGTTTCGGGGGCCCAGCTCCTCCTGGGTGGAGAGGACAGCAACCACATCACAGGGCAGTTCCTTGCCTTCCAGACGGTGGAGGGCTTCCAGCATGGCGGCGCAGCCGATGCGGCAGTCGAAGGCTTTGCCGAAAAGCAGACCCCGGGCTTCGTCATGATAGAAGGTGGTGGCGGGCACCACGGGTTCTCCCATGCGGACATGGAAATTCTCCACAGCATCCTGGTAGGAGGTGGCGCCGATATCGATGACCATGCCGGAGATATCCAGAGCGGGATTGGCCTTTTCCGCGGCGGTCATGAAATGGACCGGCTTTGCGGCGATGATGCCGGGGATGTACTCTCCCAAGGCGTTGCGCACCAGCACCTTGCTGGATACCAGGGCATTCTTGTTCCAGCTGCCAAGCTGCAGAAAGCGCAGACAGCCGTTGGGCTTGATGGAATGGACAATGAGGCCCACTTCGTCGGAATGGGCATCCAGCATCAGCACCGGCTTGGTTCCGGTGTTTTCTTTGCGGTAAATATAGAGGTTTCGCAGGAAATCCTCCTTCATCTCGCCAATGGAAGCGGCATACCGCCGGGCAACCTTTACAACCTCGTCTTCAAAACCGGAAGCACCCGGCGCATCGGTAAGCTCCCGCAGCAGCTGCAGCGCATATTCGGTCATTTTCATGGGAAATCCCTCCTTTTGCCTTATCATACCACACGGAGGAGAAAATGCAAGAAGGAGGATTGGAAAAGAAAGGCGGGGACTTTTATTTGCATTGGCGGGGGTTGTGCGTTATAATAAGAAAAACACAAGCAGAAAAGAGGAAGTGTCCATGCAGAAAATCGTATGTCCCCGGTGCGGGGAGTCCTTTGAAATTCAGGATTCCGCATATTCCAAAATCGTGCTTCAGATCCGGGATCAGGAATTTGAGCGGGAAATTGCCCAGTATCAGGACCGGGAGGATGTCCGCCGCCGGAAGGAGCTGGAGCGGGAAACCGCCCAGTTTGAAGAACGCCTGGAAAAAGCCATGGAACTGGCCCAGATGCGGGCAGAGGAAAAATTCCAGAAAAAGCTGGCAGAAAAAGAACTGGAAATCCAGCGGCTGGAATCCAGACTGGAGATGCAGGGCAGTGCCATCGATGCAAAAGTGAATTCTGCCCTTTCTGCGAAAAATGAGGAGCTGGCAAAGAAAGAACTGTCCATTGTGGAGCTCAACGGCATGCTCAGCGTCAAGGAATCGGAAATGCGTATGCGGGAGCAGGCCATCAAGACCGAGTACGAGCACAGACTGAAAGAAAAAGATGTGGAGATCGGCTATTACAAGGATTTCAAAGCCCGCCAGTCCACCAAAATGATCGGCGAGAGCTTAGAACAGCACTGCGAGATCGAATTCAACAAGCTCAGACCCACCGCTTTCCGCAATGCCTATTTTGAAAAGGACAACGATGCCCGTTCCGGCAGTAAGGGTGACTATATCTACCGGGAAAGCTCCGAGGACGGCGTGGAGTTCATTTCCATTATGTTTGAAATGAAAAACGAGATGGACACCACAGCTACCAAGCACAAAAACGAGGATTTCTTCAAGGAACTGGACAAGGACCGGAAGGAGAAGAAATGCGAATACGCGGTGCTGGTATCCCTGCTGGAATCGGACAATGAGCTGTACAACGGAGGAATTGTGGATGTTTCCTACCGGTATCCCAAGATGTATGTGATCCGGCCCCAGTTCTTCATTCCCCTGATCTCCATTCTGCGCAATGCGGCCCTGAACTCTCTGGAATACCGCAATCAGATCTCCGTTATGCAGAATCAGAACATCGACATTTCCAATTTCGAGGAGGAAATGAACAAGTTCAAGGAAGGCTTCGGACGGAATTACCGGTTGGCCAGTGAGAAATTCAAGAAGGCCATTGACGAGATCGATCAGACCATCAAGCATCTGGAGAAAACCAAGGAAGCACTGCTGTCCTCGGAAAATAACCTCCGCCTGGCAAACAACAAGGCCGAGGACCTGACCATCAAGAAGCTCACCAGAAAAAATCCCACCATGCAGGCCATGTTTGCAGAGCTGGAAGCAGAGAAAAAGGAACTGCCCTCCGGGGAAACAGATTTTGTTGAGGAATTTTGAGACTGTTCCGTAAATGCGGCCAAACGCCTGCCCGGTATTTCGGGCAGGCGTTTGGCCTGTCAAAAAGAAGGAATGCAGGTGTCTACGAAGCGCAGGTTGCCTGGCGGCGTCGTTCGTGGTATGCTGATTTCTGAAAGGAAGTGGTAGCTATGAATACCTATGTCACCGGGAATACCATCAAAGAGCTGCGGGAAAGCCGGGGTCTGACCCAGGCGGAACTGGCGGAACGGATCGGGGTCAGCAGCAAAACGGTCTCCAAATGGGAGACCGCCAAGGGACTGCCTGACATTTCCCTGCTGCAGCCTTTGGCTCAGGCACTGGGGATTTCCGTCATCGAACTGATGAATGGAGAGCACATTATCAACCGCAATGTATCTGCCAATCTGCTGCGGTGCAAGTTCTATGTCTGTCCCATCTGCGGCAATGTGATCCACTGTGTAGGCAATGCTGTGGTCAGCTGCTGCGGCGTGACACTGCCTGCGCTGGAAGCGGAGGAGCCGGAAGAAGGCCATGCCGTTGCCATCGAGCGTGTGGAAGATGAGCATTTTCTGACCATAGACCATCCCATGACCAAAACACACTATATCACTTTCGCGGCCTTCGTCACCACAGACCGGGTCCAGCTGGTGAAGTTCTACCCCGAGGGCAATGCCGAGACCCGGATGCAGCTGCGGGGCAGGGGCTATCTGTATTACTACTGCAACCAGCACGGGCTGTTTCGGAAGAAAGTATAGAACCGAAGAAATGATTACTCCCAATCGATCAGGTAGGCGCGGCAGGGAGCACCGTCGCTGCCTGCCAGATTCAGGGGTGCGGCGCTGAGGAAATAGGGGCCTTCCGGGATGCCTGTCAGGTCGATGCCCTCCAGCAGGACGGCGTTTTTCCCCAGAAGGAGCTTGTGGACCTCCATGGGGGCGTTTTCCGGGCCTACAGACTGACTTTCATTGCCCAGAAGCAGAAGGGGCTGGGCGGCAAAGACCGTTGCCGCTTCCGCTGTCACGGTGGCGGGTCCTGCGATGAGGATTCGGGGAATGCCCCGGGCCTTTTGGAGAATCGCGTCAGCATCTGCGGCAGTCACATCGCCCTGATGCCGGGCCACATAGCATTCTCCGACAAAATATGTCAGGTCCAGTTGGTCCACGGTTTTTCCGTCCCCAAGGAAATGAAAAGGCGCATCCACATGGGTACCGTTGTGGGCGCACATGGAGAAGGCGGTAAGGTTGTACAAATTTCCCGAAGCGGTGGCGCTGAGGACCTGTTTCCGGGGTGCCGGGTCTCCGGGATAAACGCGGCAGGAAAAGACTTCCTGAGAAATGTCGTAAAGCTTCGTAAAGTTCACCTCTTGCAGTTATGGCAGGGCGTGTTACATCTCAGACTGCAAAAAATCTGGCGGATAGCCCCGAAAGGGGATTTTCGATATACTGAGGGCGGGGAGATTCTCCCCGCCCTCAGCGTGTCGATAAACCGTGTCATTCCGAGCCAGTGTTCACACTGGCGTGGGAATCTCCCGGATTTTCAAACATTTTAAACCAATACTTTGTAGATTTTTCCTCAATTTAGGGGATTGCCACACCAGTCTGCGGACTGGTTCACAATGACATCTAATTTTAGGGACTTTTTCTACAGCCTGAGGGCGGGGAGATTCTCCCCGCCCTGAAATTATGTAATTGGAAGGACGGTCATTCGATTTCAACCATTTCTTCCTTCAGCTCGCTGCGGCGGATCAGGAAGCGGCGGATGGCAAACAGACCGGCGATGCAGCCGATGCAGGCCAGATTGCTCCAGGGGTCGTCGTGGCTCAGCACCACATGGCGGGTGATAGCCACCGTCAGAACCTCCAGAATGTTGGCGGGGGTGGTATCGATGAGCATGCGGACGAACTCCAGACCCACCACGATGGTCAGCAGGTTGTGGAGCATATGGTTCGCGTCGGCAAAGTATTCCCCGCCGGCGGCAAACATATGCTGAATTTCAATGACCAGCGCACCCAGCAGGGCGAGGATGGCAATGACAGCAATAAAGCGCTCGATGATATGCAGCACCCGGCGGAACAGATGCTCCACCCGGCGGTCCCGGCGGGCGATCTTATCAATGTAGGCTTGAATTTTAGGGTCATCGGAATGGGCATGGTGATGGCTCACAGGGAATTCCTCCTAAATCTGTATAATAATTTATTATACACGATATTGCCCAAAAAGCAAAGAAAAATTTGCGCCTGTTTGGATGTTTTTACTTATGAAAATGCTTCCCCATTTCCTTCCGGGCTTCTTCTACTTCCAGCTGAAGTTCTCTTGCGGACATACGAAGCACACCGCTGCGCAGGGAGCTGAGCTGCACAAGACCGTCGGAGGTGGCCACCCGGACGGCGTAGTTGCTGCCGATCTCATGGACAAGGGCCTCGATATAGGCATCGGCGGTTTCCCCTTCCCGGGTGTAGACCACCTGGATATTGTGGAACTGACTTTTTTCGCCGGGGTTGCCCTTCTGCTTGTAGCCGTCGAAGACCACCACAAGGCGGCATTTGGTGAAGCCTGCGTGGCTGCTTAAGATGTCGCACAGCTGCCGCCGGGCGGCATCTAAGTCGGACCTTGCCTGTGCCGCCAAATTCTCCCAGGCGAAGATAATATTGTAGCCGTCCACGATGATGTATTTCTGCTTCAGAGGACGGATGGTGATTTCCTCGGTGGCGGGGCGGTTGGTGGATTTGGCGTTATAAAGAGGGGTGCGGAGAGGACCGAATTCCCGCTCCATGATCTTTTCCAGTTCCTTGTCATCATAGCGGATGTTCCGGGTGATGATCTGTGGGGCTTTTTCCTCTTTCAGGCCGCTTTCCAGGTGCATGTGGTTCTTGACCTCGTTCCACTTGACGTTGAAACCGGCACCGTGGGCACAGAAAACGGAATCCGGGGTGTTTTCCAGGTCGGCTTCCGGGTCATAGCCGATTTCTGCAATGACCTCGTCGGCATTATGGCAGGGAGCATAGCCGTGAAGGGTCAGCTGCAGCCGTCCCCGGCCCTGGGTATAGGCGGCCACGGTGTCGGCATAGTCCTTTACCTCGGAAGCAGGCACCTGGCCCTTCAATATGGACAGACCGCCGCTGGCCTCCGGGGCATCAAATTCGCCGCCCATGGCGCGGACGTCCGTAATGGCCCGGCCGATCTGCTCTGTAGGCATGGTGAGAACAAAATCGTACCAGGGCTCCAGCAGCACGGACTTTGCCTCCATAAGGCCCTGACGCACGGCACGGTAGGTTGCCTGCCGGAAGTCGCCGCCCTCGGTGTGCTTCAGATGGGCCTTGCCTACCAGCAGCGTGATTTTCATATCCGTAATGGGCGCGCCGGTGAGGACGCCGCGGTGGATCTTTTCTTCCAGATGGGTCAGGATCAGCCGCTGGTAGTTCACTTCCAGCACATCCAGCGGGCACACGGTATCGAAAACCAGTCCACTGCCCCGGGGCAGGGGTTCCAGCAGCAGATGACACTCGGCATAATGCCGCAGAGGCTCGAAATGGCCCACGCCCTCCACGGTATTTTCAATGGTTTCTTTGTAGAATATCCGGCGGTCATCCAGCGTGACCTCCAGATTGAAACGCTGGAGCACAAGGCTGCGGAAAATTTCCAGCTGCACCCGGCCCATGATCTGCACATGGATCTGTCCGCCTTCCCAGACCAGATGGAGCTGAGGGTCTTCCTCCTCCAGCTGCCGCAGCTTGGGCATCACTACAGCCGGGTCACTGCCCTTGGGCAGATTTACCCGGTAGGTCATGACCGGCTCCAGGGCTGGCGGGAGAGAGAAGGTTTCGGCCCCCAGCGCCTGTCCGGCGTAGGTCTCTGACAGACCGGTAACGGCGGCAATATTACCTGCCGGGACGGTTTCCGGGGCGGTGAATTTGTCGGCGGAATAGCAGCGCAGCTGCACCGCTTTTTCTTCCCGGGGCTCATTCTTTTGGTTTACATAACTTAGGACACTGCGGACTTTCAGCTCTCCGCCGGTGACCTTCAGCCAGGTCAGGCGGTTGCCCTGGGGGTCCCGGGAAATCTTATAGACCCGGGCGGCAAATGCATCGGGATACTCTTTTTTCGGGGCGTAGGAGTCCAGCACTGCCAGCAGTTCCTCCACGCCGGTGAGCTTCAGGGCAGAGCCGAAGCAGCAGGGGAACAGCTTTCGCTGGGCGATGAGCCCCCGGAGGTTGCCCACGGTGACGGTGCCGCTTTCCAGATAGTTTTCCAGCAGGGCTTCGTCGCACATGGCGGCGCTTTCCGCAATTTCCTCAAAGTCTCCGCTGAAATCCACGCAGCCGGGGGACAGCTGTTCTTGCAGCTGGGTCAGCAGCTTTTCCCGTTCCGGAACCGGCAGGTCCATTTTGTTGATAAACAGGAAGGTGGGCACATGATACCGTTCCAGCAGCCGCCAGAGGGTCAGGGTATGGGCCTGTACGCCGTCGGTGCCGCTGATTACCAGCACGGCGCAGTCCAGAATGGGCATGGTTCGTTCCGCCTCAGCAGAAAAATCCACATGGCCGGGAGTATCCACCAGGGTTACGGCCCGGGTTTCCGTTTCCAGACGGGCCTGTTTGGAAAAAATGGTGATGCCTCGGGCCCGCTCCAGGGCGTGGGTATCCAGAAACGCATCCTTATGGTCCACCCGTCCCAGCGTCCGCCGGGCACCGCTGACATACAGCAGCGCTTCCGAAAGGGTGGTCTTGCCTGCGTCTACGTGGGCCAGCAGACCAATACCACACGGGATCTTTTTCGGTTGTTCGGACACAGTACAGCACCCCCTGACCTGATAATGTAAGTGCATTATATCAGGTCAAGGGGCGTAAGTCGATAGATAAACCGATGAATTTATAAAATTGTGGTATTGCTGGCTTATGCAACTGTGGTACTGCCTGCGTATTGCAGGAAAACTACTTGGGGAGATTGGGGTAGATATTTACCGTCAATTCGTTGTCCGGGGAGCGGTATACAGTTGCTCTCGGCATCACCAATTTCCACAGACGATTCTTCTCAGCGATTGTGAGGGTATCATAATTGTCGAGGATGTGCTGGGTGGTAGGGATGATCTGGGAGGTTGCTTGCTTCTTCTGTTTGCCCTCTCCCTGCTGGCGGAGGAGATCCGATTCGGCACTTTGGAGCTGCTTGATCTCCTTGGCCAGGGTTGCATTTCTCTTGGTGAACATATCGATGGTGTACACACCCTTTTCCAGGTATTCGCAGATGTTTTCCTGCTGACTTTTGAGCTGGGCGAGCTGCCCTCGGACTGCTTCCAATGCGGTTGCGATAGGGTCTGCTTTAGGTTGATGGTCGGATTCAATCTGGAGCATATAATTCTCCAGCCAATCTTCCATAGCATTCCGAATGCTGTTTTCCACGACTTCACATTTTACCATCTTGCAATTGCACCCACGGGTCTGGCAGCGATACCATGCGATAGGACTCTCTCTGGGATGGGGGAGATACCGCTTCATGATGGCACCACATTTTTCTCAGCACAGGATGCCCGCAAAAGGATTCAAAACCGGCAGTAATTAAGAAAACGTTTGCTATTTATCAATTTTTTGCATCAAATTTTTCCCAATAGATTTCAGGTATTCTTTATCCTCATCGCTCAAAGTAAAGATACTGTCAGAGTTAGCAACGGCATTTTCCCGGTAACTCTCCATCATACGCTTAAACAATTCCTGCGTTGTGGGCGGTGTATACGTAATGGCATTGGCTCCTGCCTGAATTGTTTGGCGGATGGAATCCTCTGTTTTGCCGCCGCTGGCGACGATTGGAATCTCTGATGAAACTTCTCTCACCTTCCTTACAATGGCCGGTGTTTGTGCACCGCCTGCAACGTTGATGATGGATGCACCGTTCCTGATTCTTTCCAGAATGTCGGTATCCTCATTGACAACGGTAATCACAGTGGGAATGTCAATTGCTTCTGAAACAATTTTTAGATTCAGATTTGAAACAGGAGCATTCAGGACTGCTCCCCACGCGCCCTGGCTTTCCACATCCTTTGCCAAAGTAACTGTGCGCGGCCCCTTGGTAGTACCCCCGCCTATGCCGCAGAACACAGGCATGGAGGAATGCTTTATGATCGCATCGCTGATTGACTGCTGTGGTGTAAACGGATAAACCGCAAAAACTGCATCAGCATCACAATTTTTTATGATTGCCAAATCTGTGGTAAACACCAGGCTTTTTATTCGTTTTCCGTATATAACTATTCCGCTGGCTTCCCGTATTGCTTCAGGCATTCGTAGGATATTATGCCGGAGTTTGCTGTTAACAGTGGGTATCATCGTATTCAACTCCTCATCTGTTGTATGATCGTTCATAGCAGCTTACAGGAAGGTATAGCGCAGATACCATGCCCCATTTGAAAATGGAAACCGGGCGGACGTCTGTTCCCGTTTCGTTCTCATATTTGCAATGCTTGCTGACTTCCAGCGACTGCCGAAAATACGCATCCTGCACTTGCTTGAAGTGTTCAGTGAATTCTGGACTATCAATGGCGAGCATCGACTCCGTATCAAGATACGCGCTCCTGGGATCGAGATTATATGAACCAATCCTAACTGCATGTACAGTTCCTGCAATTAACCGATCTGTCGTGTTGTTTTGATTCCTACTTAACTTCGTAATAATCCGCGTCAACCATTTCGGGTAATTGATGACGAATGATTTTTACCGCTGTCAATATTGTAATCAGGTTCAGAATGCCTTCCGTGAGCAATGTCAAGCCAAACAGAATCATGATAATCCGAGCGCTTTCAGAAGGGCGGAAGATCAAAAGGAATCCGGCTATTCCCGTTAGAATTGCTGCGGATAGAATCAACCACCACTTTCGAATCCCAAAAGCTTTTGAATCAATAGCGATTTGTATTTTCAATAGAGCATCTGCAAGGACATAGATGCCCATAATCGTGCACAGAATTGAAATTATTGAACCGGTGCGAATAATAAAAAGCAAACCCAGCGCAATCAGCAGAATGCCGGAAGCCAAGTCAAACTGAAAGGCCAACCGGTAGAGGTCCTTGGAACAGTAACCGTTGATTTTCACAATACCGAACAGGATCATAATAGCGCCGCCCAGGCGGCAAAGTACTGTGAGGGAAAAATCTGGCACAGCAAGTAATATGACTCCAAGCACACATAGCGCAACAGAAATTAATATATAGCCAATTTTAGCGGCTTTAATCCGATTATTCTGACTCGTAGCGAAACGCCTCCCCGATCGTTATTCCGACCGATTCTTTGAAAGAACCGTAGGTGTCCAAAAGCTTCTCTTATCTACCCAGCTCATAAGCTTCAGCGCATTTTCCTCCGGATTCTTCTCCAGATAACTGAAAGCCGTGCGGAAAGAAGCCTTCTTAAGTTGATTCGATATAGACATACCTGTTCGACTTTTCGTGAGGGGGGAGTAATATTCTCCCCCCATCTATTCACCTTTGTTTAATCAATTACATGGTATTCTTTCAGAAGCTTTTCAACATCAGTTCCCTGAATCTTCTTCAAAAGCTTGCCAACAACCATTTTTTCCTTGAAGCCCAATTCCATCTCTGTCAGGGGCTTGCCGTCCCGA
>ERZ1032130.137-NODE-137-length-21906-cov-6.045444_pt1 | contig 21906 bp, 22 predicted proteins | sample MGYA00517879_ERZ1032130 | MGnify/ENA primary metagenome ERZ1032130 (study PRJEB33719, sample SAMN04262597) | wastewater metagenome | biome: rural village; feature: animal feces; material: feces | host: Bos taurus | place: El Salvador | collected 2012-01-31 ...
CTCATCAGATTGAGAATTTTAGAAATACAGTTGAAAATAGAGCGAAAGAATTAGGTAGCATAGAATAGGTTATATTAAGGGGAGTGATGTTTTTTCATCGCTCCCTTTTAAAAACACTTGCAATATCTGACATTCTCTGCCATAATATAGCAAGAATTGTAAAAACAGAATATCTAGATGAACCTTACAGGAGGACTGTTTGGGGATAGAACTTTGGAGAATCCCATTAGATTGGGTGCCGAAGGTGCAAGCGTTATGCGAAACTCTCAGGCAAAAGGACAAAGATTTTTTGAAACTTTTGATATATACAGGTTGTTCGCTTTGCGTGCGGCCTGTTTTTTGTTATAGGAAATACCTATAATGTGCATAACAGTACATAAAGCTTTTAGTTTAGGAGAAAGAAATTGTGAATGCTTTTGTAGAAAAAGTTACGGAAATTAACAACGTTGTATACACGTGGATTTGGACAGATTTTGGTCTTTATCTGTTATTGGCGGCAGGTGTTATTATGACTGCTGTAACCGGTGTATTCCAGCTTACACATTTGAGACACTGGTGGGTAAACACCATTATGACAGTGTTTAAGAAGGATAATACTTCCACAAAGAAAACAGATAAGAAGTCTATTTCCCAATTTCAGGCACTTTGTACGGCTTTAGCCGCTACAGTTGGTACAGGTAACATTGCCGGTGTGGCAGCGGCGATTTGTATCGGTGGTCCGGGTGCTGTTTTTTGGATGTGGGTAGCCGCATTCCTTGGGATGATGACAAACTTCTCAGAAAACGTACTTGGTATCTATTATCGTCGTAAAAATAAAGACGGTGAATGGTCAGGCGGTGCGATGTATTACTTGAAAGATGGTTTGGGCAAGATGAAGGGGATGAAAATACCGGCATCTATTTTAGCTGTATTATTTGCTATTTTTGCGATTCTGGCATCTTTCGGTATCGGAAATATGGGTCAGGTAAACAAGATTACATTAAATATGGAATCTGCTTTCTTTGCAAATGTTGACTGGCAGGTTGGCGGAATCAATATGATTAACTTAATCATTGGTTTGGTTCTTTTGGTAATTGGAGCACTGATTATTCTCGGCGGTTTACAAAGAATTGCGAAAGTTGCAGAACTTGTTGTCCCGTTTATGGCGCTTGCTTATATTATTTTCGGTTTGATTGCTGTAGGTATGAATTATGAACTGATTCTTCCTGCTTTCAAATCTATCTTTACACATGCACTTGGTGTAGAAGCATTAGCAGGTGGTGCCACAGGTGCGGCTATTAAATTGGTGATTGTTCAGGGATGTAAACGAGGGGTGTTCTCTAACGAAGCAGGTCTTGGTTCTTCGGTTATGGTACACTCTGCATCTAACGTAAAGGAACCTGTAAAACAGGGGATGTGGGGTATTTTTGAAGTGTTCTTTGATACAATGATTGTTTGTACAATGACAGCTTTGATTGCGTTAACATCGGGTATGATTAATCTGGAGACAGGTGTGCCTAACGCGGGTGTCAGTGATGCAACACTTATCAGCGATGCCTTTGGTTTAGCGTATGGTCAGCCGGGAAAATGGTTTATTGCCATTGCTATGCTGATGTTTGCTTTCACAACTGTACTTGGTTGGTCACAGTATGGCTCAAAAGCTGTAGAATATCTCTTTGGCGTAAAGGGTGTTAAGATTTATAAAGTGATTTTTGTATTGATGATTGTTTCAGGTGCACTTATGACATCATCTCTTGCGTGGGATATTTCAGATACATTTAACGGTCTTATGATGATTCCGAACTTAATTGCGGTTGTACTTTTGAGTCCGTTGGTATATAAAATCACACGTAACTACATCAATCGTAAGCTGAAAGGCAAGGATGTAAAGCCGATATTCTCGTTTGACCCTGAAATTCAGGCAGCAGCGGAAGCAAGTAAGAGTGATGATATTATTGAATAATTATTGAAAATATATTTGTAAAGATGATAAAAAGGGCATATACTTAATAATATAAAATATTCTTATGAGAAAATGAGGAAAAAGCTATGTTTGAAAACTTAAGAAAAAAGAGCATTAAAAAAGTAATGCTAGTGGTTGTTCTTTTGGCGGTTGTAGGTTTGATATTTGTGGTTGCACAGGTGCCTAGCTTGTTGGCTCTGTTAAGAGGTAAGGTGGAATTTGAATCTCTTGCACCGAACCAAATCAAGTCAAATATCATAGTCGAGGCGGATATTCAGTACAACTTTGGTGCGTTTTTAGAAGAATATGAGAAAAATACCAAAACAAATGTAACCCGTACAACGGATATGTACTATGTCATCTGGACAGGAGATGAAGCTGATATGGATTACCGCTATATGGCGATAAAAGTGCCTGCTTCTGATATTGATGCTATGGAAGCAATGGCGGAAGCTACATACTATTACGAATATGTGGATCCAATCAGATATGAAGGAACGATCAGGAAGATGGATAGCGAAGAACTGGAGTATTTTGAAGAGTACTTTTTGGAATCAGGTTTTACAAGAGAAGAACTTGGTGATTATATTCTTCCATACTATATTGAGACCGGTGCATTGGTAGGTAGCGATGCGGGTATGGTATATTTCCTTTTGATATTCGGTTTAGTGCTGATTGTCGTAGGTGTTGTGCTTTTGATTTTGACAATTAATGGTGGAAGTCTTAAAGCATTGAAAAAAGAATTAGAAACTTACGTCATTACTGAAGATGCGGCAGATATGGAATATGAAAATGCAAGAATTTATGGAGATATTCGTATAGGTAACCGTCTGGTATTCTATATGATTGGAAGTAAGCCACATGTGATTCTGATTGATAAGCTTGTATGGGCATACCAGAATACAACAACACACCGTACAAATGGTATTAAAACCGGTACAACATATTCTGTTGTATTAAGCACAACAGAAAAGAAATCAACACATGTCGGTGTGGCTAATGAAAGTATGGCTGTTTCAGTGCTTCAGGATATCAAACAGAATATGCCTTGGGTCATTGTGGGCTACAGTGATGATTTAAGCAAAATGTACAATAAGGAATTTCAGAATTTCCTTGAGTTACTCTATAACAAGGTGAAAAACGGACAGCAGTTCCAGAATTATTAATTGTGAAAATAAGAGGAGAAGTTTTGGTTTTACAAAAACTTCTCCAATTTCATTTTAAAGTCTAATATTTCAAAAGGGCAATCTTCTTCGTCTTGTTCATTTTGTATTGACTGAGACGTTGCAAGTTGAATCGTCAGACAAAAAGTGAGACGGAGAAAATTATTCTCCGCCCGGACCATCTTTTCTTGGACGTGTAGCTTCCGGTAATGGTTCTACAGGTTCACTTGAATTTTTGCTTTGTGGCAAATCAACTTTGGGAATGTTTCCATCGTCATAGATGTTTTTGGAATTTTTGTTTTGATTTTTTTCGTTCATAATAACACATCCTTTCAACAATAGGATGTACAGAAAGGGAGAAAATATACAATGAAGAATTGTAAATGTTTAGTCGTACTTCTTGCTATGATGTTTACTATGTCATCTTGTGCATCGTCAAAGGAAGTACAAATGCCGGAAAGCGGAAGATATCAGCCGAAGTGGACTAAGGATGCGGTTATATACGAAGTAAATGTAAGACAATATACGCCGGAGGGAACTTTTGCAGCGTTTGCTGAACATTTACAGGAACTGAAAGATATGGGGATAAATACACTTTGGTTTATGCCGATTCATCCTATATCAGAGACAAAACGTGCCGGTACACTGGGGTCATATTATTCTATAACAGATTATTGTGAGATTAATATTCAATCTTTCTGATGATGAACAATTTATAGATGTGTTGGGTTATTTTGATGGAACAGAAATAATACTATTGTATGGACAGGGGAGTGATATATTAAAAACAAAAAATTATTCCATTACAGAAGATGGTTTAAAGGGTAAAGTTGCTCTGAAACCTTGGGAATTTTGGATTGTGTTAAATGAAGAATAAATGAAAGGCGTCTGTACAAAAACTGCACGGACGCCTTTTGTAATCGGAGTGACGTGATTCGAACACGCGGCCTCTACCTCCCTAAGGTAGCGCTCTAGCCAAACTGAGCCACACCCCGACAACAAATTTAATTATACAGAGGTCAAATGGAAAAAGCAACCCGTAAATTTATCTAATAAAAGGTTATCAGAGTGATTTACATAACAATATTCATTGTATATAAAGGCTTGTAATGCTATACTATATACGACCGTGCGGTACCGATTGACCTTGATGACCGTGCTGAACCATTCGAGGCACCGGACACAGAACCTATGCATTTAAGTGCAAGTCATATGTTTGAAATGTATGAAGAAGCAAAGAAAAAATATCCGCTTTCTGAAGAAAGTCTTGCAGAACTTGATAAGCTGGATAAATATCTGATTTCACACTTCAGAATTACATTCGGTAACCGCATTTTAAGACAGATGAAAGAATTTGTTCCGTGCTATATTGCGTGTGGCGGAACGGAAATTGATGGTATCGACTTTATGTTTGCCAAAAAGATTTTAAGAAAGTTTGAATCATTGGGTATCGGATTTATCCGTGATGAATTGGATGGATTGATTCTTTATTTGGACAATGCATTCGGACCGGAAAATTTCAAAATCAGCAAAGCATATCTGATGAGACTTAAGAAAATGAGTGGCGGTGCAAACAGCTAAAATTATGTCTGATAAGTAGCAAAGGAAAGACTATGAGTAGTATTGAAAATAAAGATGTTGTGCAAACTACATATGAAAAAATGATAAGCGGTGCAAATCCGGAACTTCAAAATGATGAGTTCTATAAGTATTTTTATAATCTTTTGGAAACCGGAATGAATTACTGTAAGTTTATGAACGTAAAACTTATCAAATCCGTTGATGAAGAATGGGTTAATGAAGTAGAAGCGGCGCTTCCTTCGTTATATGAAGTAGTAATGCATCCAAGAAAATTTATTGAGGAACAGAGAGAAGTTGTAAATATTGCAATGGCAAGAAATATTAACTCCGAATCTGTTCGTCATTTGATACAGCACAGCGATATGATTGATAAATATGATGAGGACGGAACGGTTGTTCCGAACCGAATTTTGAATATTTTCAAGGAAGAAAGCTACAATGTCTATGAAAACCGTTTTGTTTGTACTCTTCTGGCGGAATTACAGCAGTTTGTGAACAAACGGTATAACGTTATTTTTGAAAACAGTAAAGATGAGCTGGGTACGTTTTTTGAAATGGAATCCCGTGTAGATAACTATACGGAGATGGTGGAATATAAGATTCAGGTCAAAATCAGGGAAAAACAGACGGATTTGGACAATGAGAAGGATAATGAAAATATTTTCACCAGAATTTCCAAAATATATAAAACGGTCAACAGTCTTGTAAATACGGAGTTTGTGCGTATTATGCGCGGTTATCCGGCTGTAAGACACCCAATTGTTAAGACAAATGCGATTGGTAAAAACAAAAACTATAAAGCCTGTCATAAGCTTTGGAACTTTATTTATACATATGACAAGGTCGGTTACAGAGTAGAACTTGTAAAGCAGGAACCGGTTATTTCCAGACAGTTTGAAAAGGAAATTTATGACTCTTTCATTTGGAATTATGCAATGCTTCATAACCAGATTGATGAGGCATCTAGAGTCGATGTTAACCGTGAAAAACTGCAGAAAGAAACGGATATTAAATACATCAGACAGTTGCTTGATGAAATTGTTCGTAACTGCGATATTCCGGACGCAAACCTTCGTAAGATTGTGCAGAGTGAGCTTGCAAACCTTCAGGCGAAGCGTAAAAACGAAATTGTCAGACTGGAAAGAATCAAACGTAAAAATCGTCTTGCAGAGCAACAGATGGCACAAAAAATGGCAGAACAGGCGCGGGATGAGTTTGAAACCTTACAGGGAAATGCCGTGGAGGAAAAAGAAGAAAATACCCGTGCATCACATACCAAAAAGAGTTTCAGCAGTCGTTTTAAGAGAAAGAAGAAATAGAGATAATTATGCAGAAAAAGAAGCAAAGAAGAAGCAATATCAAAGATATTATTTTTGTTACAATTATTTTACTCACCTGCTTTTTTGTATTTTGTCTGGTGAAGGGCAATGTGCCGGCTATATTTGGCTACCGTATGTTACATGTGGTCAGCGGAAGTATGGAGCCGGCAATTGAAAGAGGCAGTTACATAATCATTAAAGAGGTAACTCCTTCAGAACTTCAGGTGGGAGATATTGTTACATTTGTTTCCGAAGAACCGGCTATTTACGGAATGTATAACACGCATCGTATCTATGACATTTGCACAGATACTTATACCGGTGAAACACTGTACATTACCAAAGGAGACGCTTTTGAGGAACCGGATGCGTATTCTGTTTCCGAAGAACAGATAGTCGGAAGGCTGACGAAAATTTTACCTTACGGAAAGGCAATCAGTAAAATTATGGCAACTTTATCAAATAACTATGTGTATTTTGGAATTGTCATCATACCACTGGTTATTTGTCTTGTTTCATATTTTGTGCAGTTTATAGAGGCATTGTTTGGTAAAAATGATGACGAAGAAGATGATGATTTGGAAGAATAATAAGGAGACGGATTCCTATGAAAATTCGTAAGTATGAAAAACTTGTGATTTCCATATGTATGTTGTTGGTAGTAAGTTTTGCACTTGTGACGGCTACTTATGCATGGTATGCGGGAACGGACCCGACTATACTGGATGCCTTAAATCTGACGTTGGATGACAAAGGTGATTTGAAGGTTGAAATTGTTCTGGAATCAGGCGAACGGATGGATATGAGTCAGGTGGATGCAAGTGGTGCATCTATTGATTTGGCACTTAGTAAGCTTATCAATATTGAAGAGAACAAACTTGGTCCGGGAGCCTTTGGTGAAGTACATATTTTTGTTTCATCCCGCTCAGCGACTTATACAAGTTATAACATAAAAATTATCCCGAATTGTGATTACAGACCGGATGAATATTATCCAACTTTTGAAGACTATGAACGTGATATTGACTTGATTGTTCAGATGTTTTCAGAGGCTGCGCGTTATGAAAATTTCTTTAAAGAAGAAAGCAGTGGAGCATAAAAAAGGCTGTCACACAAAAAAGTGTGGCACCCTTTTAGTTTATCCGAGGCAAGATTCGTAAAACAAATCCTGTTTCTTTCAGTTCATCAGATAAATTGCAAAATTCAGATAGCCTGCAAAGGTAACCCAGAGTAAATAGGGTATCAGTAAATATGCGGCAGTCTTTGAAATTTCATAAAATGAAACGATGGTATTGAATATCAGAACCCATAGGATAAGTAACCACACAAAGGCAAACAGATACCATCCGAAACTGAAAAACCATATGGACCAGAAGAAATTGAAAACCAACTGTAAGCCATAGGTTAATAAGGCATCCCGAATTTTATTTTTCCCCTGTCCCGATGTGAGAACCAGATATGAGGAAATCCCCATCAGTACATAAAGAATGGTCCATACAACCGGAAATAAAAATCCGGGAGGTGACAGTGCGGGTTTGTTTAGCATACCAAAGGCTTCCATGCTCCCACTTGTGAGAAAGCCGGCAAGAGCACCTATGGCAAGCGGAATAGCAATACAGACAGCTAATAGTTTGTAGTTTACTTTCATAAAAAAACTCCTTTTTTGCTTATTTAAGTATATTCTCAAAGTTTGCGAGAAAGAATAAAGAAAAAAGGATGGTGAGGAATATGTTAGATACAGTAAAACTATTAAAAGAATGCGATGCCGGTACGAAAATGGCAGTTTCGGCAATTGATGAAGTGCTGGATAAAGTAGAAGATGATGCCTTGAAGGGCCTGTTGCAGGAAAGCAAAAATCATCACAAGGAACTGGAAGAAAAAATAGTTGAGGAGCTGGATAAGCACCGTGCGGAAGAAAAAGAGCCCAATCCAATGGCAAAAGGAATGTCTTGGATGAAAACGAATGTGAAAATGGGAATGGATAATAGTGATAAGACGGTCGCAGACCTGATTACGGACGGCTGCAATATGGGAATCAAGTCGCTGTACAAATATTTGAATCAATATAAAAATGCGGATGAAAAAGCAAAAGAATTGTGTAATAAACTGATTGATATAGAGGAAACATTGCGTAAGGATTTGCGTAATCATTTATAAAAAATACCCATCTGTTTAGAAGGAATATAGCTTTAAAACAGATGGGGTTCTTTTATGAAAGCGGATATATTTCCAAAATGGCAAGCATCTGATAAATGCCCCTAAAATAGAGTACCGTCACAAAAAGCGACATTGGTATTTTCTCGTATTTTTCTTTGCAGGTTTCGTATACTTTTTCCAGAAAGTAAAAAGTAGGAATCAGCAGTAAATACGTCATCACGTACAAGAATACTTCCGAAAGGGCAGGTAAACACAACATTCCGATTAAAGACAGTGCGGATGTTACAACGAGTACAATATGCCATTTTTTCAGCTTAAGACCGGATGCTTTGTATATTGCAAATAAAATAAGCATTACAGGAATTAATTCTTTATTGAAAACGGATAGTAAGGTTAAACATCTGTCAATCGTGATTTCGATTGAGAAAAGGTCACTGTTTTTGAGTAATCCGCTTAATACAGCAGGATTCAGTGACGGAATAAATGCCAGAAACAGCGATGTAAAACGGAAAAAAGAACCAACACTTTTTTGCCCCATCAGCACACAAGGGAGTACCAATAAAACAACCAGTGACACACAACAGAATACAGTCAAAGTGCCCATAGAAAAGGCATATGTAGTAACCAGTGCCAAAAGGAGTTCCATTATAATCAAAACAATTATGAAGTTATTGGAATTTAATATTTTTTTTATCAAGATATATCCTCCGAGTCGGTCCTTATAACGGTAATTTCAAAGCGGCTGTTAATGTGAACATTCCAATCAGCCACATACATATCACAAAAACAGAAATGTATTTTTTATAACCGGCATTCTTTTGCTCTATACCTTCTATAAAAGAAAGTATCAATATAATACATAAAACCATCAGGCCGAAGGCAGCTCTGTTTGGGAAGGTTGGTGAAAGTATCATAGCACCATAGGCCAGTATGGCAGTAAGCATTAGAGTTATCTGATAAGGCTCCAGCTTGTTTCCAACCTTCAAATATATAAACAGAAACAGTATCAGACACAACAGGGAAGGAAAAAGATAGCTCATTCCACCTGCTAACATACTAAAAAAGCGGTCATACAATGTTTCCCATAGAGATATTTCTTCTACGTGAGTTTTTCTGACAAAGTTTCCCGGTGCCAGAATCAAAATAACACTTCCGATAAAAGATGTAACCGCACCTGACCACATCCATACCGGTGCTTTACGTTTCAAAAACTTAAAACAATATACAATTATGATAAATGCAGTAACGGCACATGCCGGTCCCATATTTTCATTGCTCCAGCCGGTAATTAAACCGAGTGGAAGCATAAGTAGTGAAAGTCCCGGTATCTTTTTTGAATCGGGATTTTTAACATATCTTAAATATAGCAGTAAAAAAAGTAATATCCAGTTTGTGGAATAAAGATAGTTGGCTGAACCTGATTGCCAGAACATACTCAGTTTTATATCCGTATTCAAGCTAATCAGCAGGAAAAAGGAAAGACAGTAGTATTTTATACTTTTTCTTCCGGCAATTTCGCAAATCAGATAGCAGAGTGTGAATGTCACAATCATATTAAGAACATCTGCAAACAGTTCGCCGCCCATTAATGTCAGCTGCAATACACTATGGCTGATACTGCGGCCGCCCCAGTTGAAATAGTGCCAGTACTGGCTTTCAAAAATGTCCGTAATACCGGTCAAAGCCTTTCCTGTAACCAAATTGGTTGAATACCATAAATCGTCCCATAAAAAGATAAATCTTCTATGTAATAAAAATTCCAACAAGGCTTCCAGCAATACACAAAAAGAAAGTATCGCACAAACTGATTTATTATTAACAAGCTTTTTCATCATCTATATATACCTGCTTCATACGTAATGTTTGAAATGTTTTAGATTCTCACGCAAACAGTATATCACAACCTTAGTGGGAAGAAAAAGAGCAGAACAGAAAAAAGAAAAAAGAATAAAGAAAATCAGATACGACTGATAGGTACTTCTTTGACTGCGCATTAATGAATGATTGAAATTAGAATAAGATGAGTTGGTACTGCGAAGTGTTTCTTCTCCTGCAAAGTCGAAATGAAATGAGGAGAAAGAAGCCAGATATTGTTCACCTAATGTACTTTCACCGTTTACAGAGGTAGCAAAATAAAACCTGTTGCTGTCAGAAACATTACAGGCAATGCACAAAAGCAAGGATGCAATTATGAAAATGATTATAGCAGACTGAAAAAGTCTGTTTCGTTTACTTTACATAACGGTATCTCATTCAAATCTTTCTTATATTGTATGCACATCACGCGCATCTTTCGTTATACAAGATATTTGTGGTGTGAGTAAAGTGTGAAAAATGTTTTTTAAATTATTTTAAATTATTTATTAAATTTATTAAATTATTTTCCGGTCAAATGAAAAACTAAATTCCAGTTCAGAATGATTTGACCTCGTATTTTCGATTTTGAGCAACTTTTTTCAAGTTATCCTATACAAAAGTACCCTGAAAAGTGCTATAATTCGCTATACCAAGTCTGTTTGTTTGCATGGCAAACAGACAGCTGGAGAAAATTGAGCAAAAATAAATTCCACCTGTCTCGGAGAAAATTTTGATGAGTTTTGGTGGTTATCTATCTGCTCTTGTGTTTAAGATTTGAGTGTTTTATATGAGACCGTGCTCCATTAAGATGTCAGCATAGTCTTCATAGGCTTTTTGCCAGGCATCAAGTTCTTCATTTAATGAAGATATTTTGTATTCCAGATATTCGATATCTCTTTGGGCTTCTAAGTATTTATCCAGGAGAATGTCGTATGGAATAGTAAGATTATTGTTCATGGCGGACCTCTCTTTCTTTGACACTGTTTTCAATGAGTACCGGTTTTAGCACGACATTGTCTGGGGAGACTTTATGCTGTCCTGTTAAAAGCGGTATTTTTTTGTCTATAAGCAGGTCTGCCAAATCAAAAGGGGTGGCACCATTTAAACTATCTCTGGCAGTTGAATTGATGTGGCTTGCCATAAGGTTGATATCTTCCTGTGTGTACTTGTACATGCTACGTCCTTTGGGAATGATGTAGCGTATGTATTCATGGTTCTTTTCAAGGCGTCCCTTCTGGTTGGAAACATAAGGATCGCAATAAAACACATAAGTCCTGTGTGTGCCGGCTTCGTTTTTTTCGATGTCCCAGGGGTTCTTGAATTCAGAGCCGTTATCTGTGAGAATAACCGGAAAGTATTTCTTAAAGGTTCTGATTCCAATGGTCTCACAAAGGTCATCGATCGCCTTGATGACGTTTCTTTGTGTACAGTCAGGGAGTAGAATAATAAGCATGAAACTACAGCTTCTGAAAAGAAGTGTAAGCAGACATTTTCCTTTTTCACGGCTGCCTTTGACGGTATCCATTTCAACTACGTCAGTATCCGGATGGGCTTCCATAAAGCGTTCAAAATCAATATAAGTGCGCTTGTTACGATAAGTCTGTTGGTAATCCTTTTTGCGAGGTTCGGAGCGTTTCTTACGCTTTTTGTAACGGACCCGACGTGGTAAATCGATATTGCGTGCTTTGAAAACGCATTGGTCGAAGTAGTTATATAGGGTTCTTCGGCAGACCGGTATTTCATCTTTGTGAACTGCGAAGATATGACTTAATGGTTGCCCCTTAAGGACCAGAGGAGAAATTAAATCGTTTAATCCTTGAAGTTCTTCCGGGGTCATATTGATACCTTTTCTGGAATCGGTCCATTTCTTTTCATAGGAGGCCTGGGCTTTATTGGCGACATACAAAGCTTTTGGAAGAGGGCACCATTTATACTTGTCGCAGGCATTGCACACGTATGGTGGTTTGTTTGGTTGGTTGCAGTTCCAGGGAATAAAATCGGGACAAACATGTGTAGGATTTTTCTTATAGCAGTTGCGACAACGCCATTTACACCAATCTCCGCAGATACTTTTTCGGAAGCAGTCACCATAGTTTTGGCAGGCATGACATTTGCCGGTATATCCGGCATCTTCGATAATGCGAGCACGTTTGACTTCCTTAGAGATGGTGGAAGGGTCTTTGGCTATGATAGACGCAATGGAGCTGAATGTACTTCCTTGTACCAGTTCCTGTTCAATATAAATTCGTTCTGTCAGTGTTAAATGTTTTTGATTATGAATGGTATTCTTATTTTTATTCATGGTAATCCTTTCTGACAGACAGATAACCATAGATATAGTAACAGAAACTATGTGCAAGAGTAAATTCCAGATTTGATGATTTTAGGGTTGGAAAACTGGAATTTAAAAATTCACATTACGAAATTATTTTCCAACAGTATTGACAAATAAAATCTATGTGATATCATAATGATATCAAAAAGAAAAAGGAGACCGATACATATGGAAGAAAAAGTATTAGTTGGTAAAAAGAATGGTATGCTTGTGTTGTTGCTGGAACTTTTGTTAATTGCGGCATCGATTACAGGAGTTGTTTTTGGAGGTATTACTCTTGATAAGGGTGGAAATCCGGTATTGCTTGTTATCAGTATTATTGTGCTTTGTGTAGGTTGGATACCACTTTGCGGTCTTAGAGTTTTAAAACCACAGGAAGCGTTGGTGTTGACTTTATTTGGTAAATATATTGGTACATTAAAAGGAGAAGGTTTTTACTGGGTGAATCCGTTCTGTACCAGTGTGAATCCGGCAGCGGCTACAAAGCTTAATCAGAGTGGTGATGTGAAGACGCAGGCAACTGTACTGTCAGCCCTGTCATCCGGCACAGGAGATGGTACTACAGCGGCAGTAAGCGTAGCTCCAAGTAACAAAATTTCATTAAAGATTATGACACTGAACAACAGCCGCCAGAAAATCAATGACTGTCTTGGTAACCCTGTTGAAATCGGTATTGCAGTTACTTGGAAAATCTTGGATACAGCCAAGGCGGTATTTAATGTAGATAATTACAAAGAATTTTTATCATTACAGTGTGATTCCGCTCTTAGAAATATTGTAAGATTATATCCTTATGATGTAGCACCGAACGTAGACACAACCGGTGATGGTGTGGCAGATGAAGGAAGTCTTCGAGGTTCCAGTGAAGTGGTAGCTGAGAGGATTAGGGACGAAATCCAGAGCCGTGTAGAGGAAGCAGGAATTGAAGTGATTGAAGCAAGAATTACTTATCTTGCATATGCTACGGAAATCGCTGCGGTTATGTTGCAACGTCAGCAGGCTTCTGCTATTATTGATGCTAGAAAGATGATTGTAGACGGTGCAGTTGGTATGGTGGAAATGGCACTTGAAAGACTGAATGAAAACGATTTGGTACAGCTTGATGAAGAGAGAAAAGCAGCAATGGTTTCCAATCTTTTAGTTGTTCTTTGTGGTAACCACGATGCACAGCCGATTGTAAACACAGGTAGTTTATATTAGGAAAAAGTAGTATGGCAGATTTAAATAAGAAACAGGTTCCGCTCAGATTGTCGCCTAAATTGTATGATGCAATTGCGGCCTGGGCTGAGGACGATTTTCGAAGTGTAAACGGTCAAATTGAATATTTGTTGACGGAATGTGTCAGACAGCGGAAGAAAAACGGAAAATATGTATCCGATGAAATCGATGTACCGCCTAAATTAGATATTTCTTAAAATACAGGCTTATAATTTTATAAGTTTTGTAGTACAATACGTATAGTATCTTTATTATGGAGGATGATTATTATGGATTTAAAAGGATCAAGAACAGAAGCCAATTTAATGGCAGCATTCGCCGGTGAATCTCAGGCGAGAAACAAATACACATATTATGCTTCAAAAGCAAAAAAAGACGGATATGTGCAGATTGCGAATATTTTTGAAGAAACAGCAGCAAATGAAAAAGAACATGCAAAGCTGTGGTTCAAAATATTACACGGTGGTTCAATCCCTTCTACTATTGAAAACTTGAAAGACGCAGCAGAAGGTGAAAACTACGAATGGACAGATATGTATGCAAAATTTGCTCAGGAAGCAAAAGAAGAAGGCTTTACTGAAATCGCAGCTTTGTTTGAAGGTGTGGCAGCAATTGAAAAAGAACACGAAGAAAGATATCTCAAATTGCTTGCAAATATTGAAGGCGATTTAGTATTCTCTAAAGATGGCGATTGCATCTGGCAGTGTTTGAACTGCGGTCATATCGTAATCGGAAAGAAAGCTCCTGAAGTTTGTCCTGTATGTGCTCATCCACAGGCATATTTCCAGGTAAAACCGGAAAATTACTAGAAATTTAATTATACAATTTTATATGTAAATTGACGATGCACCGGCTCATAATGGGTCGGTGCTATTTTATAAAAATTTAATAATAACACTCTTGCAATTCTAGTTCAAGTTGATTATAGTAAAACTACTTATCATAAATCACATTATCCTATCAAAACATCTTATGCAATTCGCATAAATGCTCACGAAACAAACACACATAAGATATTTCAAATATCGGAAACGGAGATAAAATGAATGAAGAAAAACTAAATAACAGACAGCTAAAAGACAACACCAGTAAACTCATTTTTGGCGACGCAGTTTTGTGTGCCCAGTTTATGCGGGATTTTCTCGACATCCCAATTCTTAAAAACGTAAAGCCTGAAGACATTGAGGACGTATCCCAAAGATATGTGCCCCTCTTTACCTCAGAAAGAGAAGCGGACACCGTCAAAAAAGTCAGACTTTCAGATACAGAATCACTATTTTTCATCACTCTTATTGACCACAAAACTCAGGTCGACTATAATGTAATTATGCAGTTATTCCGCTATATGTGCTACATCTGGGAAGACTACGAAAAGGAAGCTTTTAAGAAAAACGGAACAAAAAGCACCGGCAAAGACTTCAAATATCCGCCCATTCTCCCCATCGTATACTACGAAGGGAAAAGGGAATGGACGGCAGTCACCAGCTTTAAAGACCGTGTTTTTTTAAGCGATGTATTTGAAAAGTACATACCTGATTTTTCCTACGAACTCATCAGCCTGAGAGACTACAGCAGTGACAGACTGATACAAAATCAGGATGAAATCTCCCTTGTAATGCTCCTTAATAAGCTTCAAGAGGCAGCAGACCTTAAGGGACTGTCAAATTTTGGTAAAATAGGAGATAAGGTATGGGAGAAGACCCCAGAATATCTGCTTAATATTATTGCAAAGATAACCACAGCATTATTGTACCGACTGAATGTACCTGATGAAGAGGTAAATGAAGTGGTCGGACTGATAAAGGAGAGAAAGATGCCGGTATTATTTGAACATTTTGAAGGGTATGATATTCAGGTCACGCGGAAAGAAGCAAGAGCGGAAGGGCGAGAAGAAGGTATAAAAGAAGGTATAAAAGAAGGTATAAAAGAAGGTATAAAAGAAGGTATAAAAGCTTTGATTGAAGCCGGAAATGAGATGGGAATTTCTAAAGAAAATGTATGGGAAAAAGTGAAAGAAAAATTTGCTTTATCAGAGGAAGAAGTAAGTGAATATTTCGCACAGTATTGGAAAGAAGTATAGTTGAAGTAAATGACTGAGACTTGTTATCTTAGCGGATAGCAGGTCTTTTTATATTTAAAAGGAACTGGGGATTGACAAAGGTGGTCGAATGCGTTAGACTAATAATGGGTCGAATGAATTAGACCAAGGTAAGAGAGATATGAATTACCAACGATATGACTCAGTATTTATGTGAAGGAAAATAAGTAAACGGAGGAAAAATATGACACCGAAAGTATTTGAAAGTGAATATAGGTTTTGCCTGATTTTATGGGAAAACGAACCAATAAAAAGTACCGATTTGGCAAAAATGTGTGAAAAGCAGCTGGGCTGGAAAAAAGCAACAACGTATACGGTAATTAAAAGACTCAGTGAGAGAGGCGTTTTGAAAAATGAAGATGCCGTTGTTACCTCTCTTGTTTCAAAGGAAGAAGTTCAACAGGCACAGATTGACGAACTTGTGGAGCGCACCTTTGAAGGCTCTATGCCCGCATTCATTGCGGCGTTTGCTAAACATCAGAAGTTATCAGAAGACGAAATTAGAAAGTTGCAGGATATGATTGATTCTTATTAAGGAGGGTTTCTATGTCAGAGTTATTTTTAGAATTACTGAATTTAAGTATTATGGCAGGATGGCTTGTTTTGGCAGTTTTAGTGGCAAGGATATGCCTTAAAAAGTCACCGAAATACATCAGATGTATTCTATGGGGATTGGTTGGGCTTCGTCTTGTTTTTCCGTTTTCCATAGAGAGTATTTTTAGTCTCCTTCCAAGCAGTAAAGTGATAGATGCAGAGATTGTATATGACAGAACACCGACCATAAACAGTGGTATTCCAGTGATTGATGATGTGACAAATAACATTATGGCAGAATCTTTTACACCGAATATAGCCGATAGTGTCAATCCGTTGCAGGTAGTAACCTATGTTGCCGCCAACATATGGGTGGTTGGAGTGGCAGCAATGTTTATTTACTGCGTTGCCAGTTACATTTTGGTGCGAAGAAAAGTATTTGATGCAGTGAAATCAGCAGGTAACGTGTATGAGTGTGAACGTGTCACAACACCCTTTGTACTTGGGGTATTGAAGCCACGGATTTATATTCCGTATCATATGGATGGCGAAGCAAAGAAATACGTGGTTGCACACGAAAGGGCACATATAAAACGTGGTGACCACCTTACCAAGTTAGCTGGTTTTCTTGTACTGTCCATATATTGGTTTCATCCGCTTCTTTGGGTTGCCTACATCCTTTTGTGCAAAGATATTGAACTCGCCTGCGATGAAAAGGTGTTAAAAAGTATCGGAGAGACAGAAAAGAAAAATTATTCCAAGGTATTACTGAAATACAGTGTTTCGCCTAAGATGATTGCGGCGTGTCCGGTAGCTTTTGGAGAAGCGGCAGTAAAACAGAGAATTAAAAATGTGCTGAATTATAAAAAACCGGCATTTTGGATTATAGTAGTTTCTGTGATAGCGTGTGTTGTGGTGGCAGTGTGTTTTATGACAAATCCAAAGGAGGAGACGGACACAGGTAATGGAAAGATGGGAGAGTGGGAAAAACTCGATAATCCTAAGGCTGAAGTAGTCCCAGATGAAGCGACAGAATCTGGGAATACAGGGTTTGATGAAAGCACGGTTTTGATAGAGGCAGATGATATATTTTCTATTAAAATGGTGAATGGTAATACAGGGGAAGAAAAGGAAACCTCTGTATTGATGAGTGATAATACGATGCGTGACCTTATGAACTTGTATAATGCATTGGAATTTCAGCCATATGAGAAAAAGCAGGATGCAATTGGATTTGCTTTTTTATCCTACGAAAACGAATAATAGAATAATTTAATAAAAAGCAAAAATTCCTATCATATCATTTTGAGGTGCTTCAGGATGTATGGTAGGGATTTTTTATCTCCAAAATTCTATATTTCTTCCGAAAAATGTGGAAATATATCAAAAATAATGATATATTTGAAAATAGTGTGAATTTTTAGAAAACTCATAGAATTAATGAGAGAAGAATTATATTGGGAGTATAGTATGAAAGAAAAAAGAAGTAGTTTTTCGGGTGGAATCGGATTTATTTTAGCAGCGGCAGGAAGTGCTGTGGGACTTGGAAATTTATGGAGATTTCCATATTTGGCAGCACAGTACGGCGGTTGTATTTTTTTACTTGTTTATTTAATTTTAGTAGTGACATTTGGTTTTTCTTTATTGATTCTGGAAATTGCAATCGGAAGAAAAACAGGAAAAAGCTCTATTTTAGCGTATGAACAGCTCAATAAAAAGTTTGGCTTTTTAGGCTATCTTGCGGCGATTGTACCAATTATTATTCTACCTTACTACTGTGTAATCGGCGGTTGGGTAACAAAGTACATTAGTGTGTTTTTAATGGGTGAAAACGTAGCGGCGGCAGAAAAAACATATTTTAACGATTATATTGGCGGAACTACCTGGCCACTTGTGTTATTCCTTATTTTCCTTGGCATAACAGCAATCATTGTTGCACTTGGTGTAGAAAAGGGTGTAGAACGTGTCAGTAAAGTACTTATGCCGGTGCTTTTATTGCTGACTATCGGAATTTCAGTTTATGTAGCGACACTTCCGGGCGTAGGAGAAGGTATCAAGTATTATCTGTTACCGGATTTTTCAAAATTCTCAATTAAAACACTTTGTGCGGCGATGGGACAGCTTTTTTATTCCATGAGTATTGCAATGGGAATTATGGTAAGCTATGGTTCATATGTAAAGAAAACTATTGACTTAAATAAAGCAGTAAATCATATTGAAATTTTTGATACATCCGTTGCATTTTTGTCAGGATTTATGATTGTACCGGCGGTTTATGTATTCAGTGGGGAAGCAGGCCTTAAGACAGGCGGTGCGGGCCTTATGTTTGAAACATTACCAAAGGTATTTGAACAGATGCCTTTTGGCAGAATAATCGGTCTGGTATTTTTTGTTTTGGTGTTTTTTGCAGCACTTACCAGTTCCATTTCCATTATGGAAGCCATTGTATCTATGGCAATGGATAAATTTAAGATTTCACGTAAATTGGCAGTGCTCATTATTTTCGGAATCTCTGTATTGCTGGGAATGCCGTCTGCGTTAGGATATGGTGTTTTAGGTGATGTAAAACCACTTGGTATGGATTTCTTAACGTTCTTTGACTATGTTTCTAATAGTGTCATTATGCCGATTGTTGCTATCGGAACCTGTGTATTGATTGGCTGGTTTGTAGGGACAAAAGATATAGAAGATGAAATTACCGCAAATGGGGAACCTTTTAAAAGAAGAGGAATTTTCCGTGTGATGGTAAAATATATTGCACCGGTATTTTTATTGGCAATTTTGGTATTCTATTCATTAGCACAGTTTGGTGTCATTGATTTCTAAAATGAGGTGACAAACTATGGATACACAACATAAAAAAGCCAAAGGCAAAGAGACAGCCAAAGCGACAGCGTTATTACCAATTGGCGTCTTTTTACTGATATTTTTAGGCTCGGGTATTTTAACCGGAGATTTTTATGCAATGCCTGCCATTGTAGCTTTTTTAATTGCACTTTCTGTAGCGTTTCTACAAAACAGGAAGCTTTCGTTTGGAGAAAAACTGCAAGTGATTTCAAAAGGTGTAGGCGATGAGAATATCATAACAATGTGTCTGATTTTCCTGTGTGCCGGAGGTTTTTCCGGAGCTGTAACTGCCATTGGTGGTGTAGAAAGCACGGTGAATCTGGGTCTTTCTGTTTTGCCGGGGAATGTGGCGGTAGTAGGTCTTTTTGTAATCGGCTGTTTTATTTCGGTTTCTATGGGAACCAGTATGGGTACGATTGCGGCACTTGCCCCGATTGCGGTTGGAATGAGTGAAAAAACAGGATATTCTATGGCTATTTGTATAGGGGCAGTTATGTGCGGGGCTATGTTTGGTGATAATTTATCTATGATTTCAGACACAACCATTGCGGCAGTAAAAACGCAAGGGTGCGAGATGAAGGATAAGTTTAAGGAGAACTTTTTTATCGTATTGCCGGCAGCAGTTATTACCATTGTATTATTTTTGGTTGTTACGAAAAATGGGCAGTTTACGCTGGATGAGGCATTGCCTTATGATATCGTGAGGGTGATTCCGTATCTGCTTGTCTTAATCGGAGCCCTGATAGGACTGAACGTGTTTGTGGTGCTTGTGGGTGGCATCGTAATTTCGCTGATTATTGGTGTGGCAACCGGAAGCCTTATGTGGAAGGATATGTTTGCGGCAGTAGGCAGTGGTGTCACGGGAATGTATGATATTACGGTGATTTCCATTATTGTGGCTTGTATTGTCTCTTTGGTTAAGGAATATGGCGGAATTACGTTTGTTTTACATTTGATAAAAAAACATATTAAGTCTGCAAAAGGTGCAGAATTAGGAATTGCGGGTTTGGCACTTTGGGTAGATATATGTACGGCAAATAATACGATAGCCATAGTAATGGCAGGACCTATTGCGAAAGAAATCAGTGAGGAGTTTGGCGTTTCTAAAAAGCGTTCAGCTTCACTTTTGGATATTTTCAGTTCGGTAGGTCAGGGATTTATCCCCTATGGTGCACAGCTTTTATCGGCAGCTACTTTGACACAGCTTACTCCTTTTGACATTATGCCTTATTTATATTATCCGATACTTATGGCAGTCAGTGCTTTGTGTTTCATATTATTTAGAAAAAGTAATTGTGCAAATATTCCATAAAACATAAAAATGTTGGAAAAAAACTGGCAACACAGTTCATTGACGAAAAAAAGAGTATGTTTTACTATAAAATAGTACGAGTTTTATAAAAGGAAATGCAGAGAGGAATAACACTATGGGTGGATTTTTTGCAGTAGCATCGAAAGAGTCATGCGTGCTTGATTTATTTTTTGGAACAGACTATCATTCTCATCTTGGTACAAGACGAGGCGGTCTTGCCGTTTACGGGAAAAAAGGATTTGACCGTGCAATTCACAATATCCAGAATTCTCCGTTCCGTACAAAATTTGAACGTGACGTGGATGAACTGGAAGGAAATTTAGGAATTGGATGTATTTCAGATTACGAACCGCAACCACTTTTAGTGAATTCTCATTTGGGTAGCTTTGCCATCACAACAGTGGGCAGAATTAACAATATAGATGAATTGATAGCAGATTGCTTTGAAAAGGGACATACCCACTTTTTGGAAATGAGTGGCGGAACCATCAATCCAACGGAAGTCACTGCGGCACTGATTAACCAGAAGGCCACCATTGTAGAGGGACTTCGATATGTGCAGGAGAGGGTGGATGGCTCATTAACGGTTCTTGTATTAACGAAGGACGGATTTTATGCAGCCAGAGACAGGCTTGGAAGAACACCGGTTATTATCGGAAAAAGAGAGAATGCCTATTGTGCGGCTTTTGAAAGCTTTGCATATCTGAATTTAGGATATGTGGATTATAAAGAATTAGGACCGGCGGAAATTGTATTTGTCACACCGGAAAGCGTGGAAACGGTAAGTGCGCCAAAGGAAAAAATGAAGATTTGTTCTTTCCTCTGGGTATATTACGGTTATCCGACATCTACATATGAAGGTGTAAATGTAGAAAAAATGAGATATAATTGCGGTCAATTGATGGCAAAACGCGATTTTGTAAAATGCGACAGCGTAGCAGGTGTACCGGATTCCGGTCTTGCCCATGCCATCGGATATTCTAACGAAGCAGGAATTCCATTCTCAAGACCGTTTATCAAGTATACACCGACCTGGCCGCGTTCTTTTATGCCGTCCAGTCAGGAGCAGAGAAGCCTGATTGCAAAGATGAAAATGATTCCGATTCACGACCTGATTAAAGACCAGAGTCTTTTGATGATAGATGATTCCATTGTAAGAGGTACACAGCTTAGGGAAACAACGGAGTTCTTATATACCTGCGGTGCGAAGGAAGTACATATTCGTCCTGCCTGCCCACCACTTTTATACGGATGTAAGTATTTGAACTTTTCGCGTTCAAATTCAGAGCTTGATTTAATTACAAGACGTGTCATTTTAGAGCGTGAAGGTGAAAATGCAGATAAGATGCTTGCGGATTATGCAAATCCTGACAGCCGGAACTACAAAGAAATGGTAGAGGAAATCCGAAAGCAGCTTAACTTTACATCGCTCCAGTACAATCGTCTGGATGATATGATAGAGGCTATAGGATTAGAGCCTTGTAAGTTATGTACATTTTCGGAGATCGGAAGAGCGGTTCAGCAGGAATGCCGAGACCGATCT
>ERZ1032130.138-NODE-138-length-21809-cov-6.028638_pt1 | contig 21809 bp, 18 predicted proteins | sample MGYA00517879_ERZ1032130 | MGnify/ENA primary metagenome ERZ1032130 (study PRJEB33719, sample SAMN04262597) | wastewater metagenome | biome: rural village; feature: animal feces; material: feces | host: Bos taurus | place: El Salvador | collected 2012-01-31 ...
ATGAGCTTTGATAATGTGCGCTATTATTTTACACTGGCAGTGGCGTTATATGCTATGAAATATGTACTTTCCGGAAGGTACTGGAAATTTATACTTTGGATATGCTTTGCGGCCTGTTTCCACAAGACAATACTGATTGTTATTCCGATATATTTTGTTGCAAAAATTGTGTGGACAAAAAAGAATGTCTGGCTGATACCTTTGGCGGCTCTCGTTCTCTTTTTCGGCAGGGAAATACTGAAATTTGTTGTATTCAGATTTTATCCGTTTTACGAAGGTACGGCGTTTGAAAATACGAACGTATCTTACGCCAATATTGCAAAATGCACAGCGGTTCTTATGTTCTGTCTTTTGTATTTTAAACCGATCATCAGTAAGCATAAGCATTTGTATTTTTATTTCAATCTGAATCTTGGGGCACTGCTTTTATATAGCTTTGCTTCCTATATACCGGAATTGTCCAGAATATGTTACTACATGCTTGTGGGACAAATCTTTTTAATACCGGGTGTTATTGTAAGGATTGAGAAGAAGTGGCAGCGTGTTTTATGGACTGTGCTGATAGGAATCGCATTTGTGGGATATTTTTATATTTTCTTAAAGCGTTCTTATGCAACGGAAATACGTCTGCTTCCGTATTTGAACTGGATTTTTAATTAGGAGAAAGATAATGAGAGTTTTATGGTTATGTAACATAATGCTTCCCGTTATTGCAAAGCATTTGGGAAAAGAAGTGAATAATAAAGAGGGCTGGTTGTCAGGAACCTATGACCGCTTAAAAAAGGCTGACTTTCGGATGGATTCGGGAGAAAAAATGGTACTGGGAGTTTGTTTTCCGGTTTCAAGCATAGAGGATGAACTGCGATTATCACTCCCTAATCTGGAAGTCTTCGGTTTTTACGAGGATACGAATCATCCCGAAATATATGATACTAATCTGGAATTACGATTAAGAAAAATAGTAGAAAAGTTTAATCCTGATTTAGTACACTGCTTCGGAACGGAATATCCCCATACGTTGGCAATGACCAGGGTATTTCCAAAGCCGGACAAAATACTCGTAGGTATTCAGGGCTTGTGTTACAAATATGCCGAGGTATATATGGCAAAGCTTCCTGTGAAAGTGCAGAAAAGTAAAACCTTCAGAGATATATTAAAACAGGATTCACTTCTGAAACAGGAGCAGAAATTCATACAGCGAGGTGAGTATGAAAAGCAGGCTCTGAAAAATATAAGCCATATTACAGGCAGAACCCATTGGGATTACAACTCCGTAGCAGAGGCGAAAGAAGTAACAAGAGAGAAAAACAGTGAAAATAAAATCAGATATCATTTTATGAATGAAACACTGAGAAATAATTTTTACGACGGAAGCTGGGATAGTCAAAAGTGTATTCCTTATTCTATTTTTATCAGTCAGGGAGATTATCCGATTAAGGGGCTTCACTTTATGTTACAGGCGATGCCGCGTATTTTGGAAAAGTTTCCTGATACAACCGTGTGGGTTTCTGGAAATAATGTAACAAAGACATCGACTTTAAAGGAAAAAATAAAGATATCTGCCTATGGCAAATATCTGAAAAAATTGCTGAAGGAAAATAGACTACAGGACAAAGTACATTTCTTAGGGAAATTAAATGCAGAAGAAATGAAGCAGCGTTTTTTGAAGAGCCATTTATATGTCTGTCCGTCGGCAATTGAGAACTCACCGAATTCTCTCGGAGAGGCTATGATTCTAGGTGTACCTGCCATAGCTTCCGATGCGGGGGGAATTTCATCCATTTTCGTGGATAAGGAAGATGGTATTTTGTTTGAAATGGGTAACTGCGATGCATTGGCAGAGAGTGTTATCTATATGTTTAGTAATCCGGATAAAATGGAAGAATACAGTCACAGGGCGAAAAATCACGCGAAAGACACACATAACCCGGATAAGAATTACAAGAGATTATTAGAAATCTATCAGGAGATTGTATGAAAGTAACCTTTGTTTCCAATTATATCAATCATCATCAGATACCGGTATCCAATGAGATGTATGCGCAGCTTGGGGAGAATTACCGATTTGTGCAGACGGAACCTATGGAAGCAGAACGTGTTGAAATGGGCTGGGGCGATGCGGTGAAAGAAATTCCGTACCTCCTTTGCTATTATGAGGAGCCGGAAATTTGTAAAAAACTGATATTGGATAGTGATGTAGTGATATTTGGCGGTGTGGAAGATGAGTCTTATATTGCGCCGCGTCTGGAACAAGGATTGTTTACAATCAGATATAGTGAAAGAATTTATAAAGAAGGTCAGTGGAAAAGGATTTCTCCGAGAGGTCTTATAAAAAAATATAAGGACCACATCAGATACCGTAACAGTGATGTCTATTTACTTTGTTCAGGCGGTTATGTGGCGGATGATTTCAATCTGATAGGCGCATACCCGGATAAAATGATGAAGTGGGGATATTTTCCCGAAACCTATCAATATAATTTGGATGAGTTATTTGCAAAAAAAGAAAAAAACGATGTTCCGATTGTTTTATGGGTCGGAAGAATGATTGAATTAAAACACCCTGAGTATGCCATTCATATGGCAGAACAATTGAAAAAACAGGGCAAGAAATTTAAATTACGATTTATCGGTGATGGTGAGAAAAAAGACGAGCTTATGGCGGCAGTAAATAATCTGGGCCTGGGTGAATGTGTAGAGTTTTTGGGATTTATGTCCCCTTCACAAGTGCGAACACAGATGGAAGAAGCAAGTATGCTTCTTATGACAAGCAATCGAATCGAAGGATGGGGAGCTGTTGTGAATGAGGCGATGAATGCAGGTTGTGTGGTTGTGGCAAGCCATATTATCGGTTCGGCACCTTACTTAATTTCGCATAGAGAAAACGGCATGATTTTTAAAGCCGGAGATGCGGATTCTTTAACGGAAAATGTATTGGAAATAATAGATAACAATAGTTATTTAAAAGCAATGGGTAAAAAAGCATATTCCACAATTGACAAATTGTGGAATGCGAAAACGGCAGTAGAAAGGCTTCTCGAATTTTGTGAGCACAAAAAGGTCGATGCTTATGAAGAGGGGCCGTGTTCCAAAGCAATACCTGTAAGAGAAGGGAAAATGTACAGAAAAATGATTGAGACAAGGTGAAGAAATGAAGAATCCACTGATTAGTATAATTGTTCCGGTTTATAATACAAAAGAGTACTTGCCGCGTTGTATAGAGTCAATACGAAACCAGACATATCATAATCTGGAAATTATTTTGGTAAATGACGGCTCTACAGATGAAAGTGGTGCAATATGCGACGAATACGCAAAAAAGGATGAGCGAATCCGTGTAATCCATAAGGAAAACGGAGGCTCTTCTTCTGCCAGAAATACAGGAATTAAAGCGGCTAAGGGCACGTATCTGGGATTTGTGGACAGTGATGATTATATAGAGAATGAAATGTATGAAAAGATGGTTTGTGCCATAGAAGAGACAAACTGCAATATTGTACAGGTGGCAAGGGATGAAATAGATGAAAAGGGTAATTTGTTGCCGGGACTTTGCCTGATTCCGGATGAAAAAATGCAATATTCCGCTTTGGAATTCTTGAGAGAATTACTTTTGCACAAAGGGGATTGTTCATTCTGCACGAAAATGTTAAAACGTGATTTATTTTTTGAAAAAAGATTCCCGGAAGGGATTCTCAACGAGGATTTTCATCTTTTGGTGAAAATGTTAAAGGATGGCGAATCAATAATCAGTCTTCCTTATTGCGGATACCATGTTTTTTACCGCATTGGAAGTAATACGAGAAAAATAGATAAAAATGAATTTTCCAGAGTATATGGTGATAATGTAGATAATGCGGATATGGTATATGGAATCGTCAGAGAAAAATATCCGGAGCTTGAAAAGATTGCAATACGTTTCGGGTTATACCAGAGAATGGATTATTTACTCCATATTCCGATTGTACAGATGACAAAGGAAAATGCCCGGTACCAAAGCATATGCAAATATGTGAAAAGGCATTGGAAAGATAATATGGCATCGGCTTATTTAACCGGTAAAAATAAATTGTATCTTACCTTATTTGCAATAGCACCGAAGCTGGTGAGAAAATTGCACGCATTCATAAGAAAACAATAATTTAGGGAGACTGAAGATGTTATTTAATTCGTTGGATTTTTTGATATTTTTTCCGATTGTGGTATTGCTATACTTTATTATTCCGAAAAAAATCAGGTATATCTGGCTTTTGGTTGCAAGCTATTACTTTTATATGTGCTGGAATGCAGAATATGCGCTTTTAATCGGTGTAGCCACGCTGATTACCTATATAAGCGGTCTGTTTCTTGGTATATTTGAAAAGACGTGGCTTAGAAAACTGGTAGTGGCGCTGAGTTTTATCAGCAATCTGGGCATACTTGTTTTTTATAAATATTTTGATTTCATTTTAGAAAACGTCAATGTTGTTTTGAATCAATTCGGTGCACAGCTTGTGGAGAATCCGTTTGACATTATTTTACCTGTGGGTATCTCATTTTATACCTTTCAGGCGCTCAGCTATACCGTAGATGTTTACAGAAAAGAGATTGAACCGGAAAAGAATCCGCTTAAATATGCACTTTTCGTATCGTTTTTCCCGCAGCTTGTGGCAGGACCGATTGAACGTTCTAAAAATCTGTTAAATCAGGTGAAAAAAATAGATAAAATCAAGCTATGGAACTATGACAGAGTGGCTAACGGTGTTGTGCTGATGGTCTGGGGTATGTTCCAGAAGATGGTCATTGCGGACAGAGTATCAATCTTTGTTGATGCCGTTTATAATAATCTGCATGCAGTCGGCACGTTGGAAACTGTCTTTGCGGCAGTCGGATTTTCCATTCAGATTTACTGTGATTTTGCGGCTTACTCAACCATAGCAATCGGTGCGGCCAAGGTGATGGGCTTTGAACTGATGGAAAACTTTGATACGCCGTATTTTGCAAAGAGTATCAAAGAATTCTGGCGCAGATGGCATATTTCCTTAAGCAGCTGGTTTAGGGATTATTTGTATATCCCTATGGGTGGAAAACGTAAGGGAAAAATCAGAAAATATTTTAATCTGTTGGTGACATTTTTAGTCAGCGGTTTATGGCACGGAGCCTCGTGGAACTATGTAGTCTGGGGAGGTCTTCACGGCGTATATCAGATATTCGGTGAAATCACGGCACCTGTCAGAAAGAAACTTGTGAAAATATTTAAAATAAATGACAGTGTATTCAGCTATCGTTTGGGACAGGTATTGTTTACATTTTCGCTGACTACACTGACATGGGTAATTTTCAGAGCCGAAACAATAGGCGAAGCGCTGTATTTCTTTAAAAGAATGTTCACGGGATGGAATCCGTGGGTATTTTTTAATGAGGGACTGTATAATTTCGGTCTTGACAGAGTGGAAGTAAATATCTTATTGGTTGCTCTTGTTACGATGTTTTTGGTAGAACTTTTGAAATACTTGAAAAACAAAGTTATTTCAGATTTTTTGATGGAACAGAATTTATGGTTTCGTTGGATAGTGGTTATAGGACTGGTCGTAGCCTGTGTGGTTTATGGTGAATATGGTATTACCTTCGATTCAAACCAGTTTATCTATTTTCAGTTTTAGGAGGAAATTATGAAAAAAGCCATACGATGTATAGCCTTTTTATTAATCTTATTTTTCGTAATTATCAGAGCATATGACATTTTGTCGTGGAAAGATACGTCAGAAGCATATTTGTCCTCGACCAAGCAATTATATTCCACAGAGGATGACCTTATGGATGTTGTTTTTTTGGGAAGCAGTCATTGCTATTGTGGGATTTCACCGGATGTTTTATGGGGGAATTATGGTATTTCTGCATTTAATATGACAACCTCCGGACAGGACAAAATATCTACGTACTATCTTTTGAAGGAAACTTTAAAAACACAGTCTCCTGACGTGGTTTGTGTGGAATTGTGGGGACTGACTTTTGATGAACACGGCGTACAGGGAAACGTTTACCGCAATATGCTTGCGATGGAATTGTCCCAAAATGCTGTTGACCTTGTAAAAGCATATGTGGATGAAGAGGAATGGAAAAATTATCTCCTTCGCTGGCCGATTATACACACAAGATATAAGGAACTTGATAAATATGATTTTGTACAGATGGAATATAGTGAATTCGGACGCGGACTTCCGATGACATACCATATCGGAAAAAGCTCCTTCCCGGCAGAAGAGGCGGCGTGTGAAGAAATCGGTGAGCTGACTGATACGAACAGAGAATGGCTGGACAATCTTTATCAGCTATCTTTGGAAGAAGATTTTGAACTGGTATTGTTTTTGACCCCTACAGCACTTGACGGTCTGGAAAATCAGATGCAGGTCAATGCTACGGAATTGTATGCTGAGGAAAATGGAATTACCTTTATTAATTTTAATGATTTGGTAAATGAAATTCAGATTGATTATAGCAGGGATTTTATTGATACAACCCATTTAAACGGCAGAGGAGCCGCAAAAATCACAGATTATCTCGGGACGTATATGGATGAACATTTCAGCCTTATCGACCACCGTGGGGAAGATGCGTATTATCAGTGGGAGCAATCCTACACATATTATAAACGTACATTGGATGCGAATATATTACAGGAGTCGGCTACTTTGGATGAATATATAGCAAGGCTGAAGAAGATGGATGATATTACCTATATCTTTTCTTTTGAAGGAACATATGATGAGTCTACGCTGAATTTAAAACGTGCGGCTAAAGCATTTGGTTTAACGGATGAGCAGTATGAAACAGGCGGAACTTTTATATGCATCGACGGAGAATTGGAGTTTGTTATGGATAATAAGTCCGAAGAGGTGGCAATTTATGAAATGAATGGTGCGGATGCCTTTAAGATTCAGAATATGGAACTTGTGGATTCCGCGGCTACCAATCTGGATGATATTATGCTGAATTTAGAATCGGTAGGAAGTGCACATAACGGGTTGTGCATCGTAGTTTATGACAATGTGAAGGAAACAGTGATTGATAAGAGAGGCTATTACTAAAATATGAATGTTATTTTGTTATCCGGCGGAAGCGGAAAAAGACTGTGGCCGTTGTCAAATGAGGCAAGAGCAAAGCAGTTTTTAAAAGTATTGAAAACTGAAGACGGAAAAAGGGTGTCTATGCTACAAAAAGTTTTTGCACAGCTTTTGGAGGCAGATATCGATGCCCATATTACTGTTGCCGCTGCATCTTTACAGATTGACAGTATCAGAAAACAGCTGGGAAATGACATTTCTTTTGTTGTAGAACCGGAAAGAAGAAACACATATCCGGCCATTGCACTGGCTTGTGCAAGTCTTTTAAAGGAAGGCAAAGCCGGTCGCGAGGATACGGTTCTGATTATGCCGGTGGATGTATGTGCAAAGAAAGCGTACTTTGAATGTTTTAAGTCAATGCAAAGGGTTGTGGAAGAAAAAAAGGCGGATTTGGCATTGCTTGGAATTAAGCCCACATATCCTTCGGCAAAATACGGATATATTATGACGGATAGAGTAGCTTTGGCGGATGACGGAGTATACAAAGTCTGTTCCTTTGAAGAAAAACCGACAGAAGAAAAAGCACAGATGCTTATTGAAAACGGTGCGTTCTGGAATGCCGGTGTATTTGCTGTTTCCATCGGATATGTTTTGGATGTGGTGAAAAAAGAAATAGATGATGTATCTTATGAATCGATTCTGGCACACTATGGAGAACTTGAAAATATCAGTTTTGATTATAAGGTTGTGGAAAAAGCCCAAAATATTTCTATGGTGGAATATGAGGGTAAGTGGAAGGACCTAGGAACATGGAATACTTTGACGGAAGAAATGGATGAGGAGTGTTCCGGAAAAACGATTGTGGGTGAAGAATGTGAAAATACACACATTATCAATGAACTCGCCATTCCGATTGTAGCGCTTGGAACTAAAGATTTGGTGATTGCGGCGTCACCGGACGGAATTCTGGTGTCGGATAAACACAAAAGTTCTTATTTGAAGCCTTATGTGGAAACCTTGGAAGCAAGGCCGATGTACGAAGAGCGACGTTGGGGTGAATACAGGGTTTTAGACTACACACAGTATGAGGATAAGTCGAAATCACTGACCAAGCATCTTATGATTGAAAAGGGGAAAAGCATCAGTTATCAGTGCCATTTACATAGAGATGAAATCTGGACGGTTGTGGACGGAGAAGGAAAATTGTTGGTAGACGGGGAGATAAAAGCTGTAAAACGTGGTGATGTGGCGTATATTATGGCGGGGCAGAAGCATGCGTTATATGCCACAAAGGATTTGCATTTTATCGAGGTGCAAATTGGAAAAGAATTAATAGAAGACGACATTGAAAGATTCGACTGGAATTGGGAAGAAAATTAGAGGGAAAATATGGAAGACGGCAGAATTTATCTTCGCTTGATGACAAGAGAAGATACGGATAATATAATTAAATGGAGAAATCGTGACGAAGTCAGAAGTCAGTTTATTTATCAGAAGCTTTTTACGAAGGAAAGCCACGAAAAATGGATTGAAACGATGGTGGAAACCGGAAAAGTGGTACAGATGATTATTGTACTGTGCGACGGTGACAGACCTATCGGTTCTGTTTATGTCAGGGACATTGATATGGAACACAAAAAAGCAGAATATGGTGTTTTCATCGGTGAAACGGATTGTCTCGGTAAGGGCTATGGAACAGAGGCCGCGGAGTTGATGAGAGAGTATGCTTTTGAATTTTTAGGTCTCCATAAGCTGATGCTCCGCGTGTATGCGGATAATGAACGTGCCATTAAAAGCTACGAGAAGGCGGGCTTTGTGAAAGAAGCATATCTGAAGGATGACGTATTTGTACAGGGAAAATACAGGGATATTGTTTTGATGGCAGTATTCAATGAAGAAGATAAAGAGGTAGCGTTATGAAAAAAGTAAGTTTTGTAATCCCGTGTTATCGCTCTGAAAAAACTTTGGGCGGGGTTGTTTCGGAAATCAAGGAAACGATGGAAAAACTGAATCAATATACTTATGAAATTATATTGGTGAATGACTCATCGCCGGATAATACATGGAAAACAATTGAGAAGTTAAGTGAAGAAAACGATAATATTACAGGAATTAATCTTTCCAAAAACTTTGGTCAGCACGCTGCCCTGATGGCAGGTATGCGGGAAACTACCGGAGATTATGTGGTATGTCTTGATGATGACGGACAGACACCTGCCAATGAAGTGGACAAGCTTTTTACAGCCTTAGAAGAGGGATATGATGCGGTTTATGCCAAATATGGCAATAAAAAGCATTCGCTTTTCCGTAATTTTGGTAGCAGAGTGAACGATATGATGACCAGAATTATGCTTGGAAAACCTAAGGAATTATTTGTTTCCAGCTATTTTGGTGTAAAGAGATTTGTTGTGGAAGATATGGTCCGCTATCAGAATTCTTATCCGTATGTAATCGGTCTTGTACTCAGAGCGACCAAAAATATCGCCAATGTGGAAGTTACCCACAGGGAAAGAGAAGAGGGCAGAAGCGGCTACACATTAAAGAAACTGTTAGGACTTTGGTTTAACGGTTTCACTGCATTTTCCGTGACACCGCTTAGAATTGCAACGGTAATTGGTATTTTCTGCGCATTTGTAGGTTTTGCTTACGGAATTTATGTATTTGTAAGAAGACTGATTGACCCGAATGTGGTTATGGGATTTAGCTCCCTTATGTGTGTGATTTTGTTTGTAGGCGGAATGCTGATGATTATGTTAGGACTTGTGGGCGAGTATATCGGAAGAATTTATATCAGTTTAAATAATTCACCACAGTATGTTATCAGAGAAAAAACAGGGAAGAATAAAGAATGAAAAGTAAGGCATTTGTTTCAAAATATAACAGAATACTGAGTGCACTCCTTATGGGGCTGGTTCCCATCTTACTGTGTGTTATCACCTGCGCCATAGACGGAAAGGGTGTATGGGATGTGTATATTCCGTCGTCCACTTGGAACGATGAACTTTACTATTACAAACTGGTAGAGGCAATTTTGGAGCATGGGTATCCGATGGGCTATTATGGGTTTAACGAAAGCCACGCCTTAAAGCTTTCTTTTGCGGCCTGGAGTCCTGTATTGTTATTGCCGTGGGTTATCTGGGGATTTTTGTTTGGATGGAATGTAATGTCCCCTGTGATATGTAATATGGTGATGATGGCACTTGCCATTTTCCTGTTTACATATCTTGTAAAGCCGAAAAAGTGGCAGATGCTTGCGATGACGGTAATGCTTGCGATGTTTACGCCAATGGTTCGCTATACCTTTGCGTGTATGCCGGAAATTACGTGCTTCTTTTTGATTATTGTCTTTTTGGGACTGGCAATCAGTTACTGCGAAAAGGCGACAACATTAAAGCTTGTATTTATGTTTCTTTTGTCGGCGCTGGCAACGCTTATGAGACCGTATTTTATCCTGTTTATGCTTTTACCGGGGTATTACTGGTTTAAAAAGCGTAAAGTGGCAGGGGCACTTGGAGCACTTGGGATTATCGGTGTAACGGGAGTTATTTACGCGGCAATCAAACATTATCTCGGAGCAGAGTATTTTACCGTATTATTCAACACGGAATGGATTGAAAAATTTTTCACGGAGGGCATCTTTGCCGGCATAAAATTTATGCTCTATAAGATTTTTAACGTAGGTATTCAATTTTTTAGGATGTTTATTGAAAGCTTTATTTCGGGATTGCCTGCGGGAGCCTTGTTTGTTGCATTTATTTTGATTTTGGTACTGATGGTGATGACAACTATCGGAAAATGGAAGAGAAAAGAAAAAGATGTGTCTGTCTATGCGCACTTTACCTTCTGTACGTTCGGTATGTGGATGGCACTTCTTTTGATGTATAAAATGACTGAGGGTAGTAAGCACTTGTCCGCGTTTATCGTGACGGGAATTTTACTTGTGTCCTTAGTTTCTGCAAAACAGTTTTGGAAGTGGATTGTGACGGCACTTCTGTGCGGATTTTTGTTTATTATTATGGCAAAAGAGCCAGTGAATTATGATATTCCGTATAAAACAGAAGCATTGGAAAATCAGCTTGTTACGCTGCACGAGGAGCTTGAGAAAAATCTGGTACTTTCCGATGTGAGTCCTTCCTTTGAAAATACGGTCATCTGGGTATTTTCCGATGAAGTGGAGGGCAAGGAAATTCAGCTTGCGTGGCAGATGCTTTATCTGTTCCCGGATGAATACGGAATCAATTTGTGTTACGGCAATTATGTGCTGGATAATTATGACAGCTTGCAAAGCCGTTATGTAGCCACGATTCCGGGTGGTAAGATTGACGGACTTTGTAAGGAAAAGGGTGCCGAAGTTATGGCACAAAATGATGCGATTATCATTTATAAAAGATACTAATGTAAAGAGGATGAAGAATGGATAATCAGAAAATTGCAGTGTTAATTCCATGTTATAACGAGAGTCAGACCATTGCAAAGGTGGTAACGGATTTTAAAAGAGTGCTCCCTGAGGCGGATATCTATGTGTATGACAACAATTCAGGAGACGGTACGGATGAAATTGCCCGCGAAAACGGAGCCATTGTCCGATATGAGCATATGCAGGGAAAAGGCAATGTAGTCCGCAGAATGTTCCGGGAAATTGATGCGGATTGTTATATTCTGGTAGACGGCGATGACACCTATCCGGCGGAGCACGCAAAGGAAATGGCAGAGTGGGTTCTTTTAAAAAATGTGGATATGGTTATCGGTGACAGACTTTCCACCACCTATTTTGCAGAAAATAAGCGTGCATTTCACGGATTTGGTAATAAGGTCGTACGCAGCTTAATCAATGGAATTTTTAAAGGTAATGTAAAAGATATTATGACAGGCTACAGAGCCTTCAGCCCGTTGTTTGTAAAGAATTTCCCGGTAATTTCCAAAGGGTTTGAGATTGAAACGGAAATGACAATTTATGCCCTGGATAAAAACATTTATATCAAAGAAATACCGGTGGAATACAGGGACAGACCGGAAGGAAGCCAGTCAAAGCTCAATACCGTCAGCGACGGAATGAAAGTGCTTGGAATGATTTTACAGCTTTTCAGGGAATACAGACCACTGGGCTTTTTCACGTGGATTGCGGTTTTTCTTGGGGCATTTGGAATCGGAATGTTTATTCCGGTATTTATTGACTATTTGAATACAGGGCTTGTGGAACGTTTCCCGACTTTGATTGTAGCGGGATTTATGGTGGTAGCAGCGCTTCTTTTCTGGATGTGCGGAGTGATTTTACAGGTAGTTGTTAAGAAACATAAACAGCTGGCAGAAGTACAGATGAATATTATTGGCAAGCTGTACAGGGATAACAAATAGAAAGAGTAGGAAAGAATATGAAAAAACGTAGTGTGGCAATTATTACCGCAAGAGGCGGCAGTAAACGTATTCCAAGAAAAAATATAAAAGAATTTTTAGGCAGACCGATTATTGAATATTCGGTGAAAGCGGCTCTTGAATCAGGCATATTTGATGAGGTTATGGTATCTACAGACGATGAAGAGATTGCCGAAATCGCAAAAAAGGCCGGTGCAAATATACCCTTTATGCGAAGTGCGGATGCGGCAAACGACTATGCCACAACTACGGATGTAATCGGAGAAGTCTTAAAGCAGTACAAGGAGAATGGTCAGGAATTTGACTATGCCTGCTGTATTTATCCGACGGCGCCGTTTGTAACAAAGGAACTTCTTTTAAAAGCACAGAAGCTGGTGGAAAAAGACGGAGCGGACTCCTGTTTTCCTGTGATTGCTTTCAGTTTTCCACCACAGCGTGGAATGGTCATTGAAAACGGGATTGCAAAATACAAGTACCCGGAGTATCAGTTTGCCCGTTCTCAGGATTTGGAGAGTATGTACCACGACAGCGGTCAGTTTTACTATTTCGACGTAAAGAAATTTGAAAATACAGGAAAAATGCTCGGAGATGCCATAAAACCGATTGTGATTTCGGAAATGGAAGCTCAGGACATTGATAATGAAGACGATTGGAAAATTGCAGAATTAAAATATAAAATGTTATACGGAAGTAACTAAAATGCTTCAATCGGGAGGAAATAAGATGACCATTTATGAACAGAAAATGAAAGAGAAAAACTCTGTATATGTGATTGCAGAAATGTCTGCCAACCATAACGGAAGCCTTGAAACAGCAAAAGAAATTATCCACGCCATCAAAGAAACCGGTGCGGACTGTGTGAAGGTTCAGACATACACCGCGGACACCATTACTATGGACTGCCGTAACAAATATTTTCTGTTAAACGGCGGCACCTGGGATGGTCAGAATTTGTATGATTTGTATAAAAAAGCTTATATGCCTTGGGAATGGCAGGGAATACTAAAAAAAGAGGCAGAAGCTATCGGACTTGATTTCTTTTCTACGCCGTTTGACCCTACAAGTGTGGATTTTTTGGAAAGTATTGATATTCCATTTTACAAAATTGCTTCTTTTGAAGTGGTGGATATTCCGCTTATTAAAAAAGTGGCAGCGACAGGCAAACCGATTATTATGTCAGTAGGTATGGCAAGCCTTGCGGAAATTGATGAGGCGGTACGTGTCATAAAAAGTTACGGCAATGACTTGGCACTTCTGAAGTGTTCCAGTGCTTATCCTGCGGTGCCTGAAAAAATGAATTTAAGAACCATTCAGCATTTACAGGAAACCTTTCAGGTGCCTGTGGGCTTATCTGACCATTCTATGGGCAGTGTCAGTGCGGTGACTGCGGTTGCACTGGGGGCACGTATTATTGAAAAGCATTTCTGCTTAAGCCGTGATTTCGGCGGCCCGGACTCTTCTTTCTCTATGGAGCCTGCGGAATTTAAGCAGATGGTAGAGGACGTGCAAATGGCTGCAAAAGCTGTAGGAGATGTGGCATATCAGGTGTCAGAGGAAGAAAAGAGCAACTATGCCGTGCGAAAATCCATTTTCGTAAGCAAAGATATTAAGAAAGGCGAGCCTTTAACAAGCGAAAACATCCGTGTGATTCGTCCGGGCTACGGTATGAGTCCTAAATTTTATGAGGAAGTTTTGGGACGAAAAGCCATCAGGGACCTTTCGTTTGGCGAACCGCTTGATATGGGTATGTTTGGAGGCAGAGAATAATGGGAACCTTTTATACGCCGGAAGAACTAAAAGAATTAGGAATTAAAGAATTTGGCGAAAACGTAAAAATCAGCAGAAATGCGATGCTTTATCACCCGGAAAAACTGGTCCTTGGACACGATGTGCGTATTGATGATTTTACCATTATCAGTGGCAATGTGCGTCTTCATAACTTTGTACATTTGTCCCAGTTTTGCGGTCTTTACGGAGATGAAGCCGGAATTGAAATTGAAGATTATACGGCAGTGGCGGCAAAATGCAGTATTTATGCTGTTTCGGACGATTATGTGGGAGCATCCATCCCGACGCCGATGGTGCCCATGAAATATAAACCGACTATGATTTCTAAGCCTGTGCATATCGGAAAATACAGTATTTTAGGTGCAAATACCGTGATTCTACCGGGAGTAACCGTGGGAGAAGGAACTACGGTAGGAGCGATGAGCCTTTGCAACAGGGATTTGGAGGAGTGGAGTGTCTATGTAGGAACTCCTGCAAAGAGACTCAAGGACAGAGATAAAAAGTTGTTGGATTTGGTAGAGGAGTTTGAAAAAGAGCGTGCTACACATAAGGACTGACGGCAATGGAAAAATCGGAACAGGTCACGTGATGCGTTGCGTAGAAATTGCAAAAGCATACAAAGAGACCGTGGGAGAGGTACAGTTTCTGGTTGCGGATGAGGAAAGCAAAAATTTCATAGAGAGTAAAGGCTTTTCCTGTTATAAGCTGGATTCTAAATGGGATAATTTAGATAGCGAGCTTTTTGTGCTTTCAAAGTGTAAAAAAGAGTGCGGTGTAGAGAGGCTTTTGATAGATTCCTATTTTATTACAAAGGAGTATGTGAAAGCGTGGAAAGACCTAGGGGTCAAGGTTTCGTATCTGGATGATTTATGTAGGGATAGCTATGCTTTTGATGCACTGTTTAACGGTGCGGTCTGGGCAAATGCCAAAACATATGAAAAGCTGTATCAAAACGGGGATACAAAATTGTTTCTGGGATGTCAATATTTACCGCTCAGACAGGAATTTGCGAAGATTCCCCCAAAGCAGGTAAAAGAAAAAGCGGATAATATATTGGTGCTGTCGGGAGGAACCGACCCGTATCATTTTCTTTTGGGGTTCCTTGAAAATCTTCCGAAAGATATGGAGAAAGAGTGTCAATATTATCTGGTTTGTGGTATATTTAATGAAGATTATGAAAAAATTGTGAGTGTATGCCGGGGTAAGGAAAATATATATGTTCTACGCAATGCAGAAAATCTGTATGAGTATATGTGTAAGGCTGATGTGGCAATTTCCGCCTGTGGTATGACACTTTATGAGCTCTGTGCCTGCGGAACGCCCTGTATCGCATATCTTATGGCGGACAATCAAAAGGGCAATCTGGAAGGCTTTACAGGGGCTGATATCTTTGAAAGCATCGGAGATATCAGAGAGCAGATTGATTTTGCACTTTTATTTCAGGAATTGAAAGGTCTTATGGCTGACTATGAGAAACGATGCGATAAGGCTTTGAAAATACAAAAACTGGTAGATGGCAAGGGCGCATACCGCATTGCCGGAGAGTTGGGAAAATTGTAATGAGAAAAGAACGGATTTACGTGTGTCATACGTTTTATCACGTATATGTAACTTTATTAAAAGAATTTGCCCTGCCAAAAGAAAGACTGGGCGGTGCTACACTGGTGCTGAGCCATTTGTCCAACGATTTTGGCACGTTAAAAGCGCGGCTTGAAAAAAGCGGCGTCTTTGAAGCCATTCTTGATTATGATGAAAAAAATTACACGCATTTCCCGGAGCTTTTAAAGTATAAGGAAAATAAAAATTTTTTGGTAAACTTACTGAACCGGATAAAATTTACAAAGAAGTTCGGTAAATTGCAGGAGCAATACGTTCCTACAGATTTGAAACAGTATGGCGAAATCTATGTGTTTTGCGATTCCGACCCTATTGGGTATTTTTTAAATTATAAAAAAATCAGATATCACGCTATGGAAGACGGTCTCAACTGTCTGGTACATTATGATGCGGCAAGATATGATAACAGAGGAATGTTTGGTTTAAAGGCATTTTTGTCAAAACTAAATTTAATTTTTATCCAAAACGGTTACGGAAAATACTGTATCGATATGGAAGTAAACGATATCGGTGCACTGAAATATTCTATGCATAAGTACGTGGAGTGCCCACGCAGAAAACTGGAAGAAAATCTGACAGATGAGCACAAACAAACGATTATAGATATATTTATTGAGGATAAAGAGAGTATTTTGGGGACTTTAGGCGGCCTTGATAAGGAAAAGAAGAACTATCTGATTCTGACAGAGCCACTTTGTACGCTGGATATCAGAAAACAGATTTTTACAGACTTAATCAGGGAATATGAAAAAGAGGCAAATATTACTTTAAAGCCCCATCCAAGAGATGAGCTTGATTATAAAAAAGAGTTCCCGAAAGAAAATGTGATTGAAAAAATGGTTCCAATGGAAGTGCTGAACTTTTTTGAGGGACAGCCTTTTGATAAAGCTATTTCGGTTTTAACTGAAATTAAAGGAATACGGTTTGCCAGGGAATGTGTGCGTCTTGGTCCTGATTTCATGGACAAATATGAAGAAGCAAGCATTCACAGGCAGAACGAACAGATATAAGTAAGTGCAGTAGGAGAAAAACATGGTACAAATCTATAAAAAGATGATGTTATTGCTGGATAAAAAACAGAAAAGAACGATGGTAGGTATTGTATTTATGATGCTTATCGGTGCGATTTTGGAAGCCCTGGGTATTTCGGCGGTAATTCCTGTTGTACAGGTGGTAATGGATGAAAATGCACTGGAAAAATACGAGTACGTAAGAGTGATTTACGAGTTCCTCGGTATGAAAAGCCAGACCCAGTTTACCATAGTTACCCTTTCGTTTCTGGCGCTTGTTTTTGTAGTGAAAAATATTTATTTGTATATTCAGCAGAAGGTTTTGTGTCGATTTGTATACACAAACCAGTTCCGTACATCGGAACGTATGATGAAAAACTATTTGCATAAGGACTATGAATTTTACTTAAATGCGGATACGGCGGTAGTGCAAAGAACCATTACATCCGACGTAAACAATATGTATGCGCTTATTTTGAATGTGTTACAGCTTGTGTCGGAAGCCATTGTGTTTGTGGTGATTGCAGTTGTATTAATTCTTTCCGATTGGAAGATGACACTGGCGATTTCAGTCATGCTCGGTCTTACGATGCTTCTTATTACAAAAGCCATCAAGCCGGTTATGAGAAGAGCGGGAAAAGATAACCAGAATTATTATAGCGGTTTGTTCAAACTGATTTCCCAGACCGTAATGGGAATTAAAGAAGTAAAGGTTACAACCACGGAACAGCATTTTGTGGATGAATATATTAAGTGCGGAAAAGGCTATGTGGATGCGGTTCAGAAATATACACTTTTAAACGGCATTCCGAAGCTTTTGATTGAAACGGTATGTATTTCAGGCACGGTTGTTTATATGATTGTTTTGATTGTAACGGGAACACCGATTGTAGAAATGCTTCCGATTTTGACAGTGTTTGCGGCAGCAGTTGTACGACTGATGCCTTGTGCAACCAGAATGAACACGTATTTGAACAACATCGTTTATTTTGAGCCGTTCCTGATGGGAGTAAGTGACAATTTACAGGATGAAATCAATCATCCCGACTTACAGCTTGCTTTTGCAGGAGAGCATCAGAAAAAAATGCCGATTCACAAGGCAATTACATTGAAAGACATTACCTATGCATATCCAAATACGGACAAACTGATTTTTGACCATGCGGATATGGAAGTGCCAATCGGAAAAGCGGTTGGTATTGTAGGAACCACAGGTGCCGGAAAATCCACGGTTGTGGATATTTTGCTGGGACTTTTGAAGATGCAGGGCGGAACGGTATACGCAGATGATACGGATATTTACTCGGACTATTACGGCTGGCTGAAAAATGTGGGCTATATTCCGCAGATGATTTTTATGTTGGATGACACCATTAGAAGAAATGTGGCATTCGGTGTGTCTGATGACGATATCAGTGAAGAAAGAGTCTGGGAGGTATTAAAAGAGGCACAGCTGGATGAATTTATCAAAACTCTTCCGGAAGGACTGGATACAACTATCGGAGAACGCGGTATCCGCCTGTCAGGTGGTCAGCGTCAGCGTATCGGTATTGCAAGAAGCCTTTACAATGACCCGGATGTGCTGATTATGGATGAAGCGACTTCTGCGCTGGATAACGATACGGAAGCGGCGATTATTGAGTCTATTAACAGACTACACGGTAAAAAAACACTTGTTATTATTGCTCACAGATTACAGACAATTGAAAACTGTGACATTATTTACCGCGTAGAAAACGGAAAAATTACAAAAGAAAGATAAGAAGGAGGGATGTCTATGAAGCTGAGCATTATTGTACCGGTTTATAATATGGTTGCCGGAGAAAAACTGGAATTTTGTCTGAATTCACTTACGAACCAGACTATATCGGACTATGAAATCATTGCGGTAAACGATGCTTCCACAGATGACTCCCTTATTGTACTAAACTGGTATAAAAACCACTATCCGGACAAGTTTAAGGTAATAGATTTGCCTGAAAACAGAAAACAGGGCGGCGCCAAAAATGCGGGCCTTGATATGGCACAGGGCGAATTTGTCGGCTTTGTGGACAGTGATGACTGGATAAAATCCAATATGTATGAAAAACTGCTGGATAAGGCAGAAGAAACCGGTGCCGATGTGGTTGGCTGCGATTATTGTATTACATATGAACAAAGCTTTGAAATAGGACAGGTGATTTCCAACAGCAGGGAGGAACAGGTAGGGGACTTAAATGAAGAAAAATACAAGAGCTTCATTATGGATCCGGGTTCATTAGTTGTGAAAATATATAAACGTGAATTGTTTGAGGCGGAACCAAAAATCCGATTCCCTGAACACATTTTCTTTGAGGACAATGCGGTTGCGGCAACACTTTTCCTTCGGGCAAAGCATTTTGAATATGTGAAAGAACCGTTGTATTATTATTATCAGCATAATGCGTCCACAGTACACGTGATTACACAGGAACGTTGTACAAACCGTTTGGAAAGTATGCGGATTATGCTGGATTTGGCAAAAAAAGACGGCAGTATTGAAACATATCACGATGAAATAGAATTCCGGTTTACGAATTTATTTTATCAGAATACATTATTCACCTATATGCCCGGTGTAAAACACGTAAAAGCATCCTATGTCAGAAAGCTTGGCAGGGAAATGCAGGAATGTTTTCCAAAGTTTCAGGAAAATCCGTACTATCTGGAGCGTGTAAACGAGGAAGAGAGAAAATTTATTGCACTGCAGCAAAAATCAACGAAATTGTTTATTTTGTATTATAAGTTTGTGTATTTTGTAAGAAGGATTAAGAAGTGGATAAAAAGAAGCTAGAGGTATTGATAAAGTGCATAGCAGGAATTCTGGCGTTTGTCTTGTTTTTTGTACTGGTTATCAGAACGGGAGATTTCGACAAAGGTACCGATACTACGTATAAGATTGTATGTCTCGGCGACAGTAATTTTGGAAATACTCAGAATGAAACGGGAACGGTGCCACTTTTGGCAAAGAAGCTGGGACAGCCGGTTTTAAACGGTGCTTTCGGCGGAAGTATGATGGTCAGTGTTGCCGGAAAAAAGACGGAATATCATTCCCTTTTATCTATGTACAATTTAGCGATCTCTATTTGCAATAAAAATTTTGGTATGCAAAAAGCGGCGATAGATACGCTCGTCAGAACAGACTACCTTTCCTATTTTAAAAATACCTTTGATAAATTGGTAAATGTGGACTTTGACAGTGTGGAAATACTGATAATTGAGCATGGAGTCAATGACTATCTGGGTGGCATTCCGATTGAAAACGAGAGTGATTTGTACGATGTTACCACTTTTTGCGGAACACTGCGTACCGTGATTACAATGCTGAGAGAAGAATATCCCGATATGAGAATTATACTTGTGACACCGGCATATTGTGCACCGCTCTCTGCGGATAATGAATATCGGACATGCGATGAGTATGATTACGGTAACGGATATTTGGAAGCTTACGTGAATGCGGAACTTAAAGTGGCTAAGGAGATGGATGTGGAAATCATTGATCTTTATCACGGAATCGAGATGGATGCGGACAATTTTTCCACTTATTTATATGACGGACTTCATTTTGGTGAATACGGAAGAGAAGTCGTGGCAGATATTTTAGCAGATTATTTATTAGGAGAAACGGAATGATTGAAAAGATAAGAGAAAGCAAATTATGGCGATATACCTTTTTGACAGCAATCATATTGGGGCTGTGTACCCATTTACCGATTATGTTGTCGGATATTCCAAACCATGACGGGCTTGCAAGTATTTACTTTGATCAGAATATGGTTGTTTCGGGCAGATGGTTTTTGTCTGTTGCCTGCGGCTTTTCCTCTTATTATTCCCTGCCGTGGCTCATCGGTCTTTTGTCAATTGGGATTTTGGCGGTAACGGCCGTTTTGCTTGTGGAGGTCTTGGAGATTGAAAAGGTGTCCGGTGGAGTGATGATAGCCGGTATTTTGGTTACCTTCCCGGTTTTGACATCAACCTTTGCCTATGTCTTTACCATGGATGGCTATATGTTAGCCGTTTTCCTTGCGGTCTTGGCTGTATATATGGTGCCGAAAGGAAAAGCAGGATTTGTGTGGGGAGGTATTGCTTTAGCGTTCAGTATGGGTATTTATCAGGCGTATCTTCCGATTGCCATATTGCTTTGTGTTTATAAGGTTGCTGTAATACTGTTATCAGACAATGAAAGAAAAACGAAAGTTAAATCTATATTTAATTATTTGCATATGGGCATCATTGGTGTAGTATTGTATTATATCATTATGAAAGCAGCGCTTTTCTTTCAGGGAAAGGAATTGGGGGCTTATCAGGGAGCTCAGGAGAAAACCGGTTTTTCGCTTGGTATGATAGCAGAGCTTTATAAAGATTTTGTTGAATTCATTTTGACGGGAAAGGTTCTCGTAAATAACGTATTTTCCATCCTTGCATTTGTAGTAATTGCAGGGTTGTTTGCGTTTACGGTTATTAGGCTTTTTGTACAGAAAAAGCTGTATAAATCTGTATGGTTATACATAGTTCTTGTGGCACTGGTAGTGATTCTTCCGATTGCTACGAATGTGATTTTAGTGATTTTACCGAACGTTTCTTATCATACACTGATGAGATACCAGTATGTGGTTTATCTGCTGGTGATGGTGGCGTTTGTACAGAAGTATTTGTCCTTTAAAGAGCAAATAGCAGGTGTGATTTTATCTGCGGCGGCTACTGTGTTGATTTTTAACTATGTGGTGACAGACAATATTGCCTATTCCAATCTGGAAAAGAAATATGAAAAGACATATGCATATTGTGTAAGGCTGGCAGACAGAATGGAGCAGACGGAAGGGTATTATCAGGGAATCCCGATTGCGATGATTGGCGTGGTAAGTGATAAGGAGTATCCGCTTACGGATGTAACAGGTGATGTGACAAGTAAGCTATTAGGTATTACAGGGCTCGGCACCGATGAGAAATTTAGCGTAAT
>ERZ1032130.139-NODE-139-length-21792-cov-5.091319_pt1 | contig 21792 bp, 19 predicted proteins | sample MGYA00517879_ERZ1032130 | MGnify/ENA primary metagenome ERZ1032130 (study PRJEB33719, sample SAMN04262597) | wastewater metagenome | biome: rural village; feature: animal feces; material: feces | host: Bos taurus | place: El Salvador | collected 2012-01-31 ...
TTTTCATACTAAAAAGTTAATGTATATATCTGAATTTGTTTTTTATTTTTTATAGCTTAGTTTTCGCTCGATGCGCAGGTGATTTTCCGCTTCCTCAGTGCCGGGTTGCCGTGGACGTGAGTGTTAGGGAATTTGCCTCCTTTCACAAAGAACACTTTCACACCCAATAGCAACACTGCGATGCCAAGAAATACTATTGAAATCACCAAAATTTTCATGTAAACACGATTTTATTGTGCAAATATAGGAAAGGAAAACCGATTTTGTGCGATAACACAAATTTTTTTTGTAACTTAGTGCTCGAATTTGGCACTTTTTTAACACTATTTTCGGTTACGAAAGCAACGATAACAGTTTTACAATATAAATTCATCGATTATGACACTAAAAGAATTGAAGCCGGAATTGATTTTTGGTATTTTCGACGAGATTACCAAGGTTCCGCGTCCTTCTAAGAAGGAGGGCAAGATTCGTCAGTTCCTTATCGACTTTGCCGAGAAGCACGGAATCGAATACAAGACTGATGAGATTGGCAACGTTGTTATGCTCAAGGCTGCTACTCCCGGATATGAGAATGCTCCTACTGTGGTGCTCCAGGGTCACATGGATATGGTGTGTGAGAAGAATGGCGGCGTGCAGCACGACTTTGAGAATGACCCGATCGACACCTACGTTGATGGTGAGTGGGTTCGCGCCAATGGCACTACTCTCGGCGCCGACAACGGTATCGGTATGGCTGCCGGGCTTGCTGTCCTCCTGAGTAACGACATAGAGCATGGCCCTATCGAGGCTCTCTTCACAGTTGATGAGGAGACAGGTCTCACCGGTGCCATGAATCTTGGCAAGGGTATGATAAGCGGCAAATATCTTCTCAACCTCGACTCTGAGGAAGACGGTGAGATTTGCGTGGGCTGCGCCGGTGGTATCGACACCACTTGCACATTCACCTATGAGCCGGTTGAGGCTCCCAAGGAACTTCACTATGTGAAAATCGACATCAAGAACCTCCAGGGAGGTCACTCGGGAACCGACATCAATGTGGGTCGCGCAAGCGCTACGAAGCTCATTGCTCGCTTCCTCTGGACTGCTGCTAAGAAGTTCAACTTCAAGCTCGCTACAATCAACGGTGGTAACCTGCGCAACGCCATTGCACGCGAGGCAAGTGCTGTGATTGGCGTTACCGACTTCGACAAGGAGGCTATTCGCGTTGAGCTTAACCACTTCATCGCCGACGTGCAGAATGAATATAAGCACACCGAGAAGACTATGGAGATTACTATGGAGAGCGTTGAGGCTCCTGCCACTGTGATTGATGCAAAGACTGCCGAGGCTGTAGTCACTTCAATGTTTGTTTGCCCCCACGGCGTTATCTCTATGAGCCTTGAGCTTGAGGGACTGGTGGAGACTTCGACCAACCTTGCTTCAGTGAAGATGCTCGATGGCAACCGGATTCTCGTCACCACTTCGCAGCGCAGCTCGGTGGAAAGCCGTAAATATGATATCGCCAACCGCGTGGAGGCTGTCTTCGCTTCGGCAGGTGCCAAGGTAACTCACGGTGATGGATATCCCGGCTGGGCTCCTAATCTGGAGTCGAAGGTGCTCAAGGTGGCTGTTGAGGCTCATGAGCAGCTCTTTGGCAACAAGCCAGTGTGCAACGCTATCCATGCCGGCCTTGAGTGCGGATTGTTCCTCAAGGATTATCCCTACATGGAAATGATTTCGTTCGGCCCCACATTGCGCAACGTTCACTCGCCAAAGGAGGCTATGCACATTCCTGCCGTAGGCAAGTTCTGGGATCTTCTTGTGAAGATTCTCGAAATGATTGCCAAGGCATAAGACCACATGGCGTAATCGCCTTATGAAATAGCTAATAACGCAAGCAGCCCGGTGCCACATTTCGAGGTGACACAAGGCTGCTTGTGCTTTTTTAGAGGCTTCGGACACTGAAGCTTTCATCGGACTGTTATGTTTTATTTTACGTTATTTACTTGATACCATGCGTAAGATTTTATCATCGATAGCTATTGTGGCTACAGCCATATTCCCCTTTGCCCGTGTGAGCGGAGAGGGGGCTGCCTTTGTGCCGCCGGATAGCATTGTCCCTCGCGACTCTGCATCGGGGGCTGAGGCTTACACTGCTGCCGTGTGTGCCGCTATGCAAGCTGCCGCCGCCGACAGTGCCGACCGCTATTCGCGCCTCACCATCGCCGACTATGAGCGCGTTGCCGCCGAGCTTGGCATAGAGGTGGCTACAATCCGTGCTGTGAGCGACATTGAGGCGGGAAAGACTCACAAGGGCTTTTTCGAGCCGGGGAAGCCGGTCATCAACTTCGACCGTTCTATTTTCACCTCACGCCTGCGACGTTCAGGGAAGAATGTGGCTCGTGCCCGCAAGCAGCACCCGGGGGCGTTTGCCAAGCTCAATCTTGCCCGCTATGGCAGTTATGGCAAAGCCCAGCATGCCCGCCTTGAGAGCGGAATGGCGATTGACAGCGTCATTGCCATGGAATCCACGTTTTGGGGAATGTTCCAGATTGGCGGCTTTAATTGGCGGCGATGCCAAGTGGAATCGGTCGATGAATTTGCACGGCTGATGGCTGAGTCGGAGGCAATGCAGCTTGAGCTTTTTGCCCGCTTCATGCAATCCACCGGAATGGTGGAGTATCTGCGCAAGAAAAACTGGCGAGCCTTCGCCCGAGCCTACAATGGCGCCGGATATGCCCGCAAAGGCTACCACACCCGCCTCGCAGCAGCCTACGCCCGCTATTCCCGCAAATAACGCAAGCCTACACGACTCTGCCTATCAACAGCAAGCTGTTCTGAGATTGTAGCTGTTAAGACAAGGTGTGACTGTGCTGTTTAACTTTCCAATATCCGCCTTTGGCAGGACCGATGCGCTCTATGGTGCCGTCGGCTTTAAGTTTGGCAAGGTGCTTTTCAATGGTTTTTGCTGAAAGTCCAATCTGTTTGGCGAGAGCTGCTGCACTTAATTTGCCATCTTGGGCAAGCAACGCAACAATTTTCTCCCTACTTTTTGCAGTTTTCTCCCCACCTTCTGTGGTTTTCTCACTACCTATTTTATCTCCAATTGAATCTAGGTAGGCTGTTATTTCATTTTGTAGGTTTTGCTCCATCATTGAGGTCATATATCCTCTGAAAATATCAAGATTGTCATTTTCGCGCGTGGCTACCAGTGCTTTGATATAGTCCTCTTTGTCCTCTTTAAGGATCTTTGTGGGTATTAGCCCAAATTCAAACTGCAACATATTCATCACAAGACGAGCCATACGCCCATTTCCATCAGCCCACGGGTGAATGGTCACAAGGTTGTAATGAGCATCAAATGACAGCTGATAGAGTTCGTCAACCGACATTCCGGCTGCTTTCGCACGCTTAGCGTTAAGGCGTTTGCAAAACTCAGCCAGCTTTGCAGGCACTTTGCTGTAATTCATATATGAGCGTCCGCCAACACCGGCAGTCACATTGAGCAGTCGCAATTCACCACGAGCCGAGGAGAAATCGCCCAATGCGGTTTTATACTCAGAGCCTGTGTTCTTCATCACAAGAGCCGAGAGTGAAACGAGCATTTCGGTTGTGAAGGGTTGATGTTGCTTCGCAAGTTCAATGGCTTTTTCGTATGCACACTTCAAATCGAGGTTCATGCACTGCTCCTCAATACTCTTCCCTTTTAGGCTCACACCGTGGTCGAACATTATTTGATTCTCCAACTCGGTTATAGTGGAGCCTTCAATGGCGGTTGAATGTGTAATTAATGAATAGAGATAGAATTTTTCATAGTCTATCTGGCTGTCGATACCCAATTCTCTATATCGTTTTACATATTGTTCTAATTTATTAGCCATAATATTTATCCATTATCGTTTTTCCCCAATTATTTGGAGTTTTACCCTACTTTGATTATGCAAAGATAGTGTTTTCTTCCTACTTTTTGCAGTTTTCTCCCTACTTTTTTGTGGTTTTTTCCCTACTTTTTGGAGTTTTCTCCCTACTTTTTGTGGTTTTCTCCCTACTTTTTTGGATTCTGATGCGATATGGGCAGTTCTTGAATCGGAAAGCATGAGCTATGCCTGTTGCTACGTATTTTTTACCTTCTACTCGTATCTTTTTTGAAATTTGCCCAAAATTAGGCTGCGGCTCGGAAGAACAAAATTAAAAAACGAGTTTTTTATTTTGTTTTTCGCTCGCCTTGCACTAATTTTGCATTACCTATTTCCGATTACAATTAATACTATTAGATATGGGACTTTTTTCAAAATTAAAAGAAAAAGCGATTGCCCAAAAGCAACGCATTGTTCTTCCTGAAAGCACTGAATATCGCACACTTCAGGCTGCCAACCAAGTTATTGCCGAGGGTATTGCCGACATTATCCTTATCGGCGACCCAGCCAAAATCAACGAACAAGCCGAGGAGCTTGGTCTCACTCACATTCATCTCGCTCGCATCGTGAACCCCAATAACGATGCTGAGATTGAAAAGTATGCCGAAATCTTCTATGAGCTTCGCAAATCGAAGGGTATCACCATTGAAGATGCTCGCAAGAAGGCTAAAGACCCTCTCTACCTCGGTTGCCTCCTTATCAAGGCGGGTGAAGCCGACGGACAGGTTGCCGGTGCCAAGAATACTACCGGTAATGTGCTCCGCGCTGCTTTCCAGGTTATCAAGACTGCTCCGGGCATCAATGTGGTGTCGGGTGCATTCCTTATGCTTCTGCCTCCGGGTCTGCCTTACGGAACCGACGGTATGCTCGTGTTTGCCGACTGCGCTGTGATTCCTGCTCCTCGTGCCGATGAACTCGCACAGATTGCACTCTCCACTGCCAAGACTGCCCGCGACATTGCCGGCATTGAGCCGCGCATTGCAATGCTGAGCTTCTCTACCAAGGGCAGCGCTTCACACGAGGTGGTTACGAAGGTGGTGAAAGCCACTGAGCTTGCACGCGAAGCCGATCCCACTCTTGCTATTGACGGCGAGCTTCAGGCTGATGCCGCTATTGTGCCATCGGTGGGTCTCAGCAAGGCTCCGGGCAGCACCATTGCCGGAAAGGCGAATGTGCTCGTGTTCCCGAGTCTTGAGGTGGGCAACATCGCCTACAAACTCGTGCAGCGTCTTGCCGGCGCTCAGGCTGTGGGCCCAATCCTGCAAGGACTCGCACGTCCGGTCAACGACCTCTCGCGCGGCTGTAGCCCCGAGGACATCTACAAGACTATCATCATCACCTGCAACCAGGCTATAGGCTTGAAAAATAGCTGATAAATCAACAATAACTAAGGGACGCACCATCTGCGTCCCTTTTAATCACACATAACCACTATAAAAAGAAAATGAACATATTGGTTCTTAACTGCGGTAGCAGTTCGGTAAAGTACAAGTTAATCGAGATCAAGGCAAACAAGGTGCTCGCCGAGGGTGGCGTGGAGAAAATCGGTCTTCCCGACGCTTTTATCAAGTTTAAGCTCGCCGACGGCAGCAAGAAAATCATTGAGCTGAACATCAGCGACCACAACGGCGCAATCAAGTCGATTCTCGACATTCTCACTGGTGCCGAGTTTGGTTGCATCAAGAGCTTCAGCGAAATTGATGCCGTGGGTCACCGCGTGGTGCATGGCGGAGAGAAGTTCAACAAGAGTATGCTCATCACCGACGAGGTGATTGCAATGATCAAGGAGTGCTACGGCATTGCTCCGCTCCACAATCCCGTGAATATGGCAGGAATCGATGCCATCACGGCTGTGCTGCCCGGTGTGCCACAGGTGGCAGTGTTCGACACTGCTTTCCACCAGACAATGCCGGCAAAGGCATATATGTATGCACTTCCCTACAAATATTATAGCGAAGACGGCGTGCGTCGCTACGGATTCCACGGCACAAGCCACCGCTATGTGTCGGCTCGCGTGTGCGAGTTCCTCGGCGTTGACCCCAAGCAGCAGAAAATCGTCACCTGCCACGTGGGTAATGGCGGCAGCATCACTGCCGTAGATGGCGGAAAGAGTGTGGATACATCGATGGGTCTTACCCCTGTTGAGGGACTCATGATGGGCACACGCTGTGGCGACGTCGATCCCGGTGCACTCACATTCCTCATGCAGAAGCACAACCTCAGCGCAGCCGACATGCAGGGCATCATCAACAAGAAGAGCGGCATGGCAGGATTCTCTGAGATTTCGAGCGATATGCGCGAGATTGAGGCTGCCGTGAACAATGGCGACGAGCGTGCCAAGCTCGCCCTCGATATGTATGAGAACCGCATCACCAAGTACATCGGCGCCTACGCAGCCGAGATGGGCGGTATCGACATCATCGTCTTCACCGGCGGAGTAGGAGAGAACCAGGTGGGCACTCGTGCCAATGTGTGCCGTCCGCTCAAGTTTATGGGCGTGGAAATCGATGAGACATTCAATGCCACCATACGAGGAAAGGAGGCAGTGATAAGCACTCCTGAGTCGCGCGTGAAAGTGGTGGTAATCCCTACCGACGAGGAGTATATGATTGCCCGCGACACCGAAGCCATAGTAGAAGGCCGCGAAATCCGCTAATCCCGTAGCCTCACTATTAAAGGAAAGCAAATTCCTCTAATCCCGGAATCCGGGGAACCCATATTTCCCCCGACATTCCTATCGCACAGAAGCCGAAAGCCCGGCGGCACTCCGCCTCGCTTCCGGCTTTCTTTCTGCCACAAAAAACAAGGGGCTGCAACCACGCATTCCGCGCCATTGCAGCCCACGACAATCAATATAATCGAGTGTGATTCTTTGAATCTATTCACATTTTCTACATGTGATTCCAAATATATTGAGTGTTATAGAATATAATGCCGTAGTATTTATCCGACAAATTAGCATGTACAATGGAGCTAAAGATATCTTCGGTATCAAAGAATGCATTGCTCCATGCTTCATAAGGTAGCAATTCTTTCACTGCTGCAGCATTAGAAAGATAGGCGTTCTCGTCATTATATTGAATTGAGAATTGAGTAATTTCGCGAGTCTCATTATCATATACGATTGTTGATGCCTTTAGACTGCTGTCCCAAGATGGATTGTTGTATTTTATTGCCGAAGTGGTTTCATCGTATGGACCCGACAGATTTGGCTCACCATATAAATCCAATATAAAATCGATGGTTTTTGTGACGTATGATGCATATGTTGCCATTAATGACCTAACGCTCACTTTCACAGCAACTTTCTGAGTCTCAGATTGTGCGATAATGAAAGTAGTGCCGGTTCCTAGAGCAGTTATTCTACCTGATGCATCGACCGAAGCGACTGAGCTGTTGATTGACGAATATGTAGTTGGTGTGAAGTTTATCTTATTCAGATAAGTATTCTCAATTGTAGCATTAGTTTCAACTTCTTTTGAAGCAACTACTTTTATATACGTGGTTGTGATATTAAAATCCTTATCGCGAAGCTCAAGTGTATAGTCATCAACCGAGAGAACTTCATAATCTTTTACATACGTGTCATCTTTCACTTCCGATACCATTGAAATACGGAGGTTGGAATTGGTCCCAATATATGCAAAGTCGCCATATTGGTGGTCTTCTACCGACATGGCAGCAGCCGGGTTGGAATAAAATATGCCTTCGCAAGAGAAAGCCTGGCTGTCGAAAGTAATCTCAGTTGCCGAATTTGAGTCATAGCTAATCCAGCAGCCATCAAAATCGCTCATCGTATATTGTGGCAAAATTGATCCGTTGTTGTCGTCATCGCTACATGCAGTAAGAGCTATTGCAGCAACTAAAAGGAAAAATATTTTTTTCATAATCTATAAAGTTTCTTGTTACTGATAAATTGCTATATAATCTATATTTATTGCGTTGGAATATTCTTTGGCACTAACCGTGATGACCGGATTGTGAAGATACCAATCTTTATACTCGGTATAGCTTTCTTGAGAAGCTAAATATACTGGATAAATATCTGTTATCTTTGTCTCGGCTTCTGCTACTGTAACCGATTTGTTGCAAGTAAATGTTATTGCAGTAGGCATCTTGGTAGTTTTGTCAAATCTCACATAGCAATCAGTGTAGAAGTAATTCTCATCCCAATATATCATGAAATAACCTCTTTCAAGTTCTTTACTTGTGATTGTCTTACCAGTCTGCTCAGCTATATAATAAATATCATTATATATAAACTCATCACAAACTTCAAACATATCGAGGTACTTTTCATAGCCAATTTGTTGGGTAGGTTTATAGCTGAATACCCAGAAATCGATCTTGCCATTCGAGCCTAAGCAAGTGACTCGCTCATCATTGTCGGTTAGAACCTCATATTTCGACTTCAGATATGCGTTAAACTTGTCCATATAAGAAAGATCCCAGAAAGTCGATGCTACATGACTACACTTATTATGGCGGTTAAAGAAGAAGTCGCGTTGGCTCTCAATGCCATTGCTCATAAAATAGCCTATAAGTGAACTTGATGGTGAGCCGATGTATTTGTCGCCATAGAGCGAAATTATTTCATCTCGTGTCATTCCCAGATATTTGTCAAGCTCATTGAATTCATGCTCCGGGTCATTAACAGTAACTCTCACCACCACTGCACCAATTGAGCTGCGCACTGTGATATAAGCTGTGCCTTGTGAAACGCCGGTCACATTGCCATTGCTGTCAATAGTGGCGATCCTTGGCTCTGACGACTTGTAGAACACGGCACCGCTGAAGTTTGAATCGTTGATTGATATTTTTTCAGTTGAGCCAATGTTGATTGTGCGAGAGTCAACTACGCGGCAATAAGTAAGGTCGGATCCGGTGCCGTCCATACTGACGAATCGCAAGGAGTAATCATCTACATAAGCAATGCGATTTCTTATAGTCTGTGTTTCTCCTGCTATCTCATATATTCCAGTGTAGATGTTCCCATCAACGTGATATGTTGATGTTCCTTTGCTGCGGTTGTTTACCATAGATGAGAGTGATGATATCACAACTTCGTAATCAAATGTGCCATCTTCTCTGAAGCATGTAACCTCCCATGATGTCTTGTAAGAGTTGCTGATGTTAAGATACCATTCTCCCACTATCATGGAACTTGCTTCCGGTTCCGGCTGAGGTTTCGGTTCATTGTCGTTGCTACAAGAGGCAACGGTGAGCATTGCTATTAGCACCGAAGAAACACTCAAAAAATTAATAAATTTCCGTTTCATAAAATTTTGATAATTAAAAAATTAGTAATAATGAATTAATATCTAAGTACGTACCCTATTTTCACCTCAATTGAGCTGATGCGTTGCTTGTAGTCACTCATGACGTTGTCGCCCTCTTTGCCGTTAAATACAGGTATTCGCTGGCTAGACCAATACTTGTCGTTTGCCATATTGGATAGCATAAGATTATAGGTAATTCCGAGTTGAATTCCCTTTATTTCATAAGCCACACCGGCTTTGATTCCAAAGTTCATACGCTTCAGAGGTGAAGCGGCAAATGTGTAATTTGAACTCATATCGAAATCAGAGCCACCGACGGTGTGCTTCAAATCAAGGTCCATTGAGCTTGAATAAAGATTAAAAGTGCTATTATATGATTGAGCGTAATTAAAGTCTCCGGAAGGACGACTATAATCAATGTTATTGCCAATGATTGGATATTCTTTACCTATAGTGTTTGATACACCTGCAAATTTCATCTTCGCTGAGATTCCATAACTCAAGTAAGGTCCGGCATTGATATGCAGGCTTCCTGTCTTTGAGAGCACAAAGCGATAACTTGCCATAATGGGTATTTCAATTGTGCTGTGAGTGTAGTCTTCAGTAAAACTGTGGGTGTTGTCTCCAACCAGTATATGACCGGGCAGATTTGATTCCCGAGGACTATAGTTGCTAAGGGTGCCGATGTGCTCGTTTTTCCACTTATATTGGGCGAAGTTTAGCCCTGCCATAAGGTAGAGGTTCTTCACGAGGCGTATGTCGGCAAACACTCCGGCAGTGAAGCCCGAAGCCGATTTGTAGTCGGCATTCTCGCGGGAGTCGGCCATTGCATAGTTCATCATGCTTCCGCACCATTCGCTGCCTGCCGATGCCGATATTTGCGGAATCAGGTAGCCGGCGGTTATGCCAAACGACACCTTGCGTCCGCCAAGTTGGCGGTTGTAGAATAGGCTGTCGGAATGTGAGGTGAGTGAGCAGGTGTAGCGAGTAAGTTCGCCACGGCGCACGTTGATGACGGTGTCGGCAGGATAATAATCCCTTTTCTCAAGATGCACGCGATATTTGCCCGGTGCTATGCGGCCGCTCTTGTAGGGCGAAGTGCCGGCGAGTTTCCCGTCGATCATCACATTGAAGCCCTCAACCGGCAGTGTGAATAGCTCAAATTCGCCAAACTGAGCCTTGAGCGGGGCATTGATTCGTACTATCTCGCCACCAAGTTCAAACTCACCCTCAGCGGTGTCGTAGTAGTCGGCCGACACGGTGTAGCTGTGCTTGCCACGGCTCATCATTGCAGCAAACACGCCATGCTCCGATTTTACCTCCACGCCATCGATAAACACGCTTGCATTGTCGGGATTGTGGCTTAATACCACCATCTGCGTGTTGGTGGTGCCTGCGTTAGCCGTTTCTTGGGCTGAATAGGTCTTCAGTCGCAACTCATACACTGTTCCCTCATCGATAGGTGCTTCATATTGATACACCAGCGTGTAGAAACCCTCGTGTGAGAGCGAGAGGCTGCGTGCGCCGTAAGGCACATAAATCCACACTTCGCCCTGGTGCTGCTCTTTTTTCACAATGCCGAGGGCATCGGCGCGGAATTCAATATTCTTCAGGTCGGTGACCACACGGATAAGGGCGCAAAGCTTTCCCTCATCGTTGTCGCGCACGGGCTTGGTGATGCGAGCCATCATGTCGTTGTCGAGGCGCGTGAACCGAGCCACGTCCATAGTAGATTGAGCTTGCGTAGCAATAGATGCAATCGAAGCTGCAATCACGGTCAGAATAAAAAAAAGTTTTCTCATTTCCTGTTATTTTATGGTTTGATATATCCTTATTCCCCTTATATTTACAGCTTTAGAGCTGAAAATCTTGTATGCCTATTCTTCCGTCGCGAACGTTAGGGTCTTTGTCGGGTTGCCAAGTGCGCACGTGTATCAACGGTTCGTGGCGGTTCTTGAAGTTGATAAGCAGAAACAGATAACCTGTATCGCCGTAGGTCGATGAATAGTAGTCTTGCTTTATCTGAATGCCATACACGTCGGGATTCGACGAAGATCGGCGCACGATGTTGTCGGCAAAGTGAATATTGACGTATTCATTGCTGCTGAAACATTTCTCAAGGTTGTTCAGGTATTTCTCCTTCGATTGTCGGGTGTATTTCACGAGTTTTACGTTGCCCGGACGAATTTCCTTTGAGCCGCTGCTTTTCACCACCTTTCCTGTAATGATGAGGGCATCATTTGAGAATATTGTCCTAAGATAGTCGATGCGCTTGAGCGCGTAGGCAGTCTTGTAGCTTTCAAGGAAACTGATCATCATTTGGCGGTCGGCTACGTTCCACAAGTCGCGTCGCATAATGTCATCGACTGCTTGCTTGCCTAGGGCAAAAGCCACCTCGCTCACTTTGCCGTCTTTTGTGAAGTGAAACACCACATCTTCCACAAAAGTGCGACGGTTGCCCGAGAAAGAGAAGCTCATGGGAATGCTGCGACAAATCACTTCATCGTCGGTTTCGGTGATTTCGAGCGTTGGTGCACGCAGAATCTTGGCGTTGCCATAGTGTACCAGCCGGTTAAACATATCATATCCCTCATCGGTGAAGCAGTCGCGTGCATTGCTCCACGCACGCTGCCTTATGGCAAGCTCTATGCGCCTCATGGCATCGAGATAGATACTTTTGGCTTGCGAGATGTTTGCAGTGCTTTCGGCATGGGAGGCGACGATTGATGCAGTGGCGGTTGAGGTGTTGGCTGTCGTGGCTTTCACGCTCTTGTCGCGTTCAATTTTCAATCTTGATGCCCGAAAAGCAACCGGGTCGGTGGTGGAGAGCACATCGCGCAACTCCACGTCGTAGTTAGCTACATCTTCACAAAGGAAGTCGGCGTGAATGTCGAGCTTCTGCAATGAGAAATTGCGCGGAATCACAATGTCGCCCAGTCCATCTTTTGCCGAACACACGTCAGAACGGTTTGCCCCATTATAATATGTGTAGTTGAAATTCGTTGCGGGAGAGCCTTTGTAGCTCACGTTGATTATCACTGTTCGCAAGTCGTCATCATCTTCAATTGCTTCCACCTTGAGTGATAATCCGTCCAGAATGTCATTCACATTGCGTGTGATAAGTGGCATTAGCAGCTCCTCATCGGTAAAGCCGGTCTTTATCATCATATCCGAGCCGTCGGGAATGCTTCGCAACAGCATCAACGAGGCATAGTAGCTGCTGAGAGCATCGGCGACCTTCCCTTCTTTCTCATATTTTTGTGCATTCGATGCATATTCGAGCACCTTGTTCTTGCGTTGCTCAAAAATCTTGTCAAGATCGCTGCGGCGAATGTATCGCAGCACTGTGGCATTAGGCTCATCTTCCACCACCAGCTCCAAGGCATTCTTCAGAGTGGTGCGTGAATAGGTGCGAATAATGTTTTCAATGTGAGCATTGTCGCTCACCTTACCGTCTTTCCGTTCTGAGGTTAGCAAATAGTTGAAGTTAGATGCCACGCAGGTTGAAATCTGTCCGGCAAGTGCAGCAAGTGCATTATTGCTTGCCTGTTGTAGAGTGGAACCATGGCCTAATCCGCACAGGTAGTTCTCATCGGTTTGTAGCATCTGAGCTTTCTTCACATTTTCCTTCGATGCCCAAGCCATAGAGCAGCAAATACAAGCCATAAAAAGGATAATTATCCTCAATTTACCCATAAATGATAAAACTACATAATAACAATACTAAAATGTATAGCTCTCTCGTAAGTTACATTGGCTTTTTGTACACTCGTAGTTTTGCTATTCACTGCGCTTGTTCACACTCGTTTGGGCTTCATGATACAGCACTTCCAAAAAAACTATGCCATTTATTAAAAATGCAATGGCGTGGAACGATGTCAGTTTATCAAATCAGAGGCATCGCCAAACGCCATTCCGGAAATAAACAGTCCACTCCCACGCCTCGTCGTTATGTATGCACTCCACCCTCTTGTCGGGGAGTGGATACGACAAGCATGAGCGTTTTATCGACTGCTTCATCCATCCGGTTAAATTTGGCGATTTCCTGATTTTGGATTAAGCAAAAAAACGCTTCAAAAATATGTAACGAGAAGCACAGCGACACGCATTTACACACGCCTGCTGCACATTCTCATTGCAAAGGTAGGCATATTTTTTCATAATTTGAAACTTTATAAGCCTATTTTCACAAAAAAATCTACTAATTGTGTGTTAATTGTTTGTTGTGTGTCAGGTTCATTGGCAGTTGTGGAATTTGGCATCTAACTATCCTCCGATTATCACCGACAGTTGCTCATTCCTCTTGATTTTCACAAAAACGATGCTGTTATTCCTCTTGATTTTCACAATTTTTGATGCAATTGCTTGATTTTCTGATAGATAGTATCGTTCGCACAAATGCGGATGAAATTATTCGTGGTGATAATTGTGGTGATGTGGGGAATAAAGTGTAAATTTGTGGAAAAAATAATGGAATAGCGATGAGAAAAGTCGGCGACGCAAAGATGATTAATCTACCCAAGATTTTCGACCCGCGCGGTAATCTCACTGTGGTGGAGGAGTTGAAGGAGGTGCCTTTCAAGGTGGCTCGTGCTTTCTGGACCTACGATGTGCCCGGAGGTGAGAGCCGTGGTGGCCATGCCCACAAGGAGCTGTGGCAGTTTGTGGTGGCACTGAGCGGCAGTTTCACCGTGAAGCTCGATGATGGCTGCGATGTGCGCGAGTTTCACATGAAATATCCCTATCAGGGCTTGCTGCTTGAGCCTACCATCTGGAGCTCGCTTGAGGATTTCTCGTCGGGGGCTGTGGCTTTGGTGCTTTGCTCTGACCGCTACGACCCGGCTGACTACATCTACGACTACGACGAATTTATTGAATACCGCAAAAATCTCGCCAAGGAAAATGATTAAGTATCTCGATTTGAAGGCTGTCACCGCGATGCACGGCAAGGAGATTGCCGAGGCTGTGCAGCGTGTGGTTGAGGGTGGCTGGTATCTGCTCGGTGAGGAGGTGCGCCGCTTCGAGGAGCAGTATGCTGCCTACATTGGTACGCGTCACTGCATCGCCTGCAGCAATGGGCTTGATGCTCTCTATCTCACTTTGCGTGCGTGGAAAGAGCTGGGGGTGCTCGCCGATGGCGATGAGGTGATTGTGCCTGCCAACACCTATATTGCTTCGATTCTCGCCATCACCGACAATGGCTTGCGCCCGGTGCTTGTGGAGCCGCGAATCGGCACTATGCAAATCGACGACAGCCTCATTGAGGCGGCTATCACTCCGCGCACCCGTGCCATTATGCTGGTGCACCTTTACGGGAATTGTGCCTACACCGACCGCATCGGTGATATTGCCTCACGTCGGGGCTTGAAAATCATCGAAGACAATGCCCAGGCTCACGGCTGCCGATTCTCGGGGGCTGAGCCTACTGCCAAACGCCTTACAGGGGCGCTTGGTGATGCTGCCGCACACAGCTTCTATCCCGGAAAGAATCTCGGCGCACTTGGCGATGCCGGTGCCGTCACTACCGATGACGACGCACTTGCCGCTGCCATTCGTTCCATTGCCAACTATGGCTCATCGCGGAAATATGTGTTTCAGTATTGTGGACGCAACTGCCGCATGGACGAACTGCACGCGGCTGTCCTCAGCGTGAAACTGCTCTACCTCGATGCCGACAACGCTCGCCGCCGTGAGGTGGCTGCTATGCTGATAGATGGTATCACCACCCCTCGCGTCACTACGCCTTTGCCCGAATTGTGGCACAATGCCGTGTGGCATATTTTCCCTGTTCTCTGTGCCGACCGCGATGCTTTGCAGCAGCATCTTGCCGCCTGTGGCGTGCACACGCTTATTCACTATCCCATTCCACCTCACCGCCAGGAATGTTATTCAAAGGGTCAACTGATATTGCCTCACGGCGGACTGCCCATAACCGAGCAGATTCACCGCGAGGAGCTGAGCCTGCCATGCAATCAGGTGATGACCGATGCCGAGGTGCAGCAGGTGATTGATGCTGTGAATAGATTCTGACGCAGAATCCCTTGATTAAAGCTGACAGCTATTTTATGCTGCCGTCGGCAAGGGCAAGCAGATATTGCCCATAGCTGTTTTTGCTCATTGTTGATGCTATTGCGCGTAGCTGCGAAGCGTCGATCCACCCTTTGCGGAACGAAATCTCCTCAAGTGCAGCCACTTGCACTCCTTGCTGGCTCTGAATGGTGTGAATAAAGTTGGAGGCTTCGAGCATCGAGTCGGATGTGCCTGTGTCGAGCCACGCAAAACCGCGACCGAGCGTCTGCACTCCCACACGCCCCTGCTCAAGGAACGTCTGGTTCACCGATGTTATTTCAAGTTCGCCGCGAGCCGACGGCTTCACGGCTTTTGCCACCTCCACCACATCGTTGGGGTAGAAGTACAATCCTGTAACGGCATAGTCCGACTTTGGCTGTTGTGGCTTCTCCTCAATGGAAATTGCCTTGCCTTCGGCATCAAATTCTACCACTCCGAAGCGGTTGGGGTCTTTCACGCGGTATGCAAATAGTGTGGCTTCGTTGTGCTGCTCGGCTGCTTGGCGTGCGTTTTCGAGCATTCGTGTGAAACTCTGCCCGTAGAAGATGTTGTCGCCAAGCACGAGGCACACATCATCGTCGCCGATAAACTCCTCGCCAATGATGAACGCCTGCGCAAGTCCGTCGGGCGAAGGCTGCACTGCAAATGTGAAGTTCACGCCTATCTCCTTGCCGTCGCCAAGGAGTCGGCGGAACGCCGGAGTGTCCTCAGGAGTGGAGATTATGAGAATGTCGCGTATTCCGGCAAGCATAAGCACAGATATTGGGTAATACACCATCGGCTTGTCGTAGATGGGGATAAGTTGCTTCGATGTTCCCTTTGTGCAGGGATAAAGGCGTGTGCCCGAGCCTCCTGCCAATACTATTCCTTTCATTTTCCGGAGAAGTTTATGTTGTTCGTTTATGGTAGAAATTTTTTCACTAACCCGTGGCACCACGCTATCTGTTGCCATACATTGCCTCGTAGTAGCGCTGATAGTCGCCGGTTAGCACATCGTTCACCCAGGCCTGGTTGTCGAGGTTCCAGCGTATTGTTTTTTCAATGCCCTCGGTGAAAGGTGTCTCAGGATACCAGCCGAGACGGGTGGCAATCTTCGATGGGTCGATGGCGTAGCGCATGTCGTGCCCGGGGCGGTCGGTTACATATTCAATCAGTTCATCGCTCACCATCTCAAGCGGGCAGTGTAGCAGCGATTGATACTTGGGCTCCTCGCGCATGATGCGTGCGATGGTTGAAATCACAAGGCGAACGATGTTGATGTTGCTCTCCTCATTGAATCCTCCCACATTGTATATTTCTCCCACTTCGCCTTGGCGCAGCACCATGTCGATTGCCTTTGCGTGGTCGGCAACGTAGAGCCAGTCGCGCACATTCTCGCCTTTGCCATACACCGGCAGCTTCTTGCCGTGCAGAATGTTGTTGATAATCAGCGGAATCAGCTTTTCGGGGAAGTGGTATGGACCGTAGTTGTTGCTGCATCGTGTGATATTGATGGGCAGGTTGTAGGTGTGATAGTAGGCGAGTGTAATAAGGTCGGCACTCGTCTTCGATGCCGAGTAGGGCGAGCGGGGCGACAGTTGCTTCTCTTCGGTGAAGAACTCTCTGCCGAATGTGGTGATGTTGTCACGCCCTTCCACCACGCGCTTTACATCGTCGGCAAGGTGTAGTGGCTGTGCTGTGTCGAAGTCCTTGGCGAGCGAGCCATACACTTCGTCGGTAGAGATTTGCAGATATTTTTTGCCGGAGCGATAGGTGCAACGGCCTGTTGCGGCGTCTTTGCCCGTCAGCCACGCGCGGCGTGAACATTCGAGCATATTTTGTGTGCCGAGAATGTTGGTTTCGAGAAACAGGCGCGGATTGGTGATGCTGCGGTCCACATGGCTTTCGGCGGCAAAATTCACCACATAGTCAGGGTCATATACCTCAAATATATTATCCACAAGTGCAGTGTCGTTGATGTCGCCTCTGAAGAATTTCACATTGGGCAATTCCAGTTCAGCTTCAATGGTCTTCAGGTTTCCGGCGTAGGTGAGAGCGTCAAGGATAAGCACACGCACTTCGCCGGCATATTTTGCAAGAATATATTTCACAAAATTGGCACCAATGAATCCGGCACCGCCTGTCACAAGGTAAGTCTTCATCTTATTTTTTCGATTGAATATGATAATTTTTCCGAAAGTTACTAATTTATTCCCACATTGCCAAGTGTTAGGGCATTTTATCGCGATTTTATCGCGCCTTGGCGCACGGCAAGGGCACGAAAAAGCCGAAGCAGCACACGGTGTGCCAGCTTCGGCTTTGATATGTGGCAGTCTTGGCTGCCGTGGTTTCATTGCCACGACAACTTATCTAATGCAATCACTATTGCTGCCTCGCAATCGGGCGGCTCAAGTGTTGCTGCTACTTCTTGAGTGTAGCCTCCACCTCGGGAGCGATGCCTGCAAGCTCAGGATCAATCATGATGCGACCGCAATATTCACACACGATTACCTTCTTGTGCATCTTTATCTCCATCTGGCGTTGCGGCGGAATGCGGTTGAAGCAACCACCGCAGGCGTTACGCTGGATATACACTATACCCAGTCCGTTGCGTGCGTTCTTGCGGATGCGCTTGAATGCTGAGAGAAGTCGCTCATCGTCGAATTTCACCTCAAGCTTCTTTGCCTGTTCGCGAAGCTTCTCCTCATCTTGCTTTGTCTCCGAAACGATTTCGTTCAGCTCACCCTTCTTCTCTTCTAGAATGTGCTGGCGATCGGCAAGGTGGTTGGCTGCGACATCTACGTCGGCGTGCTTCTGCTCAATCTGGCGAGTGAAATCGTTGATTTTCTTCTCAGCAAGCTCAATGTTGAGGTGCTGATACTCGATTTCCTTTGAAAGGAAGTCAAACTCGCGGTTGTTGCGCACGTTGTCCTGCTGCTGAGTGTACTTGTCGATAAGTGCAGCCGCCTCGTCGATTGCCTTGTGCTGCTCGCGAATGCCTTGGTTGAGGTTGTTTACCTCGTCCTTGTAGTTCTGGATGCGAGTCTCAAGTCCGGCAATCTCGTCCTCAAGGTCTTGCACCTCAAGCGGAAGCTCGCCGCGGATAATCTTGATGCGGTCGATTTTCGACAGGATAGTCTGAAGCTCGTAAAGTGCTTTCAGACGCTCCTCTACGGTAAGTTCTTTGTCTTGTGTTGTCTTATCAGTAGCCATTGCTTACAAATAATTTATCTGATTTCGTTCTTTTTCGGAATAATAGGCTGCAAAGTTAGGGAATTTTTTCCGAATTATGTCAAAAAAAATCTCTTTTGTGAACTGTTCGCTCTCATAATGCCCGATATTTGCGATGATTATGCGGTGATTGCTCGATGTGAAGTCGTGATATTTCACGTCGCCGGTGATAAACATCTGCGCCCCGGCACCTATTGCATCGCCTATTAGCTCGGCTGCACTACCTCCGCAGAATGCCACACGGGTGATGGATTGCTCCATATTGCTGCCACTGTAGCTGATGGCGCCCACGTGGAATATGCGCTTCACGTCGGCAAGCAGCTGCATGGCAGGAGTGGGGGAGATGTTTCCCACCACGCCGAAGCCCCAAGGGCTGTCGTTGCCAAGTGCTATCACATCAAATGCCGGTTCCTCATAGGGGTGTGCGCTGAGCATTGCTGCAACCACGGCATCTTTTCGCCACGATGGCGCTATCACCTCCACACGCTCCTCGGGTTCGCTATGAAGCTCACCCACCTTTCCCACAAAGGGTTTTGCGCCACACTGTGCACGGAAGGTGCCGGTGCCTTGCATAGAGTAGCTGCACGAGTCGTAGTTGCCTATGTGTCCTGCACCAGCCTGCCACATAGCCTCTTTCACAGCCGCAGCGTGTGCCGAGGGCACGAAAGTCACTATTTTCAGCAGCTTGCCATTTTGCGGAGCAAGCAGCTCAATGTCGGTTAGCCCAAGCTTTGCCGCAGCATGTGCCGAAACGCCACCTCGGGCGCTGTCCATATTAGTGTGGGCAGCATAGAGTGCTACATCGTGCTTTATGGCTTTCGCCACAATGCGCTCTATAGGCGAGCGTCCGGTGATGCGCTTCAGCCCACGGAATATGAGCGGGTGGTGCGAAATCACCATGTTGGCACCACGCGCAATAGCCTCATCAAGTATTTCCTCGGTCACGTCGATGCAGAGCAATGCTGCCTTGGCTTCAGCGTGAGGGTCGCCCACCTGAAGCCCGGCATTGTCGTAGCTCTCCTGCAACGCCGTGGGAGCAAACTCCTCAATCGCGGCTGCTATGTTGCCTATTGTTATCATTCTCAATATCGGTTATTTCATACCCGACACCCACTGAGCGTGTCGCTTATTTCTGCTTCAGTGCAGCAATGCGCTCTTCATCGAGCTTGATAAAAAGCTCTTCAAGCTGAGCGTCGTCGATTGCACCGGGGGCATCGTTCATCATGTCGCGTCCGGAGTTGTTCTTCGGGAAGGCGATAGTATCGCGAATGCTGTCGAGTCCGGCAAGCATCGACACGAAGCGGTCGAAGCCGAATGCCAGTCCGGCATGTGGCGGTGCTCCATATTTGAATGCCTCCATCAAGAAACCAAACTGGTCTTGAGCCTTCTCCTCGGTGAAGCCAAGAAGTTCAAACATCTTGTCCTGGAGCTTCGGGTCGTAGATACGCAGGCTGCCGCCACCAAGTTCCACGCCGTTGATTACCATGTCGTAGGCATTGGCACGCACATTGCCTGTGTCGCTGTCGAGCATCGGGATATCCTCGTCCTTCGGTTTGGTGAAGGGGTGGTGCATTGCATAGAAACGCTGCGTCTCCTCGTCCCACTCAAACATCGGGAAGTCGATTACCCACAGCGGAGCAAATGTGTTCTTGTCGCGCAAGCCAAGGCGGTTACCCATTTCAAGGCGAAGCTCATTGAGTGCCTTGCGCGTAGGCATCGTTTTGCCGGCAAGAATGAGCATCAGGTCGCCAGGCTTCGCACCGAAACGCTCAGCCCAAGCCTTGAGGTCGTCCTCGCCATAGAATTTGCCCACACTGCTCTTCACCGAGCCATCGGCTTCGAGCTTAACCCACACAAGCCCCTTGGCTCCGATCTGCGGACGCTTCACAAACTCTGTCAGCTCATCAATCTGCTTGCGAGTGTAGCTTGCACAACCCTCGGCACAGATTCCACCCACATATTCGGCACTGTCGAATACCACAAAATTCTTGCCTTCGGTGAGGTCTTTAAGCTCCACAAACTTCATCCCGAAGCGAATATCGGGCTTGTCGCTGCCATAATATTTCATTGCATCAGCCCACGTCATGCGCGGGAATGCGTAGTCAAAATCAACATTGCGCACATATTTGAAAATATGCTTCACAAGACCCTCAAACATCTGCAAAACGTCTTCCTGCTCCACAAACGACATCTCGCAGTCGATCTGTGTGAACTCAGGCTGGCGGTCGGCACGCAAATCCTCGTCGCGGAAGCACTTGGCTATCTGGAAGTAGCGGTCGAAACCTGCCACCATCAGAAGCTGCTTATATAGCTGCGGCGACTGCGGAAGGGCGTAGAACTGCCCCGGATTCATGCGCGAAGGCACCACGAAGTCGCGTGCTCCCTCCGGAGTCGATTTGATGAGAATCGGAGTCTCCACCTCAAGGAAGCCCTTCTCGTTGAGGTAACGGCGAAGCTCGAAACCCATCTTGTGTCGAAGCTCAAGATTGCGGCGCACAGCCGAGCGGCGAAGGTCGAGATAGCGATACTGCATGCGCAAGTCATCTCCACCATCAGTGTTATCCTCAATAGTGAAAGGCGGAACCTCACTGCGGTTGAGCACCACAAGCTTCTCGGCAATAATCTCGATGTCGCCGGTAGGAATATTGGCATTCTTGCTCTGGCGCTCAGCAACCTTGCCTTCCACCTGAATCACAAACTCACGGCCAAGGTGGTTGGCTGCATCGCACAGCGCAGCATCAATTTCATTGTTAAATACTATCTGAGTGATGCCATAGCGGTCGCGCATATCCACAAACGTCATGCCACCCATCTTGCGGACACGCTGCACCCAGCCTGCCAGCTTCACCACTTCGCCCACATTAGCGATGCGAAGTTCTCCACACGTCTTTGTCCTAAACATAATGCGAATATATGATATTGTTTTTTTCGTTATCAATAACCATTTTGCAAAGTTACATAAAAACCGCGTGATTCTACACAGCCAAGATAAAGAAAAATTTTGCTTCAGGGCAAAATTAGCTAAAAAGTGCCACAATACTCATCCGCATAACATCCAAAATTATCCACACAAACTCAAAAAAACAGCCTCGAGCATCATTTTCCCCACTTTTTTCAAGAAAAATCAAAAATTTTTGGCAAAACATTTGCACAATTCAAAAAAAGTCTCTACCTTTGCATCGCTTTTCGAGGGAAACACCTCACGAGAGAGGCTGAAAGAGACAAGAATCTTTCACGTCCCATAGCAAAAGCATTTGGGCGCTTAGCTCAGCTGGTTCAGAGCGTCTGCCTTACAAGCAGAGGGTCGGCGGTTCGAATCCGTCAGCGCCCACCCA
>ERZ1032130.140-NODE-140-length-21739-cov-5.403662_pt1 | contig 21739 bp, 21 predicted proteins | sample MGYA00517879_ERZ1032130 | MGnify/ENA primary metagenome ERZ1032130 (study PRJEB33719, sample SAMN04262597) | wastewater metagenome | biome: rural village; feature: animal feces; material: feces | host: Bos taurus | place: El Salvador | collected 2012-01-31 ...
AAAATCTTGTTTTTGTTGAGAATCAAGCTGAATAGCCTTTTTGTAATTTTCCTGTTTGGCTTCCTGCAGACCGGCATTTCTCCCGGCTGTCAGATATGCCTGATAGTTATGATTTCTAACCCTTCTTTCCATAAACGCAAAGGCAACTGTCCCCATAGCCAGTGCCACGCATAAAAAGAATGGCAGCAAAAATAGACACAGCTTCCTTTTCTGCTCCTGCTGAAATTTTTCTTCATATTCCCAGTAGTGAGAAAATGCATCAAGAAGCTCTGCAGCTGTCTGATACCGCTCCTGTTTCAAATTCCGGGTACATTTCGTCAGAATTTTTTCTATACCTACAGAAATCTCCGGGCGCAGCTGTGTAACCGGGCACAGTTCTTCCGGACCGGCCCCTGTCAGCAGCCTGAAAATGGTAACTCCCAAAGAGTAAATATCCGTTCTTGCATCACTTTGTCCATTTAACCGGTATTGCTCCGGAGCCGCATAGCCTCTGGTTCCTAACAGCACCGTATCCTTTCGATTTTCAGGCTTGTATTCTCTGGCCGCCCCAAAATCTATGAGCATGATGTTTCCGTCCGGCTTTAACATCACATTGGCAGGTTTCATATCTCTGTACACAATGGGTGGTGTCTGAGTATGCAGGTACTGCAGCACATCACAAAGCTGTTTTGCCCATTGCACCACTCTTTTTTCATCCTGTGGTCCATATTCCTGCACAATATCTTCCAGGGAAAGCCCCTCAATATAATCCATCACGATCAAAAGAGTATCTTTGCACTCTATCACATCCACGATAACCGGCAGATTGGGATGTTTTAATCGCTTCATCATCTCGATTTCTTTTTTATCCATTTCAAAATCTCGATGATCCTTTTTAATTACTTCCTTGATCGCCCATTGTTTATTTGCTTTTTCGTTCATTGCAAGATAAACGATGCTCATACCGCCTTTTCCCACAATGTTTAAAATTTTATATTTTCCGTCAACGACAGAACCAATTTTCAGCACGTAAATTACCTCCGTTCTAAAAATTGGAGCAGCTCTATTTATTTTTTTAATTTGATTGGGATTTTAATTTGAATTTTCGAACAAACAGGGGAAGGAAAGAACTCCTTCCCCTCTATGATCTGTTTTTTGAATATTACATCATGCCGCCCATACCTGCGCCGCCTGCCGGCATTGCCGGAGCGTCTTCTTTAATGTGTGCAACACAGGATTCTGTTGTAAGGAATGTGGATGCAACACTTGTAGCGTTCTGGAGAGCACTTCTTGTAACCTTTGCTGGATCAAGGATACCTGCTTCTACCATGTTTACGTATTCTTCGTTGTAAGCATCAAAACCTACACCAACTTCAGATTCACGAACCTTGTTGATGATTACAGCGCCTTCAAGACCTGCGTTTGCTGCAATGTGGAATAATGGAGCTTCAAGAGCTTTTAAGACAACTTTTGCACCTGTTCTTTCATCTCCGTCTAAGTTTTCCACTAATTTTGCCACTTCTTTGGATGCGTGGATGTAAGCGGAACCACCACCGCATACGATACCTTCTTCAACTGCTGCTCTTGTAGCATTTAAGGCATCTTCCATACGAAGTTTTGCTTCTTTCATTTCAGTTTCAGTTGCAGCGCCTACACGGATCACTGCTACACCTCCTGCAAGTTTTGCAAGTCTTTCCTGAAGTTTTTCTTTGTCAAATTCTGATTTTGTTTCAGAAATTTCCTTTTTGATCATGGCAACTCTTGTTTCGATGGCAGCTTTGTCACCATAGCCTTCAACGATTACTGTAGAGTCTTTTTTCACTTTAATGGATTTTGCACGTCCCAGCATATCTAATGTAGCTTCTTTTAAGTCAATACCAACTTCATCAGAAATTACCTGACCGCCTGTAAGGATTGCGATATCCTGAAGCATTGCTTTTCTTCTTTCGCCATAGCCCGGAGCTTTTACAGCAACTACAGAGAATGTACCGCGAAGTTTGTTTAATACTAATGTTGTTAAAGCTTCACCTTCGATATCTTCTGCAATGATGAGAAGTCTTCTGCCTGCCTGAACGATCTGTTCAAGAATTGGAAGTAAATCCTGAATATTTGTAATCTTTTTATCTGTAATTAAGATTACCGGTTCTTCTAATACAGCTTCCATTTTTTCCATATCTGTAGCCATGTAAGCTGAAATATAACCTCTGTCAAACTGCATACCTTCAACAAGGTCAAGTTCTGTGAGCATTGTTTTAGATTCTTCGATTGTGATAACACCATCGTTAGAAACTTTTTCCATAGCATCTGCTACCATGTTACCAACTTCATCATCTCCGGCAGAGATTGCTGCAACACGTGCGATATGATTTTTGCTGGATACCTTGCTGCTCATAGCTGCGATTGCAGAAACAGCTGTATCAGTTGCTTTTTTCATACCTTTTCTTAAGATGATCGGGTTGGCGCCTGCTGCAAGGTTTTTCATACCTTCGTTGATCATTGCCTGTGCAAGAACAGTCGCTGTTGTTGTACCATCACCTGCTACATCATTTGTCTTTGTAGCAACTTCTTTTACAAGCTGTGCGCCCATGTTTTCAAATGCATCTTCCAGCTCGATTTCTTTTGCGATTGTTACACCATCGTTTGTGATCAGTGGAGCACCGAACTGTTTATCCAGTACTACGTTTCTGCCTTTTGGTCCGATTGTTACACGAACTGTATTTGCTAATTTATTAACGCCGGCTTCGAGAGCTTTTCTGGCGTCTTCACCATATTTAATTTCCTTTGCCATGACTTACTACCTCCAAATGTTTCGATTCCTGCTTAGTCTTCAATGATGATTGCAAGAATATCATTCTGTTTGATCATTAAATATTCTTCGCCGCCAATTTTTACTTCTGATGTGGAATATTTCTGATAAACGACTTTGTCGCCTTCTTTTACCTGCATGGTAACTTCCTTACCATCTACGATTCCCCCAGGACCAACTGCTACGACGATACCTTCCAGAGGTTTTTCCTGTGTTTTTGCTGATAAAATAATACCGGATGCTGTAGTTTCTTCAGCTTCCACCTGTTTTAATACAACCTTGTCACCTAATGGGATTAATTTCATGATGACGCCTCCTTATACAAATTCTTAAGTTTTTCCCTCTCGTTATTAGCACTCATTTTATTTGAGTGCTAACCGCTAAACCTATATTAATCGTTTTGCCATGGAATGTCAATGCCTGAAAAATGATTTTACATTTTTTTAAGATTTACATGTTTTCCAGTTCTTCTATGAGCATATCATTGCAAATACGAACCTTGGTGCCCTTCATTCCGGCACTTTTTGACTCGATCACGCCTGCACTCTCCAGCTTCTTTAAGCCGGTAACGATAATGGAGCGTGTAATTCCTGCCTGCTCCGCAATCTTGCTGGCCACAAGAATTCCATCACCGCCCTGAAGTTCCCGAAATACGTGGCGCATTGCCTTTAATTCGGAACCGGATAAGGTTCCAAGTGCCGACAAAACCACATGCTGTTTACGGTTCTCTTCTGCCGTTTCGTCATTTTCTGCACGCATCATTTCCATGCCGATCACCGTTGCGCCATATTCGCAGAGGATGATATCCTCAATATCATAAATATCATCTGCCCGGTACATAAAAAGTGTACCCAGACGTTCCCCTGCAATGTCAATTGGAACGATCATTCCATGATAATTTTTTGTTTCTTCTGAAAATCCAAGGGTTTGTAAATATACATTCTCCCTTGTGGAAAGAACCGCCAGAAGTCTTTCATTTAAACTGGCATCGATGCGTACACCACGCTTTTCTCCCAGCAGTTCGTCAATCCTGTCCATTGAATTTTCATGACTGATGCCTAAAATCTTCCCCTTTTTGCTTAAAACCAGTACATTGGAATGAAGCATTTCCTTTAATACCTTACTGATCTCACTAAAACTGATTTCAGAGCTTTCTGCATTTTTCAGCAGTCTGTTCAGTTTACGTGTCTTATCTAACAACTGAATACTCATATATTTATTTTTCCCCCACTGCCTCTGCAGCCTTTGGCTTTTGCCATGTCATGTAATCACACTCCGGATTATTCTCACATCCGTAATATTTTCTGCCCTTCTTGGATTTACGGATCACCAGATCCTTTCCACACTGCGGGCAGGCTACGCCGATTTTTTCCAGATATGGTTTTGTATTTCTACAATCCGGGAATCCGGGACATGCCAGGAACTTCCCGTGAGGTCCGTATTTAATGACCATGTTACGTCCGCACTCTTCACAAAGAATGTCTGTAACTTCATCAGCGATTTTTACATTTTCCAGTTCTTTTTCTGCATTGCTTACCGCTTCTTCCAGATCCGGATAAAAGTTTCTCACAACGGTTTTCCATTTTACAGAGCCATCTGCGATATAATCCAAAAGACCTTCTACGTTGGCTGTAAACTCTGTATTGACGATGCCCGGAAATGCACGTTTCATCATATCATTTACGATTTCTCCAAGCTCTGTAATGTAGAGATTTTTTCCTTCTTTTGCCACATAACGTCTTGAAATGATGGTTGTAATGGTCGGTGCATAGGTACTTGGACGTCCGATACCAAGCTCTTCCAGTATTTTTACCAGTGCTGCCTCTGTAAAATGTGCCGGCGGCTGGGTAAAATGCTGCTTTCCATCAAACTCTGAAAACGCCAGCACACTGCCCTTTTCCAGAGATTTCACGTTTGCCTTTTCAATTTCTTCCCCGTCTGCTTCTGTATAAACAGAAAGGAAGCCGTCAAATGCCAGCTTGGAATCTGCAACCTGGAAACGATAGCCATTTGCCAGAATCTTCACAGAAGTTGTCTCATATTTTGCTGCGCTCATGCGGCTTGCAGCAAATCTCTTCCATATTAACTGATATAAACGGAACTGATCTCTGCTTAAGGATTCCTTTACAATGGTCGGTGTACGCTTCAGATCCGTTGGGCGGATTGCTTCATGAGCATCCTGAATCTTCTTTTTATCCTTTTTGCCTGCCCCGTCCTCGGAAAAATAGGCTTCGCCATAATTTTCAACAATGAATTCCTTTGCCATTGCTTCCGCTTCGTCTGATACTCTGGTAGAATCCGTACGCAGGTAAGTGATCAGACCCACAGTTCCCTGACCCTTTACTTCTACACCTTCATAAAGCTGCTGAGCCAGACGCATGGTTTTCTGGGTTGAGAAGTTCAGCACCTTAGAAGCTTCCTGCTGGAGCGTACTTGTAGTAAATGGAAGCGGCGGCTTTTTCATTCGTTCACCCTTTTTAATATCTGCCACTTTATATTCTGCATTTTCCAGATCCTTTTGAATCTTCAAAATCTGTTCTTCACTTGTAATTTCAATCTTTTCTTTTTCAGCACCGTAAAATTTAGCAATCAGCGGCTTTTTACTGCCTTCTGCCAAAAGCTTTGCATCCAAAGACCAGTATTCTTCCGGTGTAAATGCTGCAATTTCCTCTTCTCTGTCTGCAATAATTCGAAGTGCAGCTGACTGTACTCGTCCTGCACTTAATCCTCTTTTAATCTTTGCCCAAAGCACAGGACTAATGCGATATCCCACCATACGGTCCAAAATTCTTCTGGTCTGCTGTGCATCCACCAGATTCATGTCAATCTCTCTTGCCTGCTTAATAGAATTTTTTACCGCCTGTTTCGTAATCTCGTTAAACGTGATACGATACATTTTCTTCGGGTCCTGATTCAAAGCCTGGGATAAATGCCAGGAAATTGCCTCTCCCTCACGGTCAGGGTCAGTTGCCAGATAAATCTTATCTGCCTTTTTTGCTTCCTTACGAAGCTTTGCCAGAATATCCCCTTTTCCTCGAATGGTAATGTATTTTGGTTCAAAATCATTTTCCGGACCAATCCCCATCTGGCTTTTCGGCAGGTCTCTTACGTGACCATTGGATGCCATTACTTCATAATTTGCCCCCAAAAACTTTTTAATTGTATTTACCTTCGCTGGTGATTCCACGATCACTAAATACTTTGCCATTAATTCTTCACCTCTAAACAGATCTTACGTATCTGTTTCGTCCTATTTCTTTTGCCAGCCCCTGTAATTGCAAAAGCATCACTGACTCTGTCACTGAACTAATGGGCAGCTTCGCTGCCGCACATAACTCTTCCAGGGTTTTGGGCTGTAAACTTAGACAACTATACACCATATTTTCCTGCCTTGCAAGGACATTTTGCATAAAAAGTTTTGAGTTGTCAGATTTTTCACAATTTTTCCCCATAATTTCTAACATTCTTTCCGGTGAAATTGCGATGCCGGCACCCTGAAAAATCAGTTCATTACACCCTTCGCTTAAGGAATCTTCCAATCGTCCCGGCACAGCAAAAATGTCCCGTCCCTGCTCTGCCGCAAAATCAGCAGTGATCAGTGACCCACTTTTCTTTTTTGCCTCCACCACCAGCACCATGTCTGATAAAGCGCTGATCAGTCGGTTTCTTTTGGGAAACAGTTTTGGCAGCGGGGGACATCCGCATGGTTCTTCCGAAATGATCCCTCCTGTCCTTCGCATCTGCTCATACAGCTCTATATGTGCCCGTGGATAACAGGTATCCACCGCCCCTGCCATCACTGCAAAGGTTGCTCCCCCAGCCATCAGTGCGCCCTCATGAGCTGCTCTATCAATTCCCAGAGCTAGTCCGCTGATGATCTGCACATCATTGGCAGCCAGCACCCTTGCAAAATAAGAGGCCGTGGCACGTCCATAGGCACTGCACATTCTGGCACCTACAATGGCCACTGATTTTTTCCCCGGATCAGGAAGTTTTCCCCTAACATAAATCCCTTTGGGACAATCATGCAGCTCCTTCAGTTTTTCCGGGAACTCCTGATCACTGTTTGCTATATAACGTATGTCTTCCGTCAATTCTTTATGAATCTTTTTTTCCATCTTTACACCGCCCAAAATTTCCGGTCTACATTTCTGTAACAGATTGCCTTTAAAACGTGCCCCGGCTCAATGTCCTGTTTACATTCCAGATCAGCAGCGGTTCTTGCTACCTTTAATATTTTATGATAGGAACGGGCAGTCAGATTCAATCGTTCAAAGGCCTCTTCCAGAAGCTTTTTTTCCTTTTTTCCGACTCTGAAATATTCTTCCGCATCGGATCCTTTCACATCAGCATTAAACTGATAGTTTGTCCCCTGATATCGTTCCAGCTGCATCTGGTGTGCCCTTCCTACAGCTTCCCTCATTTGTGCAGAAGATTCTCCATGTGACACTTCCCCTGTTAATTCACGAAAAGCCAGCCTTGGTGCTTCTACACATAAATCCATACGATCTAAGAATGGCATGCTGATCTTCTTTAAATAGAGGCTCACTGATCTTGCATCACACCGGCATTTGTTCATATCCGGATAATAACCGCATCTGCATGGATTCATGGCCGCAACTACCATGGTATTTGCCGGAAACACTGCATTGCCGCTGACTCTGGCAATCTGTACGATCCTATCCTCCAAGGGCTGCCTTAAGGACTCCAGAACATTCCTTGGAATTTCCGTGATCTCATCAAGAAACAGACAGCCGTGGGTACTTAAACTGACCTCTCCCGGCATTATCTGCCTGCCTCCTCCAACCATGGCAGAAACCGAAATCGTATGATGGGGTGCCCGAAAGGGCCGCTCCTGCAAAAGAGACATTCCCTCCGGCAGGAGTCCGCAGACACTGTATATTTTTGTGATTTCCAGCTGCTCCTTCTCAGACATAGGGGGCAGGATTGTAGGAATCCGTCTGGCAATCATAGTTTTTCCTGACCCGGGAGGACCGATCATCAGCAGGTTTAATCTTCCTGCAGCAGCAAGCTTTGCTGCCTCCTTGACCCCTTCCTGTCCCCGGATCTGTGAAAAATCCGGTACTTCTTCTTTTGTTTCTTCTATTTTATATGTAATTTCTTCCGATGCTTTGTAGCTTCCTGTAAGAATCACTTCTAATGCTTCCCGCAAAGTTTCTACTCCCACACAGGAAATTCCTTTGATGATCTGTCCTTCTGCAAGATTTCCCCCCGGAATCACACAGGCTCTGCAGCCAAGGGATTTTGCCAACTCTACCATAGGAAGAACACCGCGGATTTTCTTCACCGTACCATTTAATCCCAGTTCTCCCAAAAACAATACATTTTCCACAGATTCCTTTGGAAACATCCCAAGACTGCACATCAAAGAGACTGCAATGGCAAGATCAAAGCTCGTCCCTTCTTTTTTTGTATCCGCAGGCGATAAATTGACCGTGATTTTTTTCGGCGGTATGGATACCCCCGTATTTTTCAGTGCAGTCCTTACCCTGTCAGCGGATTCTTTTACCGCAGATGCCAGATAGCCCACCATGATCAGCCCCGGGAGGCCATCGGAAACGTCTGTCTCCACCAGAATGGGCATACCGGTAATACCTCTGACATCTGCAGATAGTACACTGCTAAACATTTATTTACCTCTTTATAATATTTTATCTTTTTGTGGAATTGTCTGATAGAATTATCAGTACTGGATTTTGGACAATTTGATTGTAACAGATTTTGCACCTAAAAACAACTTCTAAGTTTTTCAATTGCAGTTTTTTCGATGCGGCTGACGTAGGATCTGGAGATTCCAAACCGCTCTGCCACCTCACGCTGGGTATATTCTTTTCCTCCATACAGGCCATATCGAAGGGCAATGACTTCCCTCTCCCGCTCTGTAAGCACCACCGGAATCAATTCATAAACCTTTTTCGTATCATCCTTTGCTGTCACAAGCTCAAATGCCGACTGTTCCGGACTTTCGATCACATCCAAAAGACTGATTTCATTCCCTTCTTTGTCCGTTCCAATTGGTTCATAGTAGGACACCTCTTTTGTCTGCTTTTTCCTGGAACGAAAATGCATCAATAATTCATTTTCAATACATCTTGCAGCATAGGTGGATAGTCTTCCTTTCTCTGTATCTACGGTGGCGATCGCTTTAATCAGACCTATGGTTCCAATAGAAATTAATTCTTCCGGTTCTACTTCGGGACATTGATATTTTTTTACCACGTGAGCCACCAGCCGCATATTGCGAAGAATCAAAATCTCTCTGGCCGCCATATCTCCCTCCCGGCTTTTTTTCATATAGTAGATTTCTTCCTCTACTGAAAGGGGTTTTGGAAATGTTTTCAAAAAAAGCACCTCAAAGGAGAGTTATTACATTTTATGTAACGGACTCCTTTAAGGTGCCTTTCCGATTTTAAATTAATCTTCTTTTCTTCTTAAGATATCATACTGGTCAAGATCCATGCCAAGATCAATATACAATGTCTGCTTTGGATGCGGACAGCTTTCCATCGGATTGCCGTCTTCATCATAAATTGCTTTCACGGTTACTTCCACATTTCTTCCGTCCGGCTTCATGACTTCGATCATCTCACCTACTGAAAATTTATTTCTCTGCTCTGTTTTATACCATCCCTTTTCATTACGTTCTCCCACAATTCCAAGATAGGTATATTCTTTGACATAGGTGTTGCTGTCGTAAATCTGTGTTTCTTCCGTTGGCTTGCCATAGAAAAAGCCTGTGGTAAACTGACGATAGGTGCAGTTGGAAATCTGGTCTAAATACCATGGCATATTTGCCTCATATTTTTCCGGAGATTCCGCATAATCATCCAGCGCTTTACGGTAGGTTCTGGCAACAGTCGCCACATAAAGAGCTGTTTTCATACGTCCTTCAATCTTTAAGGAATCAATGCCCGCATCGATCAAATCCGGAATATGTTCAATCATACATAAATCTTTGGAGTTGAAAATGTAAGTACCTCTTTCATTTTCATAAACCGGCAGATATTCTCCCGGGCGTGACTCTTCCACCACTGCATATTTCCAGCGGCACGGATGGGTACAAGCCCCCTGGTTTGCATCTCTGCCTGTAAAATAGTTACTAAGCAGGCAACGTCCCGAATAGGAAATACACATGGCACCATGCACAAAGGTTTCGATTTCCATCTTATCGGAAATATTCTCTCTGATTTCCTTGATTTCTTTGATAGAAAGTTCTCTGGCAGAAACCACACGGGTTGCTCCAAGCTTTTCCCAGAAGCGATAAGTCTCATAATTGGTATTGTTGGCCTGTGTACTGATGTGCACATCAATTTCAGGACAGATTTCTTTTGCAAGGGTAAACATTCCAGGATCTGCAATGATCAGACCATCCGGTTTCATTTCCTTTAATTCTTTAAAATAAGCTCTGGCTCCCTCCAGATCATAGTTGTGAGCCAGAATATTTGCTGTGACATAAACCTTTACCCCGTGTTCATGGGCAAACTCAATTCCCTCTTTCATTTCTTCAGGGGAAAAGTTTTTTGCTTTTGCACGAAGTCCAAAGGCTTCACCGCCAATATAGACTGCATCTGCACCAAACATCACCGCAATTTTCAAAACCTCCAGACTGCTGGCAGGTATCAGAAGTTCTGTTTTTCTCATAATTTTCTCCCGCTATTTCTTTACACTCAATGTCACTCCATCTCCCAGCGGCAACAGGGATGTTGTCAGCTGTTCATGGTGAGTTAAGGTATATAAATATTCACGCATTCTGCTGTGAATCGTTCGATTTCTTCTTTCAACTGCAAAGCGGGACTGAATGATATCCCCATCCTGCAGTACATTGTCCGATAACAAAACCCCGCCGGGACTAAGAAGCCTTAAAATATCCGGCAGGAAATGAATATACTGTCCCTTTGCCGCATCCATAAATATAAAATCATAAGGACCTTCCAGGGTTTTTAAGAAATCCATGGCATCTCCCTCAAGAAGGCTAATCTGATGCTCCTTTCCGGCTCTCTTAAAATTCGCTTTTGCAATCGGGATTCTTGGTTCATATTTTTCAATGGTTGTAATATGACAATCCTCATCCACATGCTCACTCATCAAAAGTGCTGAAAATCCAACGGCCGTTCCAACCTCTAAAATTGCTTTTGGTCGTTTGATCTCCAAAACTACTTTTAAAAAGTTCTGCATTTCTTTGCGGATGATGGGCACATAAGCTGCCAATGCTTCCTCTTCTATTTCATTTACTAACGCACTATTGCCTACATCCAAAGAGTTGATGTAGGCAACCATTCTTTCATCTACAATCATGATTCGTCCTCATTTGTTTCAGACAAAATTTCAAATATTTCACCTGGTTTCATGGAAGTATTCAGCTCATAAGTGCCGGCTTTTACCGTTTCCCCAAAGGATGCCATTTTCATCTGTATCTGAAAAACAGTCGCATTTTCAATCAGACCGTTTTTCTCCAGTACTTCTGCAAATTTTTTTGCACTGACATCCTCCGGAATGGTAATCTTTACATTTCTTCCAGGTTTTTCCTCCATGGCGGCCTCACTAAAGACCGCATGGGTATATTGATAGGTTGTCTGACCTAAATATACAAATCCTAAACAAATCAAAACAAAGACTGCAACTTTGATGCATATGGAACCAGTCCGTCTTACAGCCTTTCGTGCATTCATCTTCTTCCTCCATACAGCCCCTTAAACTTCCATAATGATCGGCAGAATCATCGGACTTCTCTTTGTCTTTTTCCAAAGATAATCGTTTAAGGAATCCTTCACAACATTCTTTAATCTGCTCCAGTCAGAAACTCCTCTGGAAAGGCAGCCTTCTAAGGCCTCTTCTACTACCAGCTTTGCTTCTTCGATCAGGGATTCTGATTCTCTCACATATACAAATCCACGGGATACAATGTCAGGACCCGCAAGAATCTGGTTACTGTATTTTTCCAGTGTCAGAACAACGATCAAAATACCATCCTCTGATAAGTGCTGTCTGTCTCGAATAACGATATTTCCAACATCACCTACCCCAAGGCCGTCTACGTAGATGGCACCTGTGTGTACATGATCTGTCACTTTTGCTGCATCTGCGTCAAGCTCCAGAACATCACCTGAAGACATGATGAAAATATTTTCTTTTTCAATCCCAAGATCTTCTGCAATTCTTGCGTTTGCCTGTAAATGTCTGTATTCACCGTGTACAGGAATTGCATATTTTGGTCGTACCAGGGAATAAATTAATTTCAACTCTTCCTGACAGGCATGACCTGATACATGGGTATCGTGGCGTACAACTTCTGCCCCACGGATTGACAATTCGTTAATAACTTTTGAAACAGCCTTTTCATTACCCGGAATCGGAGTTGCAGAAATAACGACCACATCTCCCGGCATAATGTGCACTTTTCGATGGGTTCCCGATGCCATTCTGGAAAGGGCTGCCATGGCTTCTCCCTGGCTTCCCGTTGTGATCAGAACCGTTTTTTCATCCGGATAATTTTTCAAATGTTCAATATCGATCAGTGTATTTTCTGGAATGGAAATGTATCCCAGCTCCTGTGCGATAGAAATGGTATTGACCATACTGCGTCCTTCCACCACAACTTTTCTGCCGCTTTTGTAAGCAGAATTGATTACCTGCTGTACACGGTCCACATTAGATGCAAAGGTTGCTACAATGATTCTCTTATTCGGATGCTCTGCAAAGATGGCGTCAAAGCGTCTGCCTACTTTCTTTTCAGAATGTGTAAAGCCTTCACGCTCTGCATTGGTACTGTCTGACATTAAAGCAAGCACGCCTTTTTTGCCGATTTCACCAAATCTCTGCAGATCAATGGCTCCGCCAAATACCGGCGTATAGTCCACCTTAAAGTCTCCTGTGTGAACAACGATTCCCGCCGGGGAATAAATTGCCAGAGCACAGGCATCTTCAATACTGTGGTTTGTTTTAATAAATTCAATTCGAAACTGTCCCAGATTAATGGACTGTCCATGTTTTACCACTTTTCTCTTCACAGACTTTGCCATGCCATGTTCTTTCAGCTTACTGTCGATCAGGCCCATGGTCAGCTTTGTGGCATAGATCGGTGCATTCACATCTTTAAATACATATGGAATTGCACCAATATGATCTTCATGACCATGTGTAAACACAAAGCCTTTTACTTTTTGAATGTTTTCTTTTAAGTAAGTGACATCCGGGATCACAAGATCGATTCCCAGCATATCTTCTGTTGGGAAAGAGAGCCCACAATCCACCACAACAATACTGTCTTCATATTCAAAGGCAGTAATGTTCATTCCAATTGCTTCCAGTCCGCCAAGAGGAATGATTCGTAATTTTGAATTATTTGTAACTTTCAAATGTTACCTCCTGATTTCATTCTATTTTTCCGCTCGTGTAAAAGGGCACAGAATGCCCAAAGATTACCGTTCGATGTCTACATCCTCCAGCATCTGTTCAAAAACACAAAATACACTGTCAAGTTCTGTTTCATCCTCTACGATGGAATAAATTGCCTCTGCATCCTCCGCTTCAGATAAGTCCTTTAAAATCAGGCATTCTGCATCTCCTTCTTCAGAATCTGTAACCAATATATAATCAATCCCACCGATACGGGTTTCTTCCAAAACATAAAATTCTACTGCTTCTTCCTCATTTTCAGGAATAAATGTAATCTTTTCCATTATAATTTAAAACTCCTTGAATCCAAATAACCCTGCAAAATGTAAACTGCTGCCAGCATGTCCACATATTTGCTTCTGTCTTCTCTTCTTACCTTACCTTCCATTAGCGTACGGTTTGCTTCAACCGTAGTTAATCGTTCATCCCACATGACAACATCCAGACCTGTCCGCTTTTCTAACATTTCTTTAAATGCAAGCGATTTTTCAGCCCTGTCTCCGATGGTATTGTTCATATTTTTAGGAAACCCCAGCACGATCATTTCCACCTGATATTCTTTAATCAGTGCTTCAATGCGCGCTAAGGTCTGCCGCAGTTTTGTCTCTTTTTCACGTCTGATGATCTCGATTCCCTGGGCAGTAATCCCAAGCGGATCGCTAATGGCTACGCCTACGGTCTTTGAGCCGTAGTCTAAGCCCATAATTCTCATATAAAACTCCTGTAATCTTATTTTTCTACAGTCTCGATATAAACTTTTAACAGTTCTTCTACCAGTTCATCTCGCTCAACTTTTGAAATCAAGCTTCTGGCTCCTTTATGACTTGTGATATAAGTAGGATCTCCGGACATAATATAACCTACGATCTGGTTTACCGGATTATATCCTTTTTCTGTCATCGCCTGATAAACAGTCTTCAAAATCTCTCCTACCTGCAATTCCTGTTCTGTCGAAACTTTAAAACATTGTGTGTTATGAAGTGTACTCATTTCATCCGCTCCTGTGGCAAAACCTAGCATAAAACCAGATTCCGCATAATAAATAATTACCTTTAATATAATACAGATTTACATCAAATACAAGCTTTTCTATCCTTTGGCTTTGGTTTCCTCTGTAAGATTTTTGTAAAATCGCACCAAAAACGGTGCGCACGCAAAAGCGGTCAGCAAGTCTGAAACCGCCTGTGTTGACACTACTCCGTAAAGTCCCAAAAATGCCGGAAGTATGAAAATCAACGGAAGGAAGAAAATTCCCTGTCGCATTGCCGACATCATGGTGGCCCTCCAGGCTTTTCCAATGGATTGAAATGTCATATTTGCAACAACACCCACCGGCAGCAGCGGCATGCTGATTGCCTGGGCTCTAAGTGCCATGGCTCCAATCTCCATGACTGCCGGATCGTCTGAAATAAACAATTTCAATAAATGCGGGGCTGTGACAAACAAAACCACTGCAGCTGTGGTCATACCAATGGTTCCCACTTTCAGCGTAAATTTCATTGCCTTTTTTACCCGTTCCATAATTCCTGCCCCGTAGTTAAATCCTACCACCGGCTGATAGCCCTGTCCAAAGCCAATCAGTACAGAGAACATCATCTGGAAAATCTTCGTAACAATGGCCATTGCAGCTACAGCTGCATCACCATAGATCATAGCCTGTTTATTCAGCATGATCGATGCGATACTGGCAAGTCCCTGTCTTGAAAAGGATGGCAGGCCATTTTTTACAATCTGGAAATATATTTTTGGATTTTTTGCAATTCTGTGAATTCCAAGTCTTGTGGTTGTCTTGTGCATTACAAAATAGGACAATAAGATCAAAAAGCTGACCATCTGGCTAAGCGCAGTTGCAACTGCTGCCCCGCTGATTCCCATTTGAAACACAAAAATAAAGATCGGATCCAGTATCACATTCAGAATACCGCCTGTGGTAATCCCGATCATGGCAAATTTTGCATGTCCCTCTGAACGCAGAATATTATTTAATACAAAGGATGATGCCATGATTGGTGCTGCCAGCAAAATATATCTGGCATAAGCTCTTGCATATGGTAAAATCGTATCAGATGCTCCTAAAATACGCATCAGATCATCCATTTTCCATTCCCCAACAACACTCATCAGTGTACATAAAAAGATAGCACTGTAAAATCCGGTAGCCGCCACCTCTTTTGCAGCCTCCTCTTCCTTTGCCCCAAGCAGTCTGGAAATCCAGCTTCCGCTTCCCATACCAAAGGTAAATCCAATGGCCTGAATGATAGCCATGACTGAAAATACGATTCCTACAGCTCCCGAAGCACTGGTACCAAGCTTAGACACAAAAAATGTATCTGCCATATTATAAATAGAGGTTACCAGCATACTGATGATCGTCGGTATGGATAACGTTGTGATCAATTTCCCTACGGGAGTCTCTGTCATATTGTGAAACTGCTGACTCTGTTCCATAACATCAACCTTTCATTATTCTCCAAGCAAAATCAGATCCTTTAAGATTTCCTTTGCTGTTACTGTCACAAAACGATTGGTCAAATCCTCGTCTGTCTTTACTGCCACACGAATGTATTCCTTCGTATGTCCTACAAAATATTTTTCCCCATTTATGAGCACCTCTTCTTCCATCAGTACTTCCAGCACTTTTCCCAAATGCTCCTGTAGATATTTTACAGAATTTTTTTCATGGAGTGCAAGCAGTTCATTACTTCTTTTTGTTTTGATCTGATCAGGTACCTGATTTTCCATTTTGGCTGCTCTGGTACCCTTTCTGATAGAGAACTTAAAAACATGTGTCTCAAAAAACTCTATTTTTTCCAAAAATGCTTTACACTGCTGAAATTCTTCTTCTGTTTCCCCTGCAAATCCAACGATCACATCTGTGGTCAGTGCCGGGTTTTCATAATATTTTCTAAGGCGTTTACATACCTCATAGTATTCATCCGCTGTATATTTTCTATTCATTCGTTTCAGGGTCTCGTCGCAGCCGCTTTGTAAGGACAGATGGAAATGTGGACAAACCTTTGGCAGGTTTGCAATGGCTGCCACAAATTCCTCACTCATGGTGCGAGGTTCCAATGACCCCAGACGAATTCTTTCGATGCCTTCCACACGATGAATTTTTTCGATGAGTGTCAAAAGGGTATCTTCTTCCAGATCCACACCATAGGATCCCAGATGAATTCCTGTCAACACCACTTCATGATATCCGGCCTCTGCAAGACGTACCACTTCTTCATATACATCCTGTGCCTTTCGGCTTCTGACTCTTCCTCTCGTATAAGGAATGATACAGTAACTGCAGAACTGATTACATCCGTCCTGTACTTTTACATACGCTCTGGTATGTTCTGCTGTTTTGTTCAGTGTCAATTCTTCATACTCTTTTGTATGATTAATATCAATCACTGCTTCTGACCTTTTTCCGTCTTCATAAGCTTCTAAAATCTCAATCAGATCCTTCTTGCAATTATTTCCGATGACAATGTCAATGGCATCATCCACTTTTCCGCCGCTGTGCTTTTCGCTTTCCACATAGCAGCCGGCTGCCACAACAATGGCTTCAGGATTCATTTTTTTTGCTTTATGAAGCATCTGTCTTGATTTCCGATCCGCAATATTTGTCACACTGCAGGTATTGATTATATAAATATCAGCCCCCGGAGCAAAGGGTACGATCTCGTAACCCGCGGCTTCCAGCATCTGCTGCATACTTTCTGTTTCGTAAGCATTGACCTTACATCCAAGGTTATGCAATGCTGCTTTCTTTGTCATGTTTTTCAATCCTTCCGTAAGTTTCAATATTGACTTTTATCCTCTTTATGTTAAGATAAAGTTGTAACTGGCATTTTTTGTATGTCAGTTGGAATCTCATCTCATTTAGGAGGTTATTATGAAAATGAAAACCATTAGTATTTCGTTAAATTCCATCGATAAGGTAAAAAACTTCGTAAACGAAATTTCAAAATTCGACAATGATTTTGATTTAGTTTCCGGCAGATATGTTATCGATGCAAAATCTATCATGGGTATCTTCAGCCTTGATTTATCTAAACCGATCAACTTAAATATTCATGCTGAAGAAAATATGGCTACAATTCTTGAGACCATCAAACCATACATTATTGAGTAAAACTCAATGTTCAGGCATAATCGACTGATTTATTTTTAAATTTATGAATGCGGGAAATACCAGGTATTTCCCGCATTTTTCTTGTTCTGTCATTATTATTCTACGAGAATCGTTTCTACACTTTCCATTGCTTCTTTATAAAGCTCTGCAATTTTTTCTTCCAGTTTTGTTTCTGAACGTTTGATAATATTAATATTTGGCTTTGTCACCGGATGTTTTGCCACAAAAATCGTACAGCAATCTTCATATGGTAAAATAGAGGTTTCATAAGTATCAATATTTTTTGCAATGGTAACAATATCTTCCTTATCAAATCCGATCAGCGGACGAAATACCGGCATTGTGCAAACTTCATTGGTTGCAGAAAGACTTTGTACAGTCTGGCTTGCCACCTGACCAATACTTTCTCCTGTAATCAGTGCCATGCTTCCGCTTTTCTTTGCAAGATCTTCTGCGATTCGCATCATATAACGGCGCATGATGATGGTTAATTCCTCATGTGGGCACTGGTCATAAATGTAAAGCTGAATGTCTGTGAAATTCACAATATTCAAATGAATCGGACCCGTATATTTTGCTACTTTTTTTGCAAGGTCTACCACCTTCTGTTTTGCACGCTCACTTGTATATGGCGGTGCGTGGAAATAGGTTGCATCAAGACGAACACCGCGTTTAGCGATCATCCATCCTGCTACCGGACTGTCAATACCACCGGATAAAAGAAGCATAGCTCTTCCGTTGGTACCGATTGGCATACCGCCCGGTCCGGGAATGATTTCAGAATAAATGTATACGTGTTTACGCACTTCGATCACAAGATTGATCTGCGGCTTGTGTACGTCAACTTTCATTTCCGGATAAGCATCCAGGATTCTTCCACCCATTTCCAGATTGATTTCTACAGAATCCATCGGATAGCCTTTGTTTGCACGACGTGCATTTACCTTAAAGGTTTTGTTTTTATCAGGATAGACATCATCGATGTATTTTAAAACTTCAGCAGATACATTTTCAAACTCGGTATTTTCTACGATTACCACAGGACAGATACCAACGATACCAAATACATGTTTTAATGCAGTAATTGTTTCGTCATAGTCATAGTATTCAGATTTTACGAATACATAGATACGTCCCATTTCTTTTGTGACTTCAAATTCACCCTCCACTTCTGCAAGGGCGTTTCTCATGCTTTCTACCAGTGCATCTTCAAACATGTAACGGTTCTTACCTTTAATGGCAATTTCAGCGTATTTAATCAAAAATGCTCTAAACATTGTTTTTCCCATTTTATTTCTCCTTTCCTTACTTCTATGTTAATGTCTTGCGTAGCGTCGAAGCATCGGGAGCAAGCCCTTTAATACTTCGATACAGTAATCAATTTCTTCTTTTGTAGTATGCACACTGAAACTAAAGCGCAGAGTACTGTCCAAATGTTCCTTTGGTACATTCATAGCCTTTAATGTTTCACTGACCGCAGGTTTGTTGGAGGCACATGCACTTCCTGCAGAGGCATAGATTTCTCTCTCTTCCAGGGAATGCAGCAGCACTTCACTTCGAATTCCCGGAAAGCTGACACTTACCACATGAGGAGCCGAATTCTTTCCTGTCAGACCATTGATCTTCACATTGTCTAGCTCTTCTATCTTTTCTACAAAATAAGCTTTTACATCATACAGACGTTCCATTTTTTCTTCAAAATCTGTATAAATTTCTTTGGCTGCTTCTGCAAGCCCTGCGATTCCCGGTACATTTTCAGTTCCGGAACGAAGATCCCTTTGCTGCCCGCCGCCAAAAAGAATGGGTTTAATCTTTACTTTAGAATCACAGTATAAAAATCCAATCCCTTTTGGTCCGTGAATTTTATGTCCGCTGACGGACAAAAGATCGATCCCCATTTTTTTCGGGTGAATTCGATATTTTCCATAACCTTGAATCGCATCCACATGGAACAGTGTGGAACGATTATTTGCCTTCACGATCTGTCCGATTTCTTCAATTGGCTGAACTGCACCAACTTCATTATTTACATACATCACAGACACCAGCATGGTATCCGGTCTTAAAGCTTCTCTTAATTTATCCAGTTTTACGATTCCATTTTCATCCACCGGAAGATAGGTTACTTCAAATCCCTCCTCTTCCATATGCTTCATCACATTTCCAACAGATGGATGCTCAATTTTTGTAGTAATCAGGTGCTTTCCCATGCGGTGATTTGCTGCCCCACAGCCCATAATGGCCAGGTTATTGCTTTCTGTCCCGCCGGAAGTAAAGATGATTTCTTTTTCCTGCACCTTTAATGTTTTTGCAATGATTTCTTTTGCTTCTTTTATATAGTTTTCAGCTTCAACACCTTTGTTATGCATTGCAGAAGGGTTTCCAAAAACGACGTTCATCATTTGAACGACTTTTTCTACCACCCCCGGCTCGCAGACCGTTGTAGCTGAATTATCTAAATATGCCTGCATATGTTTCCTCTCTTAAATAATATACTTTCCAAACAGCAGCTTTTTGGCAGGTTACGATTCTTCGAGCAAGTACATGAGAATTGATAATGTGGTCAGACCTGCAGTTTCTGTTCTAAGAATTCGTTTTCCTAAGGTGACAGGCTTAATGTCAAGCTCTGCCGCTTTCTCCACTTCGGATTCTTCAAAGCCGCCCTCCGGACCGATAAAAATACCTACGCTCATTCCCGGTTTTATATTTCCAAAAATTTCACGGGTTCCGTCCATTCCTCTGGCACATTCATATGGAATGATGTTCACATCCAGCTGCTTTGCCATCTGCAGCGCTTCGCCAAAGGTTTTTACTTCTGAAATCTGCGGAATCAGCATTCTGCCGGACTGTTTTGCGGCGCCTTCTGCGATTGCCTGCCAGCGTTTTAACTTGGAAGCCTCTTTTTTTGCATCCAGCTTTACAATGGCACGTTTTGTTGCCACCGGAATAATCTCATAAGCTCCAAGTTCTACCGCCTTCTGGATGATCAACTCCATTTTATCCGACTTAGGAAGTCCCTGAAACAAATAAATTTTAGAAGAAAGTTCGCTTCCTCCCTGTTCCTTGTCCAAAATTTTTGCAGTTACCTGCTGCTTGTCCAGAACATCTACTTCACAATGATAAAAAATGCCTTTTTCATCTGCTGCAGTAAACGCCTCGCCACTTCTCATGCGAAGCACATTTTTCATATGATTAACGTCATCTCCGGTAATTGTCAGCATTTCTCCTGCAATCTGATCGGATGTAATAAAAAAATGACTCATATTCTTACCCGTTTTTTCTTGCAGTGACAGAAACCCATTCTCCCTGATAGGTTACTTCTAAAACTTCCAGGCCTGCTGCTTTCACTGCTTCTACTACTGTTTCTTCTTTATCATCAATGATGCCGGAAGTAATGTATAATCCTCCCACTTTCATCTGATTTACAATTACCGGTGTTAATGGCACCAGCACATCTGCCAGAATGTTTGCAACTACGATATCATATTTTTCATAGCCCACTCTGTCCTGAATTTCTTTATCGTCAATGATATTACCAATCATCACTTCAAACTGATTTTTAGAAATTCCATTAACTTCTGTATTTTCTTCTGTTGCTGTAATGGCACATGGATCAAGATCTGTTCCAACTGCTGATTTTGCCCCAAGCTTTAATGCAACGATGGAAAGAATCCCGCTTCCGCATCCTACATCCAAAAGTACTGTTTCCGGTGTCACATACTTTTTGATCTGGCGGATGCAAAGCTGTGTAGTTTCATGCATCCCTGTTCCAAAAGCTGTTCCGGGATCAATCTGGATCAGAAGCTTTTCTCTGTCTTCCGGTTTTACTTCCTCCCATGATGGTTTGATGAGAATATCGTCCACATAAAACTGGTGGAAATACTCTTTCCAGTTATTTATCCAGTCTTTGTCCTCTGTTTCAGATGCCACAATGGTACCTTCTCCGATATCCATCCACTCTGAAATCTCTTCCAGACCTTCCCGTACTCTTCGAAGCATTTCTTCCTGATCCTGTTCAGGTTCTAAATAAAAGCTGATATAAGCTGTTCCATCATCTTCACCAACGATCGGCATGATATCTACGAACATCTGCGCCTTATCTGTTTCTGTCAAAGGCACTTTGTCTTCAATTTCAATTCCTTCTACGCCCACATCCATCATCATGCTGCTGATGATATCTTCCGCTTCTGTGCGTGTTTTTAATGTATATTTATTCCATTTCATAAAATGTCCACTCCTTGATAGGCATATTTTCACATACATAGTTACTATAACATTTTTGTCAATTGTATGCAACACAAAAAGCCTCCCCCTAGGGGAAGGCTTTTATGTACTGATATTAAATTTTACTGTATCCCGGGAGTTTGACAGTTGAATATTAAAAAAAGTACTTGCAGGTCGCATAAAACCTG
>ERZ1032130.141-NODE-141-length-21716-cov-4.815013_pt1 | contig 21716 bp, 27 predicted proteins | sample MGYA00517879_ERZ1032130 | MGnify/ENA primary metagenome ERZ1032130 (study PRJEB33719, sample SAMN04262597) | wastewater metagenome | biome: rural village; feature: animal feces; material: feces | host: Bos taurus | place: El Salvador | collected 2012-01-31 ...
ATCAATATGCAAAGAATTTATTAGATGATAGAACATCTTCAACAGAGCCGTTTGAGATTTATTCCATACATGAACAGCATTGTTATGGAAATTATGCATTGGGCAAGGAAGTTCTATTGGCACATATGAACGAGTAGAAGTATTTGAAAAGTTTCAATCTTATAGAGTTTCTGAAAGCAGGCGCAAATTTCATTTTGCCAGCGCGGATTAAACATTAAATACACAATTCCCAAAACGGAATCATGACAAAAGGATAGCGTAGGTGGAAAAAGTATGGACTATAAGGAATATTACAAAGAACTGAAAAAAAGAAATGTACACCGTCTTGAAACCACAGGGGTTTCGTAAGAGTGGCTCTTGTTTCCGAAGAGAGCTGGGACTAAGTTCTGTAGCCAGCTATGAGGATTGCGAACGATATGCAGAAATCTTTGGAATGAGGTTCCTGCCCTGTCTGAATAAGTATTTGGAAAAGACCATCGAAAACGCCAGATGGCAGGAATTACAGGATATGTCTCAGTACGATGAGCTTTTGCAGCAGTACCACAAGAAAAAGTGTGGAAGAGCATTGGAACAGAGCGAAATTTTATGAGGATCTAAAAGAAAAGATTAGAAGATAAGGGAGAAAACAGAAATGAAGTATCGTGAACCATCAGATATTGAGATTTTTACATGGGACAAAGGAACAGTGATACGTGACTATTTATTGATAGCAAAACAAAGGTTAGAGGATAAAAGCAGAGATAGAATTGTAGCAATAGGGAGAGCGACGCAAACCATTTGTCAGGAGGATACATACGTTTGCAATCCTTTTCGAAATGGCATCATAGATGAGTGGGAGGATTCTGTACAACTGATTAAGTATTATGTAAATAAGGCGTGTAAACCAAAATTGTTCAGGAAGGTAAAAGTTGCTGTTTGCATGCTGCCAGAGGCTACAGGTATCGAAAAGAAAGCTATGGAAGAGGCAATGTTTCTGGCAGGGGCAAAAAAAGTATTTCTGACTGAATTAACAAGGGAAGAGTTTACAAGAAAAGAAGAAAGTAAGGAGTATGATCTGATCATCAGTATTGGACAGAACTTCAGAGGATAAATTGGAATTCAATATAGAAAAGACTGCTGCGAGGGTGATTGAGTAACATGAACATAAAGGTTTTGGTATTGAAGATAAAACTATACGCCCCTTGGGTTCATTCGCTGAAAGAGAAGCGGATGGTTGTAAAGAGCCTGCTGGCAAAGATCCGGAATAAATTTCAGGTTTCTGTGGCAGAGGTTGAAACGCAGGATGTTCACCAGACCATCGTGATTGCGGTGGCCGCCACTGCCTCGCACCAGGCGCAGGCAGACAGCATGGAAGAGGAGATCCTTAAGTTTGTAGAGCGAAGTACAGAGGCGGAGATTGCAGAATCAGAAACAGAGATTCGTTAAGTGTACCGCCTGGGGAGGTGTCGGTATGTTTCACAAAAAGAGTCCGCTTGAGCAGGAATGGGAAAAGCTGAATAAGAAGGAGCAGAAATTTCTTCAACTGCGCATACAGAAAAATGACAGTATTCTAAATCAGAAGCTGGCGGGAAAGGTGCCTGCGAAGCTGCAGGGCACCCTGGACGCAGCCTTTGCAAAAGCCTTTGGAATGATTTTTGAAAAGGGTACCGGTGTCATTGAAAAGACATATAAGAAGGAAGAACTGCGGAAGACCTTTCAGATCAACGAGTTTACGGATGAGGTCCGGCAGAGCAAAAAGTCCCTGAAAGCCTTCGGGAAAAAGGCAGAAGGTTCCGGCAGAGTCAACTTGATGGTATCCGGTGCGGCCGGTGTCGGTATGGGGCTTTTGGGCGTCGGGATTCCGGATATCCCGGTATTTACCGGGATGGTGCTAAAGAGTATTTATGAGATTGCCCTAAGCTATGGCTATGAATATGAATCCGAAGGCGAGCGCAGGTTTATTCTGATGCTCATTCAGGGCGCCGTATCCTATGGACAGGAGATGCTGGAGGTGAATGCCGGGATTGACGCGTATATCGCCGATCCTGATATTCCACAGGATTATGAGGAAAAGATACAGATAGAGAAGACAGCAGGGGAGCTGTCCAAAGAGCTATTGTATATGAAGTTTCTGCAGGGAATTCCCATTGTAGGAGCGGTGGGCGGTATTTACGATGCGGTCTATATGAAACGCATTGCGGAATATGCGAATTTAAAATATAAGAAACGGTTTCTGATGAAGAAAAAAGGGCGATAGATTGTGGGAAAGAGAAGAAAATTTAAAGTTTACGGACTAAAGATAATAGAAAATGAATATAAGATAACAATGTTAAGGCAGTAATCAAAGTTGGTTACTGCCTATTATACGCCCAAAATGTAAAAAGTTCTTGACATTTAAGAGTGTAGTATTATAATTGAAAATGTAAAAAGTTTTTTACATGGAGGGCTGAAAATGAAAAATAAAAACCGAGATGAAATGGAACAATCAATTTTAATTAAAAGCGAAAATCTTACATATAGATTCATGACTATTGCATTGAGTATGTGGGTGTTGATAGGACTGTTTTTGAAAAAATCCGTAGTATTACCAGGTTATATATTGTTAGCCCAATTGTTTATTCGTTTTATTGCTGAGCAAATCTATAAGAAGGAGGTTGACGACGAAAGATGGAAGCGTAATGTAATTGTCTTTTTAGTGTCTATTGTGATAATTATATTCGTTGCAATGCTTGGTGCAACCATGTTTGTCGCCAAAGTAGATGCATAATGAAAAATAGAATTAAAGAATTAAGAAAATCTCAAGGTATGAGACAAGAAGATTTAGCTGATTCATTAGGAGTTACTAGACAGACTATTAACGCCATTGAAAACAATAAGTATAATCCAACATTGGAGTTGGCAATGCATTTAGCTAAATATTTACACACCACAGTGGAAGAATTATTTATACTGGAGGATTAGAAAAATGAATAAACAATTAGCAAATAAAGTATTAACTTCTATTGTTATAGCTTTAATATTTGTTGCTTCTATTAAAATTTTTGGTATAGCAATTAAAGCTATTAGCTCAGATGAGAATAATACGGTTATTCTCGGTTTGATAGCAGAAGTATTATGTATAGTCACAACCTTAATTATTCTGTTTTGTACACATAAGCAAAATATAGTAAAAGGAACTATGTCAGGCTTTGCTAAGGGAATCTCAGCAGGTGGCTTTCTTTGTGGTTTTGCGGTACTATTATTTATTAGCTTTTTTGTGTACGATTTTTCGGCATAGAAGGTTTTACCTATTTCTAATATTATGATATATGTATTTTCAATGCTTGTAACTGGCTTCACAGAAGAAGTAGTATTTAGAGGCGTGATATATAATACAATAAGTGAGTGTTTTAATACATATAGTAAAAAGAACGTTTATATTTCAATGATTATATCAAGCATTATCTTTGGATTAATGCATATGTCTAACATATTCTCAGGCGTTTCTCTCGCAGGAGCTATTGTACAAGCAGGTTGTGCATTTGGAGTTGGATTATATTTTTGTGCAATCTATGTGAGGTGTATATATGGTCAGTAATTGTTTTGCATGGGTTAAACGATATTGCAAGTACTTTGAATGCAGGTGTGTTAGGAGAAAGCGATATCGTTAGTAACGTTTCTGATTATAGCCCACTAAAGCTCATAGTCATGGTATTATATATAGGATTGGCGATGTATGTTCTACGTGATTCAAAGTTTAGAATTCAGGATATGGCATGCGATAACTCGAAGTTGATGGAGGAAAAATAATGTTTTGGAATGAACTGGATATGGTGAAAATGAAAAAACATGAATTCTGCGAAGAGTTACCAGATTCGGCAGATGACAATGAAATAGAAAGGTTATCAGAAGCGTTTTATAAAGCTTGCAATATAGATATTCCTCGCGAATATGTTGAGTTTTTAAGGCAATGTAACGGTGTAGAGTTTAATGGATGCATCATATATGGCTCAAATAATATAATTGAAAATCAACTGGATTATGATTATATTGCAGAGGATTATATCATTTTTGCCGAATATGATATGGGATGGTTTTGCATGGAAAAGTTCAGTGGAAAATATTGCGAGTTGGATAAACCATCAGCACAAGAAATGCAGATGTTTGAGACATTGGAATCAATGCTAAAAAGGGTTCTGTTATTGTCTGTTGAACTATAATTTTTAATTAGAAACAGTTCGTAAACTTTCAGTCTTACAGAGAGGCTGAACATCAACAGAAGATTTGAATTTGTGAGGGCATGAACATGATAGAAACAAAGGATTTAATTTTAGATAAGGGCAAAGTTGACGAATGGAAATCCATGTATGAGAATGTTTGGCGACATGAAGAAACTGCCCGTTATATGATGTGGAGTGCAAAGCAAACCGAGCAAGAAGGGGTTGAAATGACACAAGGCTTCATCGAATTCCAAAAAGTGAATCCAACTGCCTACTTTGTTTATGAGAAAAAGAGCAAAATGCCGATTGGATACGCAGGAATGAAAGAAACCAGCAAAGGTGTTTTCGAGGATTCTGGCATTGCTGTCGGCCCGTCTTATACAGGAAAAGGCTACGGAAAGCAGATCCTTTGCGCACTGCTTAATCAAGCATTCGAGGAACTGGGTGCACAGAAATTCATTTATTCATGCTGGGCGGAGAATATCCCCTCGAACAAGTTGGCCCAATCGGTTGGATTAAGATTTTCGCATTCAGAGGAAACCATAGACCGACGGAGCGGGAAACCCTTTATCATGAATTATTATGAGAGATAAATTTGAGTTGTTGCGGCGTTTTCGATGTTAGCATAAAAAGAATCAGTGCAAAAAGTCAATGTAAAATGATTCTTTGCTTTCTTATTCGTAAGGTATGTTTTATTATTGAGTCAGGAGGTGAAAAAATGTCTTTAGGAAATAAGATACGGGAGATTCGAAAAAATAATGATTTAACTCAGGAACAATTTGCACAGAAGTTAAGTGTACTTGCTGAAAATCAGTATTTTGCCACATTCATTTTAATTCCTGCAGGCATTTGCTTGATTGGTAGTGTTGTAGGTTTTTTGATTGCCAAGAAAGTTAAGTGAATTTGGCGAATTGTATATAAACAAATCTGTACGAGGTGGACTATGTTTCGTATAACACATGAAGATATTGCAACTATTTTGCAAGACTATGGCATTGAAGCTAAAATCAACAACTTCTATGAATTACAACGCTATCACTACGAGCGTGATGACCCCAATTCGAAAGAAGTGCGGCTCATTGCTAAACTCGAGTTGGAGAATGCACCTCCCCTTGTAGTTCGATTCAAAAACGAGAAAGATGTTACTATAGAGCTGATTGAAAGCCAAAGTCAGTTTGCTGAAGTTCTGAAAAACGAGGGTATTATTACACCGAATCAATATATGTCCAAGGGAAGATATGCAAATTGGTATACCATTAGCGGGTATGAAGTAATTGTAACTTTGGAACAATTTGTTGAGAATGAAATCAAAGTTGTCGATGAAATAACCGCAAAAAAGACAGGTGAACTCCTTGCCAGGACACACAATATTGCAGAGCAGCATAATCTCCATATTGATAATGATGTTCTTTTCAATCCGTTTGAACATAACGACCTATTTTCTTTTGATTCCTTTGTGTCATTATCGCAATTCCTTGTAGGGGAAGATAAAGACTTATTTGACAGGATAACCGATAAATATAACGCATACATGGAAATCCTTGCACCACTGAAAGAACGTACAAAATATGCTGTCCAGGGAGATATCAGTGATTGCAATTTGTATCTTACTGACGGAGGAGATGTTGGAGTCTTTGACTTTAATCGAGCGGGAGATAATGTTCCCTTCTGCGATGCTGTAATGCAAGCTATTTTTGAGGCAAGACTTATGGATTATCCAGAAAACAAGGACGATGATTTCGAAACAAAGATACTGGCCTCGTTTTGGGAAGGATACTGTTCTGTGCGGAATTTTTCGAAAGAAGAACACGAATTGTACCCTTATCTTTATGCTGTTATTGATGCCTTTTGGAGTTTCGATATTCGTTGGAATGAGGACAGCTTGATGAACGCACACAAAGCAGGTGATTTGGATGCTGTGAGACAATGGCTGGAAACCATATGGAAGCGTCTTGAAATATCTGTTTGAATTCTAACCTAGAGAATTTTTCGAGGCAATAATTTCAATTTGGGGAGGTGTTAATTTGAAGTGTCCGTATTGTAACATTGAAATGGAAAAAATAAATTGAGATAGAAAAACTTGGACATTGGAACGATACGGCAATCAGATTGGAAGGGGATTCAGTTTGTGAACTAACAAAATTATTCCTTGTGGACTTTGGTATCAATGTTAAAAAAATGCCGGTTTTACGGGAAGATTTGTATCCGAAGCGGTAAAGTATGTATGGATAACATCTCCATACTTGCTCATAGATAATGACCTATGTACAGACTTTGAAAATGCGGTACTTCGTGGTGTATTCCCTTAAAACAAATGTAATTTTAAGGGAATGGTCTTTTGTTTAAGGTTATTTCAAACGATAATAGAAAGTGGATTTTCCGGAACCTTCACGTTTGAGCTCTCCGGAAGCAACCATTTTTCTAAGTGCACTTTCGATAGAACTGATACTTAAAGCTGGACAAAGTTCTCGAATATCCTGTTTGGTGAATTTTCCGATTTTATTCAATGTCGCTTTTCGTACCATTTCTATGGCTGGGAGTTTTTCTTCAATGATTGAATATCTGTCCTCAAAATCCCTGTAAGCAGATAATACAATTCCGAGGAAATATTTTATAAATGGAAGAGCATCTTCGCATCCTTCATGCCAGTCATCTTGAGATTGATTTAAGGCGCTGTAATAAAGATCTTTGTTCTTGGCAATCTTTGCCTCCAATGAAATATATTTTCCTACGTTATATATAAACTAAGGGTGGAAAGCCCTCTTTTGAGCATTCCACCCTATAACTATCATAGAAGATCTGTATTTAAAGTTTTCACACTGTCCCCCTTTTTAATGCTGTTCTTTTTCTTTTAAATGTTTCTTGATGGCTTCAAAGCTTTCATCACTTAAAACATGCTCGATCAGACATGCATCTTCTGCGGCAGTTTCATCGGAAACGCCAAGCAGTTTAAACATTTTAGTTAGAATGGTGTGACGCTCATAGATGGCTTCTGCCTGTGTCAGACCATCCTCGGTTAATGTGATAAAACCTGCGTCGCTGACAACGATCAGTTCTTTTTCACGCAAATGCTTCATGGCAACGCTGACACTTGGTTTTTTAAAATTTAATTCGGTTGCAATATCTACAGAACGAACTACCGGAAGTTTTTTACTCAAAATGTAGATGGTTTCCAGATAATTTTCGGCAGACTCGTTTTTTCTCATTTCATTTCCTCCTAACAGAAGTTCTTAAAAGATAATATCATATTCAGAATGGAAATAAAAGCCTTTTCAGTTTGTAAAAGATTAAAATAATATTAAGAATTCAAGAAAGCATTGTGAAGAGGGGGTGGTTCAACGTATAATATACATATAGAAAGTGTATGAATATTTTTAATATATTTATCATGAGAAGGAAGGGGCGGAATTATGAAACTTCGTTTTTTAGGAGCTGCACATGAAGTGACAGGTTCCTGTACATTGCTTGAAACTGGTGATTATAAGATTTTGGTAGATTGCGGTATGGAGCAGGGGGCAGATACTTATGAGAACTGTGAAATCCCCGTATTGCCGTCAGAAATCGACTGTGTGCTTTTGACCCATGCCCATATTGATCATTCGGGGAAAATCCCGATGCTGGTGGCTCAGGGCTTTCGTGGACCAATTTATTGTACTGGGGCGACAAAAGTATTGTGCGATATGATGCTGAAAGATTCCGCCCATATTCAGGAATCAGAGGCAGAATGGAAAAACAGGAAAAGTGAGCGTTCCGGTGGGGCGAAATACGTACCTCTCTATACGATGAAGGATGTGGAGGAGACATTGCCTCTTTTTGTACCTTGTGATTATGAAAAAATCTTCCAGATTATGGAAAATGTGAAGGTGAGATTTATTGATGCAGGGCATCTGCTGGGGTCTTCCAGCATTGAGCTGACTGTAACAGAGGGAGACGTGACAAAGGTCATCTTATTCTCCGGAGATGTAGGGAATGTTAACAGACCGCTGATCAAAGATCCGAAGAAGCCGGAGCATGCAGATATTGTGATCGTAGAATCTACCTATGGGAACCGCTGTCACGGGGAACGTGCAGATTACATTACCCAGATGACAAGAATGATCCAGGAAACTCTGGATCGGGGCGGAAATCTGGTGATTCCGGCATTTGCGGTAGGAAGAACCCAGGAAATGCTTTATCTGATCCGTCATATCAAGGATCAAAATCTCATTAAAAATCACCCGAATTTCCAGGTTTGGGTGGACAGTCCGATGGCAGTGGAGGCTACGGAAATATATGCGGGAAATGTGATGGGCTACTATGATGAAGAGGCCATGGAGTATATTCGAAAAGGCATCGATATCCTACATTTTAACGGACTTCGAAAGTCTGTGACTACCGCAGATTCCATTGCACTGAATGCGGATAAAACGCCAAAGGTAATCATTTCAGCCAGCGGTATGTGTGAGGCCGGACGAATCCGTCATCATTTGAAACATAATCTCTGGAGAAGTGAAAGTACCATTTTGTTTGTAGGCTACCAGTCGGTAGGCACTTTGGGAAATAAACTGTTAAATGGTGCCTCAAAGGTGAAGATTTTTGGGGAAGACATACAGGTGAATGCTCATATTGAAAAAATGGATGGTATCAGCGGTCACGCGGATTTGAATATCTTACTTGACTGGCTTGGCAATTTAAAGGAAAAGCCGGAAAGGGTATTTGTAAATCACGGGGATGATCTGGTGTGCGATGAATTTGCTGAAACCATCAAAAATTCCCTTGGCTTTTTTGCTGCTGCACCGTATAATGGAGCGGTGTATGATCTGATTACCGGAGAATGCATTGAAGAAGGTAATAAGGTACGAATCCGCAAGGAAGAGCCGGTTCTGAAAGGAAAGAAGGTTTCTGCAGTTTTCGAAAATCTGCTTAGAGCAGCAAAACGTCTGATGGCAGTGGTGGAAAAGAGCAGCGGATTTGCCAATAAGGATATAAAGAAGTTCACAGCGGAGATAGACGCCCTGTGTGACAAATGGGAGAATTAAAACGTGTCAGATTTAAAAGAGAATTTGGAGGATAAAAAGGAGAGAGCGATTCTTGTCGGTGTGGATTTGGGAAATACCGATGATTTCGCGGAATCCATGGAGGAACTGGAGGCTCTTGCAGAAGCCTGCAATATGGAGGTGGTCTGCGTGGTAACTCAAAAGATGCCCGCAATCCATCATTCTCTCTATATCGGAACAGGAAAGGTTGCAGAGGTTCGTGAGTATGTGCAGAATCTTTGGGCAGATGTGGTCATTTTTGGGGATACTTTAACCCCTTCCCAGCTTCGAAATTTACAGCAGGAGCTTGATACTGCGGTAATGGACAGAACCAATCTGATTCTTGAAATCTTTTCTAAAAGGGCCAGAACGAGAGAGGCCAGACTTCAGGTAGAAGTGGCAAATTTACAGTATATTTTACCGAGACTGGTGGGGATGCATGAGGCTCTCAGCCGCCAGGGCGGCGGCAGCGGACTGGCGAATAAAGGTGCCGGTGAAAAGAAGTTAGAGCTTGACAGACGAAAAATCGAACATCGCCTTGCCCAGCTTCGAAGAGAGCTGGAGGATGTGTCAAAAGACCGTCAGACACAGAGAAAGCAGCGTGCAAATTCCGGGATTCCAAGGGTTGCGCTGGTAGGTTACACCAATGCAGGAAAATCTACCATGATGAATCGTATGCTTTCCAGTTACGGTGGGCCGGAAGAAAAGCAGGTAATGGAAAAGGATATGCTGTTTGCCACATTGGAGACAACGGTTCGCAGTATTAAGATTGACAGAAACAGACAGTTCTTGTTATCAGATACCGTTGGATTCATCAATCATCTTCCTCATGGACTTGTCAAAGCGTTCCGTTCTACTTTGGAAGAGGCTTGTGAAGCTGACCTGATTTTAAATGTCATTGATGCATCAGATCCTCATCATAAACAGCACATTAAGGTCACGGAAGATACTTTAAAAGACTTGAATGTGGGCGACGTGCCGATGATCTATGTCTATAACAAAGCTGATAAATGTATGTCAGATTCCCTTCCTGTTATTCGAGGTGAGGATAAGATTTATCTGTCGGCAAAATCCGGCGAAGGCTTGCCGGAGCTGATTGAAATGATTTTTAAGAAATTGCATTCAGGACACCTTGATGCAGAATTTTTAGTTCCTTATACAGATGGACGGGCGGTATCGGATATCATGCAGAATGCAGCTGTATACGAGACAGCCTACGAAGCTGAGGGAACATTGATGAAGGTCAACTGTGACCTGGCAGTTTACCAGAAATATAAAAATTACTTAATTTGATCCTACACAGACGCTCGCGAGCCCCTAAGCATCCATATTTCCCCGAATCGGCATACTGCGTACAATGCCTCTCGGAAAAACATAGATGCTCAGGGGCTCGCGGCTGTTTGCTGGCAGATGGCAGGAAACCTTGCCGACGTCTCTTGAAAGAAGATAAGTTATATGCTATCTTATTAACAGATACTTTCTCAAAGTGCGGTTCGCACAGAATTCTCAAATAAACAGTATGTAAGAATAAAAAACGAAAATATGTTCGAAAACGGTTGACAGAATAAATAGTTTGGTGTACTATTGTCAACAAGGAGAACGAATGTTCGCTAAAGGAGAAAATTATGGCAAGTAAAGATGAAAAACAGAAAGCCCTGGAGGCTGCTCTGGGTCAGATAGAAAAACAGTATGGTAAAGGCGCAGTGATGAAACTGGGAGATCATTCCCATATGCAGGTAGAAACTGTTCCTACGGGTTCCTTAAGTCTTGACATTGCATTAGGACTTGGGGGTGTGCCAAAGGGACGTATTATTGAAATTTATGGTCCTGAATCTTCCGGTAAAACAACAGTGGCATTACATATGGTAGCGGAAGTACAGAAACGTGGAGGAGTTGCCGGATTTATTGATGCAGAACATGCCTTGGACCCGGCTTATGCAAAGAATATCGGTGTTGATATCGATAATCTTTATATTTCCCAGCCGGATTGTGGTGAACAGGCTTTGGAAATTACTGAAACAATGGTGCGTTCCGGGGCAGTTGATATCGTGATTGTCGACTCGGTGGCTGCGCTGGTGCCAAAGGCTGAAATCGATGGTGATATGGGGGATTCTCATATGGGGCTTCAGGCTCGTTTGATGTCACAGGCGCTCCGTAAATTGACAGCTGTGATCGGTAAATCCAACTGTATTGTTATTTTCATCAACCAGCTTCGTGAAAAACTGGGTGTGATGTTCGGAAACCCGGAAACAACTACCGGTGGTCGTGCGCTGAAATTTTATTCTTCCATCCGTTTGGATGTCAGAAGAACAGAAGCTTTGAAGCAGGGCGGAGAAGTGGTTGGTAACCATACAAAGGTTAAGGTTGTAAAAAATAAAATTGCTCCGCCGTTTAAAGAAGCGGAATTTGATATCATGTTCGGAAAAGGCATTGTAAAAGAAGGCGATCTGATTGATATTGCAGCAAATCTGGGTATTATTTCAAAGAGTGGCGCATGGTATGCTTACGAAGGTGAAAAAATCGGTCAGGGTCGTGAAAATGCCAAGGCATTCCTTACGGCACATCCTGAAATTGCAGAAGAAGTGGAATTTAAGATTCGTCAGCACTATGGCTTATTAGGCGGAGAAGCGGTACCGGAAGCAGAGCAGGAATAAAATGTTGGATGATAACTCTTTTTTGGAATTTGAAATAAAAGAAAAAAGTGAAGAAGACAGAAAAGAAGAAGTGAGGCGCGCAAAACTGCGCGCCCTTCATCTTTTAACAGCGATGGATCGCACAGAAGCCAATCTGCGTGAAAAATTACAGGCATCTTACTGCGAAGAAGCGGTAGAGACTGCCATAGAATATGTAAAAAGCTATGGATATTTAGATGATGAACGCTTTGTGAAGGTGTATATAGAAAGTAAAAGCCGTACCAAAAGTCGTAAACAAATTGAACAGGAATTGATTTTTAAGAAAGGGGTATCCAAAGAGGCGGTTGCTCGTGGATTTGAGATGGCAGAAACCGCAGATATCCAAGAAGTGATTTGGAAATATATGCAAAAGAAGAAAATTGATCCAAGAAACTGTGATTATGAACAGAAGCAAAAATTTTTTGCATATATGATACGAAAAGGTTTCCAAATTGATGACCTGAAATCGGTTTTTGACTTGACATAATGCATAAAAAAGTATAAAATTTATACGTTGTATTGCGAACAATGAAAATTGAATAAAGGAGGTGCTCCTGTAATGATTATAACGATCTTAAGTTTCGTGATTGTAGCAGTTATTTCCGCTGCGATTGCATCTGTGGTTTCTGTGAATCGCTATAAAAAAGCTGCGGAAGAAACAATCGGAAATGCAGATGTAAAAGCCCGTGAGATTATAGATGAAGCATTGAAGACTGCTGAGACAAAGAAACGTGAAGCATTGCTTGAAGCAAAAGAAGAAGTTCTTCGTATGAAGAATGAATCTGAGCGTGAGATCAAGGAAAGCAGAGCAGAAGTTCAGCGTTACGAAAGACGAATTCTCTCAAAAGAAGAGCAGCTGGATAAAAAAGCCATTGCTATGGAAAAAAGAGAAATCAATTTTGCTAACAAAGAAGAACGTCTCGCGAAAAAGACAGCAGAAATCGATGAACTTTACGAAAAAAGAGTACAGGAACTGGAAAGAATCTCTGGTTTGACCTCCGAACAAGCAAAAGAATATCTTTTAAAAGCAGTTGAGGACGAAGTAAAGACCGATGCTGCCAAGTTGGTTAGGGAATTAGAAAACAAAGCAAAAGAAGAAGCAGCTAAGAAAGCAAAAGATTATGTGGTGACTGCGATTCAGAAATGTGCAGCAGACCATGTGGCCGAAACTACAATTTCTGTAGTGCAGCTTCCAAGTGATGAGATGAAAGGACGTATCATTGGACGTGAAGGAAGAAACATCCGTACATTGGAAACAATGACAGGGGTGGATTTGATTATTGATGATACACCGGAAGCAGTGATCTTATCAAGCTTTGATCCGATTCGTAGAGAAGTGGCGAGAATCGCCCTTGAAAAACTGATTGTTGACGGACGTATTCATCCGGCAAGAATTGAAGAAATGGTAGAAAAAGCTCAAAGAGAAGTAGAAACCATGATCCGTGAAGAAGGTGAAGCAGCTACATTAGAAGTAGGTGTTCATGGAATTCATCCGGAACTTGTAAAACTTCTCGGAAGAATGAAATTCAGAACAAGCTACGGACAGAATGCATTAAAACATTCTATCGAAGTGGCTCATTTATCTGGACTTCTGGCAGCAGAAGTAGGAGTGGATGTACGTGTCGCAAAACGTGCAGGTCTTTTACATGACATTGGTAAATCCATTGACCATGAAGTGGAAGGCTCCCATATCCAGATTGGTGTAGATTTATGTAGAAAATACAAAGAATCTGCAACTGTTATTAATGCAGTTGAGTCTCATCATGGGGATGCAGAACCAACTACATTAATTGCATGCCTTGTACAGGCTGCGGACACAATTTCAGCAGCAAGACCAGGTGCAAGAAGAGAAACCTTAGAAACCTATACAAACAGATTAAAACAACTTGAAGATATCACAAACTCCTTCCAGGGAGTTGATAAATCTTTTGCTATTCAGGCAGGAAGAGAGATTCGTATCATGGTGGTACCGGAAGTGGTTAGCGATGCTGATATGGTATTGATGGCTAGAAATATTTCAAAACAGATTGAAGCTGAAATGGAATATCCGGGACAGATTAAAGTGAATGTGATTCGCGAAAGCAGAGTCATTGACTACGCAAAATAAAAACCATGTATCATAAATAAGACTTAAAAACCTTTCATATACATAAATTGTATATGGGAGGTTTTTTTATGTTGTTTTATTTGATTCTCACCAGATTCTGTCCGATCGCTGCAATTGGATTTTTAAAAACAAAAAGACAGATGAAAATAGCGGTGCTGTCTGTTGTCGCTTGCTATGGACTTAGCCTTCTGGCTGCGGCAGGAAAAATTATAGTGGAAAAGAAATGGCTGGCCATCCTTTGTATTCCATTTTCCATGTTTCCCCATTATGTATGTTATGGGTTTGCCATGTGGATTTTGATGCGCTGTATCTGGCATTGCTGGTCGGAAAGAGTTTGGAAAAGAATCCATTTTGTTTCCTTAATTACAATATTGTCAGGCGTATTTGCGGAAAGATATATAAATGCCAAAGTTTTACAAATATTTTTCGGAATTTTTAAATAATTTACATAACAAGATATTGTGGCTGTATGATACCAGGTTTTCGAAATGTTGTGGAAAGCCTTAAAAACCCTTGAATTTACTGGGTTTTTCGAGAAAAAAACCAATTGATTTTCCATAAAAAACATGTATAATCTAGATTAAATCATTTGGGGACGGTTATGTATGGAAGGGAATATACGAAAGTTTATCAGCTATTTGAGCGAGGAAAGGGATGCGTCTTATAATACGCAAATTTCTTATGAAAGAGATTTGAAGAAGCTAAAAGAATATCTTGCAGAGCAGGGGATAAGAAGTGTTTCGGATGTGAATGAGACATCCTTAAATTCTTATGTGCTTTTTCTGGAAAGAGAAGGAAAGGCAGCTTCTACAGTATCCAGATACATTGCATCTTTTAAAGGTTTTTTTGAGTATTGTTTAAAACATGGAGTGATTGAAGCAGATCCTGCGGAGAGATTAAGAGCACCAAATGTAGAAAAGAAATTTCCACAGATTTTGACGATTACAGAGACGAAGAGACTGATGGAAGGTCCGGATATTAAGTCTGATAAAGGAATCAGAGACAGAGCGATGCTGGAACTTTTGTATGCAACAGGAATCCGCGTATCGGAGCTGCTTTCTTTGAAAACAGAGGATATGAATCTTTCCATGGAATATGTAATATGCCATGAAAAATCCAAGGATCGAATCATTCCTTTCGGCAGTGAAGCAAAAAATGCGCTGGTTGTTTATCTGGACAAGACAAGAAGCAACATGATTGGGGCAGTACAGAGCGAGTATCTGTTTGTAAACTGTTCAGGAAAACCAATGAGCCGTCAGGGATTTTGGAAACTGATTAAATATTATGCAGATAAAGCGGGAATTGAAAAAGAAATTACGCCGCATACATTCAGACATTCCTTTGCAGCACATCTTTTGGAAAATGGTGCGGATGTTCAGTCTGTACAGAAAATGATGGGACATGCCGATGTATCCACAACTCAGATGTATGTAGAAATGCAGGCTGGGAATGTAAGAGACGTCTATAAAAAATTTCATCCGAGAAGTTAAGGGTGTAACATAAATTATAGAAATAAGTATATATTTTGAAATGTAAAAACGCAGTGCTGTAAGAAAGGTCGCCTGGAGGAGATTTTTCTTACAGTCACTGCATTCTTTAATTTTAGAATGGAATTTTAGCAGTTTTCTGCAATTTCATAAAGCAGTTTTTCTGTATCTTCCCATCCGATACATGGATCTGTAATGGATTTTCCATAACATTTATCATGAATTGTCTGGTTGCCTTCTTCGATATAGCTTTCGATCATAAACCCTTTTACAAGCTTGTGAATGTCTTTGTTATAACGGCGGCTGTGCAGAACTTCTTTTGCAATACGGATCTGCTCTTTGTATTTTTTTGCAGAGTTGGAGTGGTTCGTATCGATAATGGCGGCAGGGTTCTGCAGATTTCTTTCTTCATAGAGATCTAATAATGTCATTAAATCTTCATAGTGATAGTTTGGCTGGTTGACGCCGCGCTTATTTACTGCACCGCGCAGGATTGTATGAGCCAGAGGGTTGCCGCTGGTATTAACCTCCCAACCACGGTAAATAAATGTATGACCTTTCTGGGCGGCAACAACGGAGTTTAACATAACGCTCATATCACCACTGGTAGGGTTCTTCATACCGGCAGGAACATCAAAACCGCTGACTGTCAGGCGGTGCTGCTGGTCTTCTACGGAGCGGGCACCGATTGCTACGTAAGAAAGAATATCTGACAGATATCTGTAGTTTTCCGGATAGAGCATTTCATCAGCAGGGGTCAGGCCTGTTTCATCGATTGCACGCATGTGCATTTTTCTCATAGCGATTAAGCCTGCCAGCAGGTCTGGTTTGCCTTCAGGATCCGGCTGATGGACGATTCCTTTATATCCTTCTCCCGTTGTTCTTGGTTTGTTTGTGTAGATTCTTGGAATAATAATGACTTTATCTTTGATCTTTTCCTGAATAGGAGCAAGTCGTCGGATATAGTCGCATACAGAATCTTCATGGTCAGCGGAGCATGGTCCGATGATCGCGAGAAATTTGTCGCTTTCTCCTGTGATTACTTTTTTGATTTCTTCATCACGCTGCGCCTTGATGCGCTTGATTTCCTGAGAAATAGGGTATTGTTCCTTGATTTCTTCAGGAGTTGGAAGTTTTTTAACAAATTCAAATCCCATAAGTAGTTCCTCTTTTCTTTTGCTTCACGTGAAAAGTATTATAATCCAATTAATTTTTGAAATCAACTGAAAAAACAGTTGATAAAAAGAAGGCTCCCGCAAATGTGATAAACAGCTGACTGGCAAGAAGACCAAATAAATATCCATGAATTCCGATTTTTGGCACAATAAAAAAGATAAAGGAAATGCGGATAAAAAGGCCTGTAATTCCAAGAAGGAAAGTAATGTTTGTTTTACCAAGTCCGTTTAAAACGCTGTTTAAGGTGGTGTTTAAATATAAAAATGGACAGATCCAGGCAAGGACAGTTAAAAAGCTGCCGGCTATGGAACTGGAAAATATGAATTTTCCCAGGAAATTTCCAAATAATAAGAAAAATATCAGACAGAGGCATCCTAAAAGGATACAAAAAGTAAAGGTTTTTCTGATTGCAGTTTTTAATTTATTTAGCTCACCGGAGGCCTGGGATTCGGAAACGGCAGGAAGCAGCATTAAAGCGATGGAACCGGTCAGTGCGTTTGGAAAGAGGATAAAGGGCAGAGCCATTCCGTTTAAAATTCCATAAATACTAAGAGCAGCCGACGGATTCATACCATATGCCTTTAGTGCATTGGGAATCAAAGCGGCTTCCAGACTGGCTAGCAAGTTGATGCATATCCGGCTGATGGTCAGGGGTGTAGACAGGGATAATATTTCCCGCAGACCGATACAGGCGTTTTTTAGGGATAAAGGCAGTCGTTTTTGAGGATGAAATGAAAAGCAGGTAACGGTAAACAGCAGGGAACAGAATTCACCAAAAACAAGACCCATAACGGCAAGTGCCGGAGAAATTTCCATTTGATTTGTAAGGTGAATTTTATACAGCAAAAAAACACATCCCATACGGAAAAGCTGTTCGATCAACTGCGCCATAGATGGTACAGCTGCCTTATGGATACCAAAATAATATCCGCAGATGCAGGACTGTGTTGTTCCGAAGGGAATTGTGAATGCTAGGATTTTTAAGAGTCCGCTACAGCGAGGTTCCTTTAGGAAGATTTCTGCAATCTGGGGAGCATAATGATAAATGATAAGTGAGCAGCAGATTGAGAGAGTCAGGGTAAGAAAAAGTCCAATCTTTAGCGTATCAGAGGCTTCCTTTTCCTTCCCAAGGGCATACTTTGCGGCTGTTAATTTTGAGATTGCGGTTTCGATGCCAGAGACGCAAAGGGAAAAGCAAACAGAATAAATTGGAAAAATCAGCTGATAAATACCCATTCCTTCTGCACCGATCGTATTAGCCAGGAATATCCTATAGAAGAACCCCATAATTCGACTGATAATACCGGCAGCAGTCAAAAGAAGGGTTCCGCGTAAAAACATATTTTTCAAATTCATAAATTTCCACTTTTTTCTTAATATATTCAAAATCTAAGCTTGACAGAACGTATACATAGGGTTAATATCTTGATTATAGAAATCCGACAAAAATAGTCGGAATAAAAAGAGGGATGCTTATGAAGCTGTCAACGAAAGGAAGATATGGTCTTCGTGCCATGATCGATCTGGCAATTCACAGTAAAGAGGAAGCGGTTTCCATTGCAAGTATTGCAGCCCGTCAGAAAATTTCAGAAAGTTATTTAGAGCAGCTCATTCCAAAGCTTCGTAAGGCTGGGATGATCGTAAGTGTACGAGGTGCCGGCGGCGGTTATATGCTGGCAAAACCTGCAAAAGAAATTTCTGTGGGAGATATTTTACGGGCGCTGGAAGGAAGCCTGGATCCTGTGGATTGTGCGGGACTTCCGGGAGCTTCCGGATGTACCTCATCCGGCGGCTGTGTCACAAAATATGTGTGGCAGAAGATTAATGAAAGCATTAATCAGACTGTAGATGGAATGAATTTGGAAGAACTTATCAGAGAGACCGAAAGCGAGAACACATCGAAGGTAAATTCCGGTGTATGTAAGAATTAGAGGTGGAAAGTTATGAAAAAAATGATTTATTTGGATAATGCAGCAACAACCAAAACTGCACCAGAGGTAGTGGAAGCGATGCTCCCATATTTTACCGAATTTTACGGGAATGCATCCAGCGTTTATGGTTTTGCCGGAAACAGCAAGGAAGCTATGGCAAAGGCTCGTGAAACAATTGCAGATTCCCTGGGCTGTAAAGCGAATGAGATCTATTTTACAGCAGGCGGAAGCGAAGCAGATAACTGGGCATTAAAGGCCACAGCAGAAGCTTATAAAGCAAAGGGAAATCATATTATTACAACAAAAATCGAACATCATGCCATTCTTCATACAGCAGAATGGTTAGAAAAAAATGGTTTTGAAGTGACCTATCTGAATGTTGATGAAAATGGTGTTGTAAAATTAGATGAATTAAAAGCAGCAATCCGTCCGGAAACAATTTTAATTTCTGTGATGTTTGCAAATAATGAAATCGGAACCATTCAGCCAGTCAAGGAGATTGGTGAAATTGCAAAAGCAAATGGAATTTTATTCCATACAGACGCCGTACAGGCTTACGGACAGGTACCGATCAACGTGGATGAATTAAACATTGATATGTTAAGTTCCAGCGGTCACAAATTAAATGGCCCAAAAGGAATCGGATTCCTCTATATCCGTAAAGGAATCAAGATGCGTTCCTTCGTACACGGCGGTGCACAGGAAAGAAAACGTCGTGCCGGTACAGAAAACATTCCTGCAATCGTAGGTTATGGCGCAGCGGTAGAACGTGCCATGGGTACCATGAAAGAACGTACTGCGAAAGAAGCTGAATTAAGGGACTATCTGATCGACAGAGTTTTAAAAGAAGTACCGTATACAAGACTGAACGGTCACAGAACAAATCGACTTCCAAACAATGCAAATTTCAGTTTCCAGTTTATTGAAGGGGAGTCACTCCTTATCATGCTGGATATGGAAGGTATCTGTGGTTCTTCAGGATCTGCATGTACTTCAGGTTCCTTGGATCCGTCCCATGTACTTCTGGCCATTGGACTGCCGCATGAAATTGCACACGGTTCCTTAAGACTGACATTAAGTGATGAAACCACAAAAGAAGACATCGATTTCGTGGTTGAGAAAGTCAAAGAAATTGTAGCCAGATTAAGAGATATGTCTCCATTATATGAAGACTTTGTGAAAAAACAGAAATAATACGTTAGGAGAATTTGAACATGTATAGTGATAAAGTAATGGACCATTTTAAAAACCCAAGAAATGTAGGAGAAATCGAAAATGCCAGCGGTGTGGGCACTGTTGGTAACGCAAAATGTGGTGATATCATGCGAATCTTCCTTGATATTGATGAAAATCAGGTGATTCGTGACTGTAAATTTAAAACATTTGGCTGTGGTGCAGCAGTGGCAACCTCCAGCATGGCAACAGAACTTGTCATTGGAAAAACAATTTATGATGCATTAAAAGTAACAAACAAGGCAGTTATGGATGCGCTGGATGGCCTTCCACCAGTGAAAGTGCATTGCTCACTTCTTGCAGAAGAAGCCATCCATGCAGCTCTTTGGGATTATGCAGAAAAGAATGGTATCACCATTGAAGGATTAGAAAAACCTAAGTCTGATATTCACGAAGACGAAGAAGAGGAAAGTGAAGAGTATTAATTCATGACAGGAAAAAAAGTTGTTGTAGGAATGTCCGGCGGGGTGGATTCTTCCGTTGCAGCTTACCTCTTAAAGGAGCAGGGGTATGAGGTCATTGGTGTGACCATGCAGATCTGGCAGGATGAAGAAGAAACTGTGCAGGAAGAAAACGGCGGATGCTGTGGGCTTTCTGCGGTAGATGATGCAAGACGTGTGGCAGCTCAGCTTCAAATTCCATACTATGTGATGAATTTTAAAAAAGAGTTTAAGGAAAATGTCATGGATTATTTTGTGGATGAGTACTTGAACGGACGTACACCAAATCCGTGTATTGCGTGCAATCGTTATGTGAAATGGGAGAGCTTGCTGAAGCGAAGCATGGATATTGGGGCGGATTATATTGCTACAGGACATTATGCTTCCGTTGTTCAGCTGCCAAACGGCAGATATGCGTTAAAAAAATCAAAAACAGATGCAAAGGATCAGACTTATGCTTTGTATAACCTGACACAGGAGCAGCTGTCCCGTACTCTGATGCCTTGCGGAGCCTATGAAAAAGATGAAATCCGTAAAATCGCGGAACAAATTCAGTTGAAAGTAGCGAACAAGCCTGACAGTCAGGAAATCTGTTTTGTGCCGGATGACGATTATGCCGGATTTATTGAGCAAAGTACCGGAAAGAAAATTCCGGAAGGGAATTTTGTAGATAAAGACGGCAAGGTGCTTGGAAAGCATAAAGGAATTATTCATTACACTGTGGGTCAGCGAAAAGGCCTGGATCTTCCTATGGGAAGGAGAGTGTTTGTGACAGAACTTCGTCCGGAAACCAATGAAGTAGTGATCGGTGAAGGAACGGATGTCTTTGGAAACATTCTTTATGCAAACAAGCTGAACTGGATGGGAATGGAGCGCCCGGCAGAAGCAATAGAAGTAGATGCCAAAATTCGTTACAACCACAAAGGTGCAAAATGTATCGTAGAAGTGCTTGATGAGGATTTGGTGAAATGTACTTTCCCGGAACCGGTCAGAGCAATCACGCCGGGACAGGCTGTGGTATTCTATGACGGAGATATTGTTCTTGGCGGTGGGACTATTTTAGGGATCCATTTGTAAATTTTAATTACGGTGAATATAGGTAATCAATAAAACTGCCCTGACGGCACATGCAAAAACAAGCTGAGGTTAAGCGCAGCCTCGAAACGTTTTTTGTATGTGCTGTCAGGGCAATATTTTTTGTTAAAAATTACAGTCGAATGAATTCCGGCTTGCGATTTTTGAATATTGTGTAATAGCGGAAACCCGCCTCTTCCAAAATGGAAGGTACTTTGTGAAAATCATAGGCCAGATGCTCCGGTTTGTGTCCGTCGGAGCCTACAGTAACGATTTCGCCCCCCAACTCTTTGTATCTCTTTAACACATCCATATGCGGATGAGCAAATCCAATGCCGTATTTTAATCCGGCTGTATTCAATTCCAGTCCAATATTTTTAGAAATTAATGTTTTTAATACTTC
>ERZ1032130.142-NODE-142-length-21619-cov-5.592423_pt1 | contig 21619 bp, 30 predicted proteins | sample MGYA00517879_ERZ1032130 | MGnify/ENA primary metagenome ERZ1032130 (study PRJEB33719, sample SAMN04262597) | wastewater metagenome | biome: rural village; feature: animal feces; material: feces | host: Bos taurus | place: El Salvador | collected 2012-01-31 ...
ACCAGCTCACCGCCGGAGTAGATCTCCGCAAAGCCGGACTCTCGGGCAGGGAGCCCATTTCGCTATCTTGCGCTGCTTTATATGACTTCTCGGCTTCGTGAATTTTTTCGACTTCTGCTGCGTGTTGTTTTCTTACCGCCAAAAGCGTTGCTTCTATTGCACTCTTCGGGACAGTCGTGTCTTTCGGCTTTTCCTTCTCCGCCTTTGCTCTTGCGTACTTGGTCGACCTTGCGGGAGTGTCCGTTTTCGGTCTGCCCGGTTTCCGCTTCGGAAGGATCTGCTCGTTGTGTTCTTCTTCGTACTGGCGGATGATCTTCTCGAACGTTTTCAGGCCGAGACCGTTAAGGTCGGCGATCGTCTGAACAGGTACTTCGTCCTTGAGTTTTTTCTTGATCTCCTCGATCGTCATAGGTAAGTTCATAGTCAGCCCTCCTTATGATCGTTCGGGAAGTCCAGAGGCTTGTCGACAACGTTCAGGCGGTTCTTGTTCAGCGCGTCTAAAATGCGCTGGTGTACCGCTGAGCGGACAATGTTCTCCGTTTCCACTTCTTTCTTCTGTGTCGCTTCGAGGCGCTTTACGAGGTCGGTCATGCTCTCCTCGTAGTCCTTCATTGCGTCAATGCGTCTGTTCATGCGCTCGATGATGACCTCGAGCTGGTACACGAGCTTGTACAGGAACACGAGCGCCACGCCCGCGCCGAACATACAAGCCGCTGTCAAAATGTGAATTGCTAAGTCCATGTTTTACCTCCTTGGTGGGTCTATCGGTTCGATCTCCTGGATCCTGTTCCAGTTGATCCGGTTCTTGATAATGAGCCAGTCCGGTATGAAGATCGTGTCTCCGTGGAGCACGTCGCCCTTGATCTGTATCTGACTCTTCGGAAGGAATACGCGCCTGTCGGATCTGCCCAAGAGGTCGAGTCCCTGTATCGTGATGATCAATGCGCGGTCTGTTTCCTTCCGTTCTTTGAGTAGTCCCTTGTAAATCATTCGGCGATCACCTCCCACGGCTGTCCGACTCTGACGCTGATCGCGACCTTCTCCGCCGGAGAGAACTCCTTCTTCTTGTTCAAACGATCGCGAACGTAAGTCTCAGATCGACCAAGATAGTCGGCGAGCGCAGCACGGCAGATGAATGTTTCACGGATAGCTGGGAAAGTTCTTTGTGAATTGTTTTTCATGTTCGCCCTCCTGTTGCGTGTCAGGTAACCTTACCCGTTAAAAAAAGCACGTCCTCTCGTGTCAATTTCAGGATCTCCTGAAGCTCAAGCCACTCTGTTACCTTCCACGATGACAAATGCTTCGATTTGTACCTGAAAGTGTAGTACGGAAGACCTAAACGTCTTGCCAATTCTGCTTGAGATATTCCACGATCTTTGACGATACTTGCAAATCTTTCTGCGAAAGCCACATTTTCACCCCCCTTCAAATGTTATCTGTTGTGCAACCTTTACATACACAATACGCCTCGAAGAGTTGTTCGTCAAGTAACTTTTTATTACAAATGTGTTAAGAAGTTTGCATATGGTACAACATGGTGATATATTTAACCTGAAAGGATGTGTGTCAAATGGCAATAGTGTTGAGAAAGGTTGGTCAGCGCATAAAAACAGAACGAAAGATGCAGAACTTGAGCCAACAGGAACTGGCGGAGAAGGTCGGATATGCCGACAAAGGACTTATATCAAGGATAGAGTCGGGATCACTTAATTTGTCCATGGATAAACTGATCAAAATAGCGGACGCTCTCCACGTCGACGTCACCGAGTTGTTAATGGATTCGGAACCGGCAGAGAAAAAGGTCGAGAAGGACGTAATACTCTACGACGTGTCAGACATATCACAAGAAGGACAGAAGCGTATTAAGGAATATATAGACACTATAAGGAGTGCAGAGTTATGGCAGAAGCAAAATGGGACGGATCACGCTGGAGACTGAGAATCACCGAGAACGGCAAGACACGCTCGTTCTCTTCGACCACGCCCGGAAGAAAAGGCAGAGCGGAAGTCGAGGAAAAGGCGCGTAAATACGGCAGACTGACAAGCCTTGCCACGTTCGGAGACGCATGGGCGCGATACCTCGAGGAGCTCGGCTTCGTTTCCGGTCCCGAACACGTCCAGAACACCGAGTCGATCGGACGACTCTATCTACTCCCGGCGCTAGAGCGTGAGAAGGTGGTCGACCTGCGCCCATACGACTACGAGCATATAATCTTCCACCTGAAGAAGCGTGACGGCTCGCCTATGGCGAAGAAGTCGCTCCAGAACATCCGCGCCACGATCATTAACTTCAATAAGTTCTGTGTCAGAGCTGGACTACTCGAGGTACCCGTCACCGAGATCAGGATCCCGAAGGACGCGCCGAAGGTCGGCAAGGTGATCCTGCAGCCTGATCAGGCGAAGCGACTGTTCCATGAGTTCGATGACGAGTGGTATGTCAATTTGTGGCGCTGGATGCTCGCGACCGGATGCAGACCGGGCGAAGCGTTCGGTTTGAAGTGGAGCGACATCCGAGACGGACTCGTCCACATTGAAAGAGCGTACAATTATCGCGGAAGAATGACGGAAGGCAAGAACAGGAACGCGCATAGATGTTTCGCGCTAAATGACACCCTTAAACAATTGCTAAACAATCAGAAGAATAAGACGTGGAGACTCAATTCAGAGTTCGTTTTCTGTAACCATGCGGGCAAGGTAGCACGTCAGACTGACGCCATTCACTCATGGGACCGCATAGCATGCGCCCTGGACACGTCTGCGTCGCCGTATTCGCTCCGTCACACGTTCATTAGTTACATGTCCCATTCCGTTCCAGAAGGCGCGTTAAAAGAGCTCGTAGGGCACTCTACGTCCATGGACACTTACGGCGTATATGGTCACGTCGTCAACGGCGATCTTGAGCGCACGGCGGAACAGGTGAACATCACGCTCCTCAATAGAATTGCCCCAACCTTGCCCCAAGATAACCGCTAACTACTGATATATATGGTGCGGACGACAGGACTTGAATTTGTTTCAGAAAGAGCGTGAAACGCTCAAAACGCTGATATTTATGGTTTTTTATTTCGGTAAGAGCACACGAACACCGAAACTTTTCGACCAAAATTGCCCGAATCTTGCCCGAGACGTGTCCTAATATTCGGACAATAAAAAAGACCCGACCACTCAAGCGAGTGATCGGGTCAAATGTCCCTGTGGGAAGGTACTGGCTCTCAAGGGGGCCAGAGAGCCAGCTATTTGAGAATGGCGATCCATGTTGCCTGGTTGCAGATGCCAGTTTCGAGCAGTCCTGCCTTCTTCTGTACCTGCTTACAGACATAAACGCTACGTCCGCCGTAGCTCTTGTCTACGACAAGCTGTTTTCCGTCCTGATCGCGGAAGCCGAGAGCGTTGCACATGATCTGGAATGTGGCGATCTCGTCGAGACCTTTCATTCCCTTATTCAAAATAGGCATTTCGATCATACATTTATCCTCCGGTGGCACTTGAGCGTAATCAACGAACGGGAGCTTGCCCGCCTTCGTCCACGCGGTCGTGGTGGACTCGATAACGCCCTTCATGTGTCCTGCTGACTCTCTGACGAGCTTCTTGCCGTCAGGGAGCGTCTTGATAAATACGCCGACGTGTCCCTTCTTCCATACGAGCATGCCCGGTATCTCGGGGATGTTCTTGAAGTCGACAACGTCCGTGCACTTGCTGATCATAGCATCAGCTGACCAGTCAAATTTTGCGATATCGGCATAGGTCGGGATCTTGAGCGGGTCGCCCTTGGTGCCTGCAGCCGCCTTGATAAGACCACTACAGTCCATGACGCGCTTTCCGTACTGAGCCGTATATGTCGATTTAGGCCACTTCCCGATCTGTGAAGGGAACTGTGCCAGCTTCTCTTTATAGAGTTTTTCCGTGCCGATCTGAGAGAAGCACCCGTACCAGTAGCACTGGCCGAGCATAGCCTCCGCAAAGTCGCACAGCTGTTGAGCGGTGATAACCTTATCCATGAGCCACCTCCCGTAATTTCTCTTCGATCACGTTGATCTTCTCATCCGTGATAGCTGCCTTCTGTTCGAGCTGGTATGTACGCTCGACTAATGTGTTATGCTTTTCTACTGTCTTTTTGAGTTCGTCGATCTTGTAGTTAGTGAGTTTCTGATTAGCAAAGATAGATAGTCCTGAGCCGATAATTGTGCCAAGCATAGCAAGTAATGCGACTATGATCTCACTCATCACCTTCTACCTCCAAAGACTTCTCATACTTGATCGTTGTGATACGCAGGAGCGCTCCCAGGAACGCATCCACCGCCGTGATCGTGCCTACGACCTGTTCACCATAAGGCAAGCCCCAGATCTGTGCCAAAGCAAAATACAGCGTTGCCAGCGCCGGAAGTACGATCTGTGCGATATACTTCAATACGTCATACACTTTGTTACTCATAATTCATGCCTCCTTCAAAAAACATTTCTGTTCTTTCCTTCATCAGCATATCGTGAAGTTCATCCAGCGTCAGGATCTTTCCCGGCTGGATGGTCTTCACTGTCTGTCCGTATTTCTCCAAAACGACGCGGTTCGTCGTGACGTCCTGTCGGATCGTGAAGAACCCGTCGACGATCTCGTTTGCTTCGTGTGACATGATCAGGATCCTCCGGACACGACGGTCAAAGTGTATTCACACCTCATGGTTCTTTGCTCCGTCTTCACGACGGGCTGTGAGATATTATTTATGCTGTAAAGCGCCGGAAGATAGATAACGCCGCCATTTGTTATATATTCATATGTATAATCTCTGTATGCGGTCGAATCCTGAACGATCAGCGGACTGTTATTGAACAATGCGCTTGAATCGTTCGAATCATTATAATTGCTAGACGCTCCGGACGATTCGGTTCTTCCTGATCTTGCGACAACCGGATAAACATAATCACCATTGATCAAGAAGTTCTTTCCGAGGATCAGACCGCTGGTCCTTGTTATCGGCTGCATATGAAAATCAAGATTATCGGTCAAATAGGATGTTAGAACATCCGTGTCCGCCGGTGTCTGAATATTGATCCTGACGAATGTCTTTCCGTCAGCTGCAGACGGCCAGTAAATATAACCGCCCGACACGATGCCGTTGTTGACCATGTTCATTCGAAGCTGCGGACGTGCAAGTGTCGCGCCGGATATATCGATCGTTTGAGCCGTGACAGTGAAATCAGACTTCGAAACGATATTGACATACAGCTTCGTGTTCGTGGACGAATCCCTTTCCATGATGTAATAGTAGGAATCGTCTTGTCCGATCATGAAATATTCAGCTGTGAACGAACGTGACAAAGTCGCCGTTCTGGTCGAAAGGATCGTGTAATTGTCCGTGTCATCGAACGGGACACCTTCGATCAAGGTTGTTCTTACCCACGGATGACGAACGATGTTTTCTTTAAAACTGTTTCCGCTGACAAAGACGCAGTGTCCGTCACCGTTTGCGTCAATAAACATCGGAACGACTTTTGATCTTGCTTCGTCGTATGTTGTACCACCGGCATCCCTAGTCGTGAAACGGCTGATTCCGTTCACCGCGGTTCCGACCGTCTTCAGAAGCGGAAGTGATCCGTCCGGGTACAAACCGCAGTCAGCGGCCTCCGGATGCGTTAAACAGACACAGCTGATCTGTCCATTTCCACATTCAAGTGGCCAGTCCCACGCGAAGCGGACCTGACCGTTCGCTGCGTCGACATAAGATGCGACGCCGTTCGGGTTTCCTCTGGTCGTGCTGGATCCTGTGTTTGCATTTTGTCCGGCGTGCGCGGTCAATTTATTCGTCGACTGTGACGGCGGAAAGATATTGTCAACACTTTCTGTCAGCTCGTCCCAGAACATGAAGCAACCACCGAGAATGTTCTTGATCGGAATCATGTTGTAAAAGTCCATCATTCCGTTGACGTTTGTGTCGAACACCTTCTGAAGCGCGGAAGTGATCATGTTCTTGTCTTCATGGATCTCGCGTCTTCTGGTCGCTGGATCTTCAAGAATGATCCGCGTCCTTCCTTCGATCTTACCGCTTCTTAATGCGTCAATGAATTTATCGTGCATCGTCTTCACCTTCCTGTTCTGTTTCGTCATTTTCAACAACTTCATTCAGCTGTTCCCGGATTTCATTTTCGTCATCTTCCACAAGTTCATTCACCTGATCAGGATCCGATTCTTCGCCGACCAGCTGCGTGACCGGGCGTGATGCCATCATAAGACCGCGAGAACTCGAAACCGCCTGAAGTGCAAGGTCGATATCACGGCGGTAAACCACTGTGCTATCGCCTTCGTCCGCCCAGAAGTTATTAGTACCTAGCGCCGTTTCGGGTGTCGGTGTTATCGGTGTGAAGGTGAACGTTTCGGGCGTGGCACTAATAACACATACTTTTTCACCCTGTAATGCCTCTTGTACTTGCGCCCTTGTATAGCCTGTCATACTACTGTCACGGAAGAAAATAGTATTACCGCCGTAAGACCTTGCGCCCGAAATATAGTTATCAATGCTCGTTGTTACATTCACGTTGTTCACGTCATAGCAAGTACAACCAAGTACATTTGAGGGGTCGTCAGCGGTTGCCGTCTTTCTTCCCGAAACCGAACCATAGAACACGCCAGCGCGATTTGTGTCCTCTGTCCATGCAATATCGGACATATTCACCCACAAGCCATAATCCGTTCCCACACCATTCACAATATCAGCCGTACCGCCGTAAATCGTGCGACCTAGTGAAGCGGTGTACTGTGTTTCGAGCGTGCCTGTTCCTGTGTTCTTCGTTCCATTCACCGACGTATATCCGTCAAGACTAGCGGGTAAAGTCACAAGCCAGTTTTTAATCGGTACTTCATCGGCACCGTCGGAGAAGTTCGCGATCGGACCTGACGCGGTTCCCTCCGGAAGCGGCCCGAGCAGATTCACATCATCCGGCCACTGTTTCGGCGGATAGTTCTGACCCGTGGTCCCGAACTTTTTGTTCAAGACCGCGTTCATCGCGTTTTTCAATGGTGCCGGGATCCCGGCACCACCAACACGAAACCATGTCATTTGATCACCACCTTCACACCCAGATCAGACGCCTGTGCTTCAAACGTGATCGTGATTTCGCCTGTCGCAACGGCCACGGATTCAGGACTGATCCCGAACACGTCCGTGTAAATATCGATCGTCGATGTCGTCGTGATCGCTGCATCTTGAAGCGTGATCGAAGTGTTCCCAGCTGTCAAAGTCCCGGTGACTTCTTTTCCCTTCACTTCGTTGATGGATCCGACGATGTTCTTCGTCGTTGTGTTCAGTCCGTTGTATGTGTATGACGTCATGATCTGGTTCGCAACGGTGTTCGATGCGACTTTGTAAGATTCATATCCTGTCGCGGACTGAAGATCTTCCAGTGATACAAGAAACAAAGATCCTATCGGAAGTGTCTGTGTTGCGTCAAGTTCAGATATTGATTTATCAAGTTCGGCCATCTGAAAACCTCCTTTTTATTCGGTCGTGATGTTCGAATCACCGTCTTCTGTCGTGACGTTATAGTCGTGATCTTCAAGAACGATGTTCTTTCTCGGTGTGTAAAGCGTGACGGATGCTTCACCGGTCAAGCTTGCACCGAACATCGACATGAAAGGCGTCGAGATATTGTCGACGATCGTGATCTGCTCGCATACGTTAAGCGATACGGACACGGAATCCGTCATATCCGGGACACCCATATTCATGAACGGCGGATCGATTTCGTCTTCGAGTATGATGACACCGGTCCAGCTGTCGGCCTTGCTGATTCCCTGTCCCTTCAGAACCGCGATCGCGTCATTCGCGCGGATCGATGCCGTTCCTCCGGACGAAACCAGATAAACTTCCCAGCGATGCGAACCGATATCTTCTATCGGTGTATAATAATGCAGATCGAGAAGATGGAAAGCGTCATCATCGAATGTTTCGATCGGTTTCCTTCCGATCTCGATCTGGTCCATGTAGTAGACCGCCTGAACGGTCATCGAATCGGATCCGGACGCGCGCAGCGTTTGAAGCTGGATCTCGTGCCACATCTCAACATCCGTCACTTTGTTTGTCGTGAAGTAGATGTCGACAACTTTGATCGGTTCAGACGTGACGCTGATCGGAACGATGTTCACATAATCGCGATAAACGACTTCGGACACCTGTTCCGACTTTCTCGCAGCGCTGTTCGCTTTCTCGGAAGCGGACTGGACATTCTGAAGCGCCGGATTCTGACCGAATCCTGAAAGGATCAGTCCCTTGTTCATTTGCCATGAAACGGACTGAACGATTCCCTTTTTAGTATTGCCTTGTATAATGCCGCCAGTGAACGAAATTACGTCGCCTAGTTCATATATAGGCGCTGACATCAGTTCAACCTTGAAAGGCGTATATTCAAGCGTAGAGATCGCGTTATATACATTCGTGCGAAGAATCGTCCGCGCTTCATTCGTTCCGAACTGAAGGAACGGATTCATTCCGACGTAATACGTCGCGCCGACACCCATTGCTCCGATACGTTGACTGGTTCCGTCCGGGTTATCAAAGACAGCGGACCCGAAGTCGGTCGAGAAGTCAGAAAACGACGCGCCGGTGACACGCCTTGAAGCTCCGATCGTTGCATCCGGCGCCGATCTTCCTGTGTAGGTTCTGAAGACCAGCTTTCCGAGCCGGTTTATCGTAGCAAAACCGCCGATCGTCTGTGACAGCCAGTAGATCAAGTCACGATACGTCTGACAGTCGTTCGGCGTGTAGGATCCGAGCGGAAGATTTCCGTTCGGAAGCGCCTGACATTGCTGATCGGTCATTCCGAAAGTGACATCACACGTCGAACAGATAGATCTGACGATGTCGCCGAAATATCCGGACACGATGAAGTCCGTCGGAAGCTTCTGGTCAAAGTTCGCCATCGCATCATAAGCGACGACCGAAACGCCGTCCGCAGTGATGTTCGCTTCGTTGACGTAATACTGACCGACGTCGAATTCTTCCCAGATGTCATCGTCTTCGTCTGTACAAAGACCGAACACGATCGAGATCTTACGACCGCGCCAGCTGGTCGGCGTCACGGAAAGGTTCTTCAGGAACGTCATCGTCAGTTTCCCGACAAACACGGCGCCGATCTTGCTGTCCGTATTGTCGGAACACTGGTTCGATATCGTCATCGATCCGGCAAGGACATTGACGCCGCTAAACTGGATGTTATCGATAGAACCTCGAACACGGTGCTTCTGTATTGACTTGTCGTTAGCAGTCTGAAAAGCTGCAGATCCTTGATACATAGTCAACCCTCTTATTTCTCAATAAAACTCACCGTCAAAGTCCAGAGGCCATCAGTTCTCTGTGCGTACTCAGACCACTGAGCCATGTTCTCGTTTGCGATCCTGCATCTGCCGAGGATGGTCTCTGATCCGAAGGTCAGCGTGCATTCGGTAAGCATACAGAACGCCTTTATTTTGTCCCGTCCTCCTGACGTCGACTGGAAAGTGAATGTGAATGTTCTCTTTCCCAGCCTCGTCACTGTCCCGATGTCTTCTGCGGTCTCTGACATCTTAATGTTCTCAGTATTCACGTTAGAGATCGAGACGTTCGTCGGGTTCGGGATCACTTCGTTATTCAGTTTTAGATATCCACTTCCTAACATATCAGCGACCTCCGGATATGAAGTTATTATTCGCGTTAGCGTTAGCCACGATCGTCTCCAGGCGCTCGTTTCCGATATATACAGGAATGACGACCTGTCGGTCTACACCAAGAGCGCCGAGAGCGTTCGTGATACCGCTCAGCTGACTCGTATAGTCGATCTGATTGCCACTGAACGCTGCGCTTGCTGTCTGATATCCAGTCGCCTGCATCGCCGCGATCGTCTCGTCAGGCGTTCCTGCGATAACATTCGCCGTCATGTCGATGCTCTTCTGCAGTTCAGGCAGGTTTTGCTCGATACCTTCTGCGTAAAGGTCGATCATGTCAGAACCTGGGTTGTTATACGCCCAAGCGTGGAGCGGTCCCTTCTTCGGAACTGAGAATCCGAGGAAGTCACCGATCGCGGATGCGATGTCTCCGACCCATCCTGTGAGAGTGTCCCACATCGAAGCAAAACCATCACAAATGTTCTGAATAATATCAGCACCCCAAGTAAAAGCGTCTTCGATAATGTCTCCAAAGATGTCACCGAACGCTCCGGTAATGTCGTCGAACATATCCCCGTTGATGTACGAAAGCAGATCGGTAAGCATCTGGCCTAACGCTTCGATGAGCGAAAGGATAATGTCATCAATGTTCGTCACGAGACCAGTGAAAAGCGTGAATCCAGCTTCAACGATCTTTCCAAGACCTTCAGGACTCAGAAGGAACTCAACAATACCGCTGATGATCTCCGGAAGACGTGTGATAATCTCAGGAAGCGCATTTACGAGAGCCATCGCAAAAGCAACGATGAGCTGAAGCGCTGCCTCCAGAAGAAGCGGCAGGTTGTCTATCAAAGTGTCCACAATGGCAAACATCGCGTCGACCATGACAGGTATCAGTTCCGGGATTGCATCAGACAGTCCCTGGACGAGTGACAGAATAACCTGCATAGCTGCATCAATGATCATCGGAAGGTTCTGGATCAGATACTCGACCAGAGTCATGATGATCTTTGTCGCTGCATCGATAATCTTCTTGATGTTCTCAGGTGTCAGTAGCGTGTCAGCAATGGCCTTGATAATTTCCATCGCCGTGTCGATGATCTCGGGCAGGTTCTCCAGGATAACGTTGATCAGAGCCGTGATCGCCTGACCTATCATTTCCAAGATCTTCGGCAGGAACTTTCCGACACTCTTCAGAAGCTTCGGAAGCATATCCCCGAACGCATCGACGACCTTGTCGATATCGCCGTTACTATTCTTAACAGCCTTGGTGAAGTCCGTCAGCGCGTCCGTACCTTCTTCACTCATCTCGGTGAGCATCGGAAGGAGCACGGTTCCGAGCGCGTTCTTCGCCGCATCCGCACCCTTGTTCAGACGTTCCATCTGGTCGTCGAACTGCTGGAAACCGTCGAGCGTATCTTCGTCCATGACGTAGCCGACTTCGTGCGCTTCCTCGGCGAGCTTGTTGAAGCCTTCTGAACCAGCCTCGATGAGTGGGTTCAGTTCCTTGGCGGACTTACCGAGAAGCTCCATGGCGAGAAGGTCACGCTCTGTGCCTTCTTCCATGTTGCCAAGCGCGTCTACGACTTCCCAGAAGACTTCTTCATTGTCTCTGAGCTTGCCGTTCGCGTCCGTAATTGAGATGCCGAGTTTATCGTATGCGGTTATTGTGGACGCTTCGATCTCTTCGGCGGATTCGACCCACTCATCGTGAGTTATCTTGCCAGCCTTCAGCTGCTCATCCAGGGCAGCCATCTTCTCTTCGTACTTCTCGTTCGTGCTGTTGGCCGAGTTCATGCTCTTTTCGAGCTTCGTCATGCTTGACGTCATTGTGTTGACGTCGACGTCGATCAGGCCGGCAACGTAGTGCATCTCCTGAAGACGTTCGGTCGATATGCCAGTTTTCGACTCCATCGTGTGAAGTTCGTCCGCGTAGTCTCCAGCCTGGACAGTACAGTCGACCAACGCTCCGCCCACTTCCTTAAGTGTTTCAAGGAGCGAAGCGGCTGCAGCTGCAGCTCCGGCAATGGCAGCACCCCCAACCTCGCCTAACTTGACGAGAGCGTCTCCTGCGCTTCCTGCGGCATCGGACGTGTCTTCAAGTCCTGAAGCAGCGTCTTCGGAAGAATCCGCCACGTCATCGATCTCACCGCTGTCGATATCCGCGAGAGTGTTGTTCGTCTCTTCAGCTGAAGACTCGAGATCGCTCAGCGTGGAAGCGGTCATGGAGATTTCCGCTGTCAACGAAGCATACTGCTCCTGGGAGATGTCTCCACGTTCAAGAGCGTCGTTCGCATCGTTCGCAACCTGCTGAAGGATCTCAAGCTTCGCGTTAGTCTGCTCGATCTGCTTGTTGAGGAGATCTTCCTTCTGGGTCAGGAGCTCGACGTTCGTCGGATCCAGCTTCAGGGCCTTGTCAACATCCTTCAACGCGTTCGAGGTCGAGCTGATAGACGAATTGGCTTCCTTCAGGCTTTTGACCAAGCCATCGCTTTTACCTTCGATATCGATCGTAATTCCTACGATTTTACCTCCAGCCATAAGGTCCTCCAGTCTTAGAACATCTTGCCGAAGTTGTTGATGTCTTCCTGCGTGGCAAGATAGTCATATGTTTCTTTGTCGTTCGCTGACTCGGTCATGAGGTCCGTGATCTCACCGTACTCCACGTCAAGCAGTTCCCTAAGCGTGAAGCCCAGCTGCTTACACCGTAGAAAGTGAACCATCGTGTTGCATTCACGATCGGTCAGCCGTTTGCGTTTTTTGGTTTACTTGTTACCTGTGCACCTGCTCTCCAGATATCCATGACCTCAGAAGTCACCTGTGATAGATCGTTCTGATCGATGGTCATCAGCCAGATCAGGTACTCGCTCTCGTTGAGCTTGTTGAAGAGGTTGTCAACGGTCTCCGTTGCTTCCAGATGCATAATGAACGCAAGCTTCGGCAGCGTTTCACTCTGGAAAGAAGAAGCTTTGATGAATACCTCGGACTGCATCAGCTCGCCCATGGCCGCAAGGACTTCTTCCTGTGTCTTTGTCTCGTCAGCTCTCAGATCAGCGATCTTTGCCTGCATTGCCTTGAGTTCTTTCATATCCTTGGTGTAGGACTGAAGCAGAAGCGTGATATCTTCCTTAAATGTGCGCTTGAACAGAATGTTCGTTGCGGCAGAGCTCTTGAATGCTATTTCTTTGTCACCTAGTGTGATTACTTTCTTCATTGATTTTTCCCCCTATTAAAAACGGGGGAGGCCCTTTCGGACCTCTCCCCTCAAAATCTTTGCGTTATTCCCATCAGGGTCCCGGAGTAAATGTCGGGTCCGGAACGGCTGTGTACCATGCAGCGATGGCTGCTGTGGAAGTAGTGTCCTGAGTCTGGATGTGGATGAGCTTATCCTGATCAGCTCTTGGAACTACTGTGATGTTCAGAGTCTCAGTCTGCGGATCGGTAGAACCACCCTCGCCTGTTGTCTGCGAAGCAAGGTCGATCGGATCAGCACTGCACTTATAAAGGCAATGCTTCTGAGAGCCCTGGTCTCCGGAGAACTCGAATACAAGAGCGAAGTATTGTGTCTGCTGGAATGCAGCGGAATCCTGAACGAGAATCTTGTCGTCGTCCTCTTTGTAGCCAAGTACGTCCTTGAGGAAGGACTCGTTCACACGAGCGACTTCCAAAGATCCCGTAAAGCCGCCCTCGCCGTATGAAATGTAGTAGTCCGAGTTATCGGCTCTAAATACACTTTTGCTGGCAGAAGACGAAAGTGACATGCTCACTGCTCCGGCAATCGCCTTTAATTCACCGTACGAGGTGATGACCTGGCCGGACTGAGTGCCTGTCGTTGCAACGGCCTCGGTAACAAGTGCATAATGCACATTGGAAAGACCGAATTTTACTTTGTTGTTGGCCATAATTAACCTCCATCATTCATTCGTTTTTCGTATCGTTTGACGAGCTCTTGCTGAGCCCAGTCATTAACAGGTTTAATGTGTTCTTGTGCAGGAGCATTTCCCACGACCTTGCCCTTCTTGACGATCGGATGTCCAAACTCAAGGATGTGCGTCAGCTGTGGCTGGTTTTTGTTCCTGACCATGGCGACCTTCTTGTTTCGGTACGTCTTGCCAGGATCGTATATCCAGCCTTTCGCGTATTTATGCTTGGACTTGCCTTTGCGCTTCGGCGAAGACTCTCTCAGCTTCGCAGCTGCTTCTTCTCCGACCTCGTCAATGACTTCCTGCATCACGTCATCCACTCGGATGCCGAGCTGATCCAGGGCGCCGTTTACAAGGTTACGCATCAGCGCAGCGGGTTTTCCGTCCCCGGTTGCTCCGAGAACAATGACCGCTTCTTCCTTACCTGTACGCTTGTGCGTTCCGCGTCTAGCCATCTACATCACCGTCCGGTTCGGGATCAGGTGTCGGAGTCGGTGGCTCCGGTGGATCCGGTGGATCCGGTTCGAGAACAGGAGCATCGCCAAGGATCGAGAAAGTATATTCGCTTTCCCAGCACTCCTGATCGTCAAGGTACTGTTCGGACTGATCCCACGGGATCTCGTACTGGTCCAGGAGAGCTTCGATCTCGGCTTCGAGCTCGAGGTTCTTCTTCACCGTGTAGAGATCCAGTCTGAAATCCCAGCGTTTCAAGTAGTTGCCGTTATCCGCGCGGAAGCCCATGGGCTGATTAACGTGAATAGCGATGAACGGGAGCGCCGTTCCTTCGGAAGCGTGATCATAAAACGATGGAACGCTCAGGCCGTTAAGAAGGCTGATCATCTGAATGTTGTTCAGGCCCATCTTTTGTACCTCCTCGTTCCGTGCAATAGAGCTCTACGCGGTCAGCGCCGTTGATGTAATACGTCCTATATACGGAATAGAGCTTCCCGTTATACTTAATGATCTTCTGGTCGCTGTACTCAAAGCCGTAGATCGTCGCCTTGAAGTCAGGCTGGAATCCGAGACGGCCGGCAGAAAAAAACTCGGTCTGAGTGACCGAGTCTATCTCTGCATATACCGTTGCGTCGGTTCTTGTTTTTTCTACGATCTGATTGAGCTCGTCCTTCTCGGTGACGATCGTGATCAGGTCAATTGCGAACTGGTTATTCTTCATTGACCATCACGCTCCTATAGTGGCCCGAGATGGCCATCTTCTGCTTCATGTCGTTGTAAACGTCGAAGTACTTCGAATCATTAAACCATTTATAAGCGACATACGCGATGATCGCTCCGGACTGGAGCGCGTCAGCGCTGTCAAATGCGAAGGTTTTGATGTCGGCCGTCTTTGTGAGATCCAGAAGCGCTTCCTCGATCAGATCGGAGATCTGTGTGTCAAAAGTGGTTGCTGTCACTCTCAGGCTCATCTTTACCTTCGCGAGATAAGTCGTGCTAACGGCCATAATCTTAACCCTTCTTTCTTGTGGTCTTCTTCGGCTCTTTCTTGTCAGCCGTTTCGACCTTCTCTTCCTTGACTTTCTTCTCATCCAAGACCAGCTCGTGATACAAAGGATTAAAATCCTTAACATCTACCACTTCGCCGACCTTATGGATGCCGCGCTCGTCAAAGAATGGAGCTTTAACTTTTACTTTCATTTTTCGCACCTCCATAAGCATTAAAAAATTGTTCTGTGACTACGATATTTCCAACGTGACCGCACTTGACGGATGGATCCAGCAGGACCTTATATCCTAATTCACGGGCACGCCAGCAGAACGACAGATCTTCACCGAATCCCTTTAGCGGTTCGAACCAGCGCCAGTTCTTGGCGGCGATCGACATGAGTACGTCGGTGCTTACCAGCACGCAGCCAAAACCGACACCTTCGACCTCAACAACCTCTGTCGGCATTTCTTCAAGGTCTGCCCAGCTTCGCTCTCTGATATTGCACTTGGCAAACACGACGGGCGTGTACGGCGGAGATCTACGGAAATACACTCCTGAGATAATGCCGCCCTCGTCCTTGTGTTCGAGGAGCTTGAGCATGGTGTCCGGCTGGAAGATCATGTCCGAGTCGAACCACATGGTATAATCGGCGCCCATTTCAATGGCACGCTTCGCCAGTTTATTCCTGGAATCATAGACAAGCGATCCGCATTCGAAGGTGATCGCCGTCTCGTGTCCGCCCTTCTGGAGCATGGCAAGCGACTGAGCGAACCCACTCGCCACCATGTCCATACAAGGTACGCAAATCAAAATTTTACTCATAGCACAGAACCCCCTTTTATGCTTGTGCTAGCACGCGATTATCAAGCGCCCGGCTTAGCGATCTTAACGAAGCAGTCAGGACCGATAACGCCCATGCCGACATACTCACGACCAACGATCTTAACGAGGTCAGCTTCTGCGAGAGATGTGTCGTCATACTTGATTGTGATGCCGTCGCCGTTCGGGAAGTTCGCAAGAGCGCCTTCACCGAAGTCACCAACGATAGCGTAGGTAACACCAGTTGTGGCAGCAGAGAACGCTGTGATAGTGTTGTTAAATACTACCGGGAGACCCTCGAACGGATCGTATCCGTAAGAAGCAGCAGCCTGAACAGCCTTGAAGGATGCCCATGTGGACTTATTCATGACGATAACAGGGTTCGCAGCCTGATCGGAGAGCTTACCGATGGCCTCAGCGATTGTGCCGAGAGCGATGGAAGCTGTGGAAACTACCGGAACACCAACGTTCATAGACGGAGTGTTTGTGGAAACAGTACCACAAGCGATGATCTTAGCGATGAGTGTGTCAGCAGCCTTCTTTGCGATCTGGTATGCGAGTTCGTCGTAAACATAATTCAGGAAGGAACCGGAATCCATATCAACGACTTCGTCAGAGATCTTAATCCACTTCTTGATGGAAGCAGGGATCAGTTCTACAGTACCAAGAACGAGGTTCTCAGCGCTCGGAGCGTCAGCGCCTTCGGTATGCACTACGGCACCGGTAGCGGAGATCTCGAAACCGACCTTGAGGTTGCCCTTGAGGTATGTCTTCTTAACGAGAGACATGATGCCCTCTTTCGCCCAGGCATTCTTTACGATGTCATAAACCAGTTCCGGAACCGGAACCACGCCGTCAGTTACATTCTCAGTAAGCAGGGAACGGCACTCTTCATCCTTACCGGTGATGATGTAGTTCTTAAAAGCATCACGGTACTCAGCAGAGTTAATAACTTCTTTATTCGTCATTTTTCTTTCCTCCTCAATGACTACTTTTCTTTCTTCGACCTTGACCTTGTCCTGGGCGACCGCTTCGCGGATCTCCTTGGCCTCGGCTGCGGCCATCTTCAGCTCGTTCTTTCTTTCCTCGATCTGAACAGACTCAGCATCGAGCTCCTTCAGGCGCTCTTCTGTGGTCTCAATGTTCTCGACCTCGGCTACGATCTCAGCACTACGAGCTTCGAGCTCTTCGATCTGCATGTCTTTGATGTCAGCCATTTGTTTTATCCTCCTGACTTAATCTTGCGAGGATGCGAGTCCTCAGTTCTTTTATTTCCTGCGCATGAAGTCGCTCCGCTTCGAACCTCTTGATCTCTCCGTCAACGAGGTCTTTTGAACGCGCTGAAATATCCGTGAATGGGTTGGCCGGGAAGTCCACAACCGAGATATCATAGACCTTACCCACCTCGAGGATCGTTCTGGTAATGATGATGTCACCCGTATCGAGCTCTTCCTCGGTGTAGCTGTCTTTCTTTACTGTGAACGCGAAGCTCATGCGGTCATAAAGACCAGCCGTGATGTCTTCGTGAACAGAACGGCTCGAAGATGTGAGACCGAGGTCTGTTCTGTGGTGGAGTCCATGGTCGTCCATGTCGAGCTGGATAGATCCGTTTCTCGTTCTTGCATAGACGCGGCCTTCGTGGTTGATCTGGAATACAACGTCCGAAAGGTCAGTGTTCGCAAATGCGTTCCTGTCGACCGTCTCATTGACGATGTACTTTCCGTCACGATAGAGCTCGTAAGTATCGCCGAAGGTCGTTGCATATCCTTCAACGATGAAGCTCTTTTCCTCGTTCTCGCTCGGCTCTGCCTTCCGGAGCTCAAGGAATCTGTATTCTCTTTCTTTACTCGGCATTTTCGTTACCTCCTGCGTAGCAAAAATAAAAGCCTCCGCATGATTTGCTTCGGCCTGTCAAAACGTTTGAGATCCCCGTTCTTGAAATCCCTAGTTTTTTACTTGCTGAACTGACGGACTCAAAAACTTGACCATCACTACAAACAATAGGAATCTTCTTGTCTGCGTTTGTCAGATTTCTATGCTTTCCTCGAAATGAGTTTCCACATTCGCGCTTGCGATCTGGATGTTGTTCAAGGAAGCGGTTCCTCGATTCGCGCATTTTTCTTTTCGTTTCTTCGCTGTGTTTTCGTCCTTTTTGAGCCTCAGAAATCGTCGTTCGAATCTCTGGATGTTCAATATATGTCTGCTTAACTCTTCGAGATATTTGTTTTTTCAACTCGTTCGAAAAATCGTAATGTTCTCCACCTGTCGTGAGATTGTACCCTTTTTCTGGATTTGTACTATTAAACAACGAGATCAGCTCGATCTCTTTGCTTATTGCTTCCTCTTTGCTCAATCCTGCAAAAAGGATCTCATGTCTGATTCTTGACCATCCGTATTTTTCTATTGCCCGATGGAAGGCTGTACATGATTCATAACCTTTTCCATTCTTCCATCTTTTTCTGACATCCTGACAAGTAATTCCAACATAGACCTTTCCGCTCGGCGTTGTGTGTTTATACACAATGTAATTATTCATCTTTATTATCACCGTCTGGGTTGTTTGGATCTAGGAGATAATACTCACCGCGTCTAGGAATCCTTTGTCCCATTCCATTAGGTAGCGGAGGAAGATTCCAGATTTCCCTTATCTCATCAATAAACATAAGTCCGCGGTCGGCCATTGAACTCGATACGTTCAATTTGTCTGCGTTCGTCATGAACTGCACTCTGTTCGCAGTCAAAAGGAACGCGTTTCCGATGTTGCGCTCGGTCTGAGTGAACAGCATCTTCGTGATGCTCTCGCTCAGCTGGATCGCGAACGGTTCGATACTGCCTTCATAAAAAGCAGCGGCCTTGTCTCCGACCAGATCGGACTTGATCGCGTCGGCTGTGACGCCGAAGTACTTCTCGACGTTGTTGTTGATCAGCTCCAGCTGCTTCCAGTCGATCGAGTACGGCTTGACGTCGACCTGCTTGATGTCTTCTACCAGGTTGGAGAACAAGAGAAGGAATCCGTCTTTGTCACCAAGGTTCGCGTCCTTGATCCTCTTTCGTTCAGCTGCGATGTCCGAATCCTGGGAGAAGTTACCCATCCGCCCCATGAACTTAAAGCTCGAAGCATTCTTGATCGCTTCCTTGATCGCCTGCCTGTTTAGGTCCAGAAGATCGAACGTGTTGTCCAGCGCCGTGTTGTGAGAGCCGAAGATGTCGCTCTTATACTGGTGCTTGGTTACAATGCCGCACCGGTCAAGCTCGATCGCCGCGTACTTATTCCCGTAGAACTTATACCGGAGGAACTCCTTGCCCTTGTACTCAACGACCTCGCACTCGGAAGGGAGCACCGGAAAGATTCCGGTGATCTCGTCGTATTCATCCAGGATCGGAATGATGATCGCGTTGTTTTGCATCTCCCAGATCGTTCTCGTCCTATATAAGAACTGGTACCAGGTCTGATACGGGTTCGGCTGGGACTTTAATACGGTCCGGAGGTTTCGCTTCGCGCTTCCGGTGATCTCCGGCTTCAGCTTCGCTGTGTTTCTCGCCAGGCAGTCGATCGCGGATCGCACCTGATCGAACTCATAGATCTCGCCCCTCCAAGTAGTGAACGCGGCCTTGTACGCTGTCAGCGTCTCCCAACGAGTACTCCCGACAGGGAATCTGTTCTTCTTGGGGAATAGCTTTTCAAACAGTCCCATTCTTTCAACCTCTCTTAGCATTCTTTAATTGCTCACCTATCTGACCGAACCACTTATCCTTTACAACCAGCGCGTCCAGTAATGCCGCTGTGCCGTCGATATGGCTCGTCGCGTTGAGCTTCACTATCTTCACCCGTCGGGACTCAGAGTCCGTCTGTAGTGCTGTGTCTAAAAGATGGACGCGAAGAAGATCGTTCGTTCCGATCTTGATCAGCCCGTCTTTCAATTCCCCCTCTAACTTTCGAATGGCAGGAGTCATGTTCCATCCCTGCCAGCAGTCATCCATATGGAATCCCTGCTTCATCTCTTGGACTAAGTACGACGCGGAGTACCTGTCGTACCCGATCCAAAGCGGATAAATCTTGTACTGTCGGACGGCCATCATGAACCAGTTCATGACGTCGTGGTAGTCAATGAAGTTCTCTCCGGAAAGAGAGAGAACTCCCTTCTGGATCATTTCCCGATACGGTATGCCGTCGTTCTTCGTCGACTCTTCGATCTTCTCGGACGGCAGCCAGAAGTGACTGATGACGTACTCGATACCGTCGCGCTCGATAACCAGGCACGCGGATGTCAGGTCGGTCGTTTGTGATAGATCTATTCCTCCCACCGCGTAAGTGTTCGCGAAGTCTTCCATCTTCAGCTCGTCGCACATCGCTTCATTTACGACCTTCGTTGACAGCCACGCGGACGTGCTGTTTTGCTGAATGCAGCAGTACTTCGTGAGAAACTCTGTCTTTTTCGACAGAGACTCTTCAGCCTTCGTGATCTCATCCAGGATGAACTTCACCGACACAGACACGCCGAGGTTCGGCATTGCCTTCTTCAGCTCGTTGATGTCGTTCCATTTATCCAGGTCATCAATCTGATAAAAAAGCGGCAGCAAGCGCTTTTCCTTGCTGTCGCCTAATAGGACTCGAGTCCCTCTTTTTTCCAGATCGTCGTACAATCCATCTTTTATATAGTTCGCAGTCGACAAGCTCCATATGATCGGTTGCTTTCTGGATCCGATCGCAGAGGCCATAACCTCGTACTGTCTTCGACCAGCTTCGCCAGGCCATGCTGCATACTCATCGCATATCGTGACGTGCGGATTGAATCCGTCCGACTTTTTTTCACTGAACGCGATCTTCTTACAAGTACCGTTGTTATCTTTGCAATACAGGTCTGTCTTTCTCGACTTGACCATTCTGGCGATATCAGGCTCGGCTTCAATTGACGCCTTGATTCCGCTGTAGATAATGTCAGCCTGGTCAAGCTTCGGAGCAAGACAATATACCTCCGGACCATACTCGCCGTCGAATCCGAGGAATCCGAACTCGCCGACTCCATATCCTATTAGACTCTTCCCTTGCTTACGTCCGGACTTGAACGCGACTTCGTTGTACCAACGATATCCGTTTTCATCCACAATGCCATAGACCGCGGAAAGCATCGCCTTCTGCCAGAGCTCAAGCTTCACAAGGTCGTAACGTCCTTTCGTATGGTGAACGAAGTTCTCGAAGAAGTAGATAATTGCTTTTGCCTTCTTCGCGTCATAGTAGTAGACCTTGTCCTGCAGGTTGCGGACGATCATGTCGTATGCCAGCACGATCCATTGTCCGGCGATCTCCGAACCGTCCATGATCTTCTGGTAATACTCAAGGATATAGTTATTCATCATCCTCGAGTGCAGCATTGAACGCTTTCATCTTGTCTCCGGATCCCTCGTCGGAGATCGACTTGAGGATGTTGATCAGAGTCGAGACGGTTCCGTTCGCTGCTGTCGCTGTTTTGTTATATTCAGTGATTGCAGGGTTTGCGACGAGGTTGGCTCGGCCCTTTACATATTCTTTGGTGACAGTCGCGCCATGCTCCTCGATCGCACCCTCCAAATCCTGAAGGATTTTCATTTGCACCTGGTATCTGTTAAACGTAGTAACAAAAAAGAAGTTCGAGGAGACTCCTCGAGCTTCTGCTTTAGCCAGGATCTGCTGGACCTGCTCGTCCATATTCATTTTCTTTGCCACGTTTTCGTCGACTTCCTTTCGTTCGCGGTCAATTTCTGCTATTATCCAAAAATACGCTACATCAGCGAGAACTATTCGTTCCATATCTTAAGATCGGAAGA
>ERZ1032130.143-NODE-143-length-21520-cov-5.202236_pt1 | contig 21520 bp, 12 predicted proteins | sample MGYA00517879_ERZ1032130 | MGnify/ENA primary metagenome ERZ1032130 (study PRJEB33719, sample SAMN04262597) | wastewater metagenome | biome: rural village; feature: animal feces; material: feces | host: Bos taurus | place: El Salvador | collected 2012-01-31 ...
TTCCCATTGCCACCGCTTCCACTCGCCCGGCACCGCAATTTTGGATTTCGGTGGCGATTTTGGGATGATTTTGGGGATTTTCGGTGGCAATTTTGGATTTCGGTGGCGATTTTGGGAAGTTTCTGCTATTTTTCGGTGGCAATTTTGGGAGGTTTTGGGGAATTTTCGGTGGCAATTTTGGGAAAATTGCTTATTTTTGCAGTGTAATAGCGAACGACAATCTTTGCGCGGTGATAATAAGGCGAAAGGTTATCATTGTGCGGTGATACTTACATGGATATTGCTTTCACAACACACTTTGGCTTGATTTGTTAGTGTAACATTAGATTGTATGGCATACTATAAACGATTTATTGATGATAAACTGCTTGAGTGGAAGGTGTCGCCACGTCGCAAGCCATTATTGATACGTGGTGAGCGACAGGTGGATATTATTCCGCTTTATTCGCTCATAAACGTTAATAAGAATCCGTTATGACAACAGAATATACGATAACTACCGACCATGAGGCTTGTGCCGAGCTGGTGGAGGTGCTTGCCGGGCAAGGTTTGAGGAATGTGGTGATTTCTCCGGGGTCGCGCAATGCACCGCTGATAGTGGCATTTGCCAGAGAGAAGCGTATTGAGAATCATGTGATTGTAGATGAACGAAGTGCGGCATTCGCGGCAGTTGGGATAGCGCAAAGCACAGGAGAGCCGGTGGCTGTGGTGTGCACTTCGGGCAGTGCAGTTCTCAATTATGCTCCGGCAGCGAGCGAAGCCTATTACCGACAGCTACCGCTGATTTTTGTGTCAGCCGACCGTCAGGCTGAATGGATTGACCAGAACGACAGCCAGACGATACGACAGCCAGGAGCACTTGCCGGAGTGGTGAAGCACACGTGCAACATACCATCTGACACCAACGGAGCAAATGCTGCATGGTGGATAAACCGCATGGTGAACGAAGCGGCTATCATAGCCGGGCGTGCTCCCAAGGGACCTGTGCACATCAATGTACAGCTTGCAGAGCCTCTCTGTGGAACACAAAGCCGCACTCCGGGAAAGGCACGAATCATTGAGAATGTGGAGGTGCTGCATCATCCGCGGTATGACATTGCAGATGACTGCACCGATGCTATATTACACACAAAAAAGGTGATGATTGTGGCAGGGGTGATGCCTCACGATGATGCGCTTGAGCGGATTCTTTCCAACCTGTCGCTTAGGAACAATGTGGTGGTGCTCACAGAAACCATCGCCAACATTAGCGGTGAACGTGTCATAACTACCATCGACCGCACACTCTCAGCCATTCGGGCAGGGGAAGAGGATAATTTTGCCCCCGAACTGCTGATAACCATTGGCGGAGCACTTGTAACCCGAATGTTGAAGAACTTCCTGCGCAGCTATCCCCCGCAAGAGGAGTGGCGCATAGGTATCGACCATAATGTGATTGACACGATGCAGCACCTCACCAAGCGCATTGAGGTGGAGCCGGCAGAGTTCTTCAGACAGATATATGCAGGGATAGAGCATGATTCTGGGCATAAAGTAAAGAGCAGTTATGCTGAAATGTGGCGAGATGCAACGAATGTGGCAAAAGAGAGACACAAGAGCTACATATCCACAGCTCCATGGAGCGACCTGAAGGCGTTTGCGCAGCTACTGCCGATGATTCCTGAGGGAACAGAGCTGCATCTATCCAATGGCACCTGCATACGCTATGCGCAGCTTTTTGAGACTCCGCAGGTACACAGAAGCTACTGCAACAGGGGCGTAGCCGGCATTGACGGCTCTACTTCGACGGCTCTTGGTTCATCGCTCGTGACCCACAAACGCCTTACGCTGCTGATAACAGGCGATATGAGCCTCAGCTACGACATTTCGGGACTTGCATCGCAATATAATTCGCCACGATTCAAGATAGTGGTGATGTGCAATGGCGGAGGCGGAATTTTCCGCTTCATCAAAGGACCGTCGGAGCTTCAGGAACTGGAACAGTATTTTGAGGTTAACCGCGACCTTCCGATAGGCAAATATGCCGCCGCGTTCGGCTTCAGTTATCATGAGGCGCACAGCGAGGCAGAGCTTGAAGAAGCTGCCGTGAGCTTCTTTGCCGACCCATCGGCAGCTATGCTTGCCATATACACGCCAAACACGCTAAATGCCGACGTACTGCGCGGCTACTTTGCATCAATACGACAAAATGCTAATAAAATGTGACAATTCAGGGCAAATTATTTGTTTTTAAGCATCTGAAACATTAAATTTGTCGTCAATTTTTAACTTGAACAATAATCATAACATAAAGATAAGAACAAATCTATGAATAAGATTGTCAGCAAACAACACTTCTCAGAGAAAGTGGTGAAGCTTGTGGTGGAGGCTCCGCTAATAGCAAAGTCGCGCCGTGCAGGACACTTTGTGATTGTGCGTGCGTGCGAGCATGGAGAGAGAATACCATTGACTATTGCCGATGCCGACGTGGAGAAGGGAACAATAACCTTGGTGATTCAAGCCGTGGGTGTATCTACACAGAAAATCTGTGCGCTTGAGCCGGGAGACTATCTCGCCGATGTGGTTGGACCACTCGGACAGGCAACCCATATCGAAAACTATGGCACTGTGGTGTGCTGTGGAGGAGGCGTAGGAGTAGCACCGCTGCTTCCCATCCTCACTGCAATGAAGAAGGCCGGCAACCGCGTGATTAGCGTGCTTGCAGCCCGCACCAAAGACTTGATTATTCTTGAAGACGAAGTGCGCAAATATAGCGATGAAGTGATAATAATGACCGACGACGGAAGCTACGGACAGAAAGGCGTTGTGACTGTGGGCGTTGAAGAAGTAATCAAGCGCGAGAAGGTGGATAAAGTAATCACAATCGGTCCGGCAATCATGATGAAATTTGTGGCACTGCTTACCAAGAAGTATGAGATACCTACTGAATGTTCTCTCAACGCCATTATGGTAGATGGAACAGGAATGTGTGGAGCATGCCGAGTGACAGTGGGAGGTGTGACACGGTTTGTGTGCATCGATGGACCGGAGTTTGACGCTCACGAGGTTGATTTCGACCAGCTGCTGATGCGCCTGAAATCGTTTAACTAATCCTTTTTAAGACCGATATTATTATGGCTAACGAAAATAATGCAGCCGCGCTCCGCAATGAGCCGTGGCGTGAGGAACTGAGAAAAAACAAAACAGCAAAGGAACGTGCGGCGATAGCTCGTGTGAAAATGCCCGAGCTGAAGCCCGATTACCGCATCACCTGCAACGAGGAGGTGAACCAAGGTATCACCGAGGAGATGGCACTTGTGGAGGCACAGCGTTGCCTCGATTGCCCTAATCCCCAATGCGTTACCGGATGCCCGGTGGGAATCAATATACCTACGTTCATCAAGAACATAGAGCGCGGTGACTTCCATCAGGCAGCTGCCACGTTGAAGCAGACCAGTGCACTGCCATCGGTGTGTGGGCGCGTATGTCCGCAAGAGAAACAGTGCGAAAGCAAGTGCATACATCACAAGATGGGACACGAACCGGTAGCGATAGGCTATCTGGAGCGTTTTGCAGCCGACTATGAGCGCAATCACGGCACAGCCACAACGCCTGAAATAGCTCCTGCCAACGGTAAGAAGATTGCTGTGGTGGGTAGTGGACCGGCAGGACTGTCGTTTGCCGGTGATATGGCTAAGAATGGATATGATGTGACGGTGTATGAAGCACTTCACGAGATAGGCGGTGTGCTGAAATATGGTATCCCGGAGTTCCGCCTGCCCAACAGCATTGTAGATGCCGAAATCGACGGACTGCGTGCCATGGGAGTGAAATTTGAAAAAGATTGCATCATTGGCAAGACGCTCACCTACGACGATTTACATGAAATGGGCTTTGTAGGCATATTTGTAGCCTCGGGAGCAGGACTTCCACGCTTCATGAATATTCCCGGCGAGAACCTCAATGGCATCATGTCGAGCAACGAGTATCTCACACGAGTGAACCTTATGGGAGCCGGAAGAGCAGATTGGGATACTCCTGTGCTTCGTGGCAAGAACGTTGCCATCATAGGCGGTGGAAACACTGCAATGGACTCGGTGCGCACTGCACGCCGTATGGGAGCTGAGCGAGCAATGCTTGTGTATCGCCGCTCGGAGGAAGAAATGCCTGCCCGACTCGAAGAAGTGAAGCACGCCAAGGAAGAAGGTGTGGAATTTATGACTCTACACAATCCGGTGGAATACATAGGAGATGAAACCGGACGTGTGAAGACAATGCGCCTGCAGGTGATGGAGCTTGGCGAGCCTGATGCTTCCGGAAGAAGATCGCCGGTGCCTGTTGAGGGAAAAATAGTAGATGTAGATGTAGATTTGGTGATTGTGAGTGTAGGCGTATCGCCTAATCCGCTCGTGCCAAAGTCGGTTGCGGGGCTTGAAGTGAGCCGTCGCAATACTATCGTTGTGAACGAGGAGACCATGCAATCGTCGATTGCCGACCTCTATGCCGGAGGCGACATAGTGCGTGGAGGAGCAACTGTGATTCTCGCCATGGGCGATGGTCGCCGAGCAGCAGCCCACATGCATGAGATGCTTTCACTGCAATAACCACACAGTGATAAGCAATGAAAAGAGCGTGAATCAATGGATTTGGTTCACGCTCTTTTCTGTTATTTTTTGCTTTTGGGAGATTTTACGTTTCGTTTCTTGTTAGGATTAAAGCCATTACGGTTTTGATGTCGAGACGTTGGCGATGAAGCCGTAGTGAGACGTGATATACCTCGTGGAAAGAGCTGAGAGAGCAGGTCGGTGCGGTGCATGCGTGAGAGCGAGTTGAAGATGTCACGTTGATATTCAGGTTCATACCAGAAGAAGAATTTTCTCTGAGCGAGCTTCTCCTCACGACTCTTGGCAGTGAAGACCGGTTCAAGAGTGTAGGGGTGAAAGCCGGTGTAGTAGGTTTCGGTGGAAACCGTCATGGGAGTAGGTGTGAAATCCTGCACTTGCTCAAGGTGGAAATTAAGTCCTTTGGTGATAGCAGCGAGTTCAGCCATGTCTTCCTCGGTGCAACCCGGGTGAGAAGATATGAAGTAGGGGATAATTTGCTGATTGAGCTGCTTTTGCTCATTAATGCGGTCGAAAATGCGCTTAAACTCACGGAATTGCTCGAAAGAGGGTTTGCGCATAAGATTAAGGACTCGGTCGGCGGTGTGTTCGGGTGCAACTTTCAGACGTCCCGACACATGGTGCTCGATAAGTTCCTCATTGTAGCGACGGTTCACGCGATTGATGCGCTCATCGGCATTATGGTGCATAGAGAGGTCGTAGCGTACGCCACTGCCGATAAACGATTTCTTGACAGCAGGGAGAGCATCAACAGCATGATAGACGTCGAGCAAAGCTGAGTGATCATTGTTTAGATTCGGGCAAGGCTTAGGGTGCAGACACGATGGACGACGGCATTTACGGCACAATGATAGGTCTTTTCCACCCATTTTGTACATATTAGCCGATGGACCGCCCAAGTCGCTGATGTAACCCTTGAAATCTTCCATTTCGGTCACGGCACGAACTTCGCGAAGGATACTCTCCTTGCTCCGCGAAGCAATGAACTTGCCCTGGTGTGCCGAAATGGTGCAGAAAGCACAGCCACCGAAGCAACCGCGGTGCATATTCACCGAGTGTCGTATCATTTCATACGCCGGAATGCGCTTGCCATTGTAGCGTGGGTGTGGGAGGCGTGTGTAAGGAAGGTCGAAAGAAGCATCAATTTCAGCTTCGGTCATAGGCGGATTCATTCGATTAACCTTTACAGCCACATTGCCTGTGACTTGCCAGATGTCGCGACCGTTCCAGCGATTTGACTCCTCCTCAATGTGTCTGAAATTCTCTGCTTGAAAGCGTTTGTTGGCACGACATTCATCGAATGAGTGAAGCACGATGTGAGAGTCGGTATCGCGCTCTTGAGGAAGATCATCAATGGGACGGCGCACCACTGTCTGGGCAATATCGTTAATTTCGCTGATTTTACGTCCGGCACTTAGTGCATCGGCAATCTCTACTATAGGTTTTTCGCCCATTCCATAGACAATTAGGTCGGCATCACACTCGGTGAGAATGGAAGGACGCAGACGGTCTTGCCAATAGTCATAGTGGGAAAGACGGCGAAGTGAGGCTTCAATACCTCCGGCTATGATTGGCACATCAGGGAAAATGGACCGCAGGGCTTGTGTATAGACGATAGTAGGGTAGTCAGGACGCAGGCCTGCACGACCATTAGGAGAATAGGCATCATCGCTTCGACGGCGGCGATTAGCGGTATAGTGATTCACCATAGAGTCCATCGTTCCGGCACTTACTCCGAAGAAAAGGCGTGGAGTACCCAGCTTGCGGAAGTCGCGCAAATCGTCTTGCCAGTTTGGCTGAGGCACAATAGCCACACGATAGCCGTGAGCTTCAAGCACACGCCCTATCACGGCAGCACCCATCGACGGGTGGTCGATGTAGGCATCGCCCGAGAAAAGGATTATATCAACATAATCCCAGCCGAGTCGTTCAAGTTCTTTTTTTGTGGTTGGAAGCCACTGTTTATTTTGTTTATTCATATTCTTTTAGGTAAGAGGTAAGAGGAGAGAGGTAAGTGGTAAGAGTGGAGAGGAGAGAGGTAAGAGTGGGGCGGCTATGTGAGTTGCTTGAGGCGTTCTTCCATTTTCAGGAGTTGGTCGCGAATTTGGGCTGCCTCTATGAAGTCCATCTTCTTTGCGGCAGCCACCATGTCGCTACGCAGACGTTCGATAGCCCGTTCCATTTCGTTACGGCCCATATATTGTACCACAGGGTCGGCTGCAATGCCTGCAGCCGGCATAAATTCGGCTTGACACTGCCGCTTGAGTTCTTCGCTGATTGCACCTGTGCCCGTAAATTCATATTTCTTGCCTTTCTTCTTGGCGCGGTTTTCGTTGTCGATATCGATTTCGTCAACTTCCTTGCCGATGATGAGATTCCTGGCCTTGATGATTGCTTGCGGAGTGATACCGTGTTCCTCATTAAATTTAAGTTGCAAGGAGCGGCGGCGCTCGGTCTCGTCGATGGTACGCTGCATTGATTCGGTTATTTTATCGGCATACATGATGACAATACCATTTAGGTTGCGTGCAGCACGTCCGGCAGTTTGAGTGAGTGAACGGTGAGAGCGCAAGAAGCCTTCTTTGTCGGCATCGATAATGGCAACAAGAGAAACTTCAGGGAGGTCGAGACCTTCACGCAGCAAGTTTACGCCCACAAGTACATCGACCACTCCGGCACGGAGGTCATCGATAATCTGAATACGATCCATTGTTTCCACATCGCTGTGAATGTAAGCACACTTGATATTGAGTTTTGCAAGATAAGCCGTAAGCTCTTCAGCCATACGCTTGGTGAGCGTAGTGACGAGGGTGCGCTCACGGAAGTCGATACGTTTCTGAATTTCTTCGATAAGGTCGTCAATCTGTCCCTTAGAAGGGCGGACAACGATAACCGGATCGAGAAGACCCGTAGGGCGGATAATCTGCTCTGTCACAACGCCCTCGCTCTTGGCAAGCTCATAGTCGGCAGGAGTAGCGCTCACATAGATAATCTGGTGTGTTAGAGCCTCAAATTCCTCAAACTTTAGCGGACGGTTGTCGGCAGCTGCTTGAAGGCGGAAGCCGTAATTAACGAGATTAGCCTTTCGAGCCTGGTCGCCGCCATACATTGCATGAATCTGCGGCACAGTCACGTGGCTTTCATCGATTATAGTGAGGAAATCATTGGGGAAGTAGTCGAGAAGGCAGAATGGGCGCATACCCGGCTTGCGGCCGTCGAAGTAGCGCGAGTAGTTCTCAATGCCCGAGCAGTAACCCACTTCACGAATCATCTCAATGTCGTAGGTTACGCGCTCGCGCAAACGATTAGCTTCGGCAGGGCGACCTTCGCGGTAGAACATATCCACCTCGTTGCCGAGATCGAGTTCGATTTGCTTAATAGCCTCAGCCATGCGTTCTTTAGAGGTGACAAATATGTTGGTAGGGAAAATCTTAAACTCTTCAACCGATTGTTGAGGGATTTGCGATACAGGGTCGAGAATTTGGATTGATTCAATTTCATTGCCCCAGAATATGACGCGAATCATAATCTCCTCGTAGGCAAGATACACATCGACGGTATCGCCTTTTACGCGGAAATTGCCCCGCTCAAGCTTGATTTCATTGCGGGAGTAGAGTGCATCGACGAGCGTGCGGAGAAATTTGTCGCGACCTATGTTTTGCCCCACTGCGATTGTTGTGACATTGTCGCCGAAATCTTCGGGATTACCCATACCGTAGAGACATGAAACCGAAGACACCACCACAATGTCGCGACGTCCTGAGAGCAAATCGGTGATTGTGGCGAGACGCATACGGTCGATTTCCTCATTAATCATGAGGTCTTTCTCGATGTATTTGTCCGACGATGGAATGTAGGCTTCTGGCTGGTAATAGTCATAGTAGGACACGAAATAGTGCACCGAGTTATCGGGGAAGAAGCTCTTGAACTCCGAGTAGAGCTGGGCGGCAAGAGTCTTGTTGTGTGAGAGAATGAGGGTGGGGCGTTTCACTTGGGCAATAACATTTGCCATTGTGAAAGTCTTGCCCGAGCCGGTAACGCCAAGGAGGGTCTGGTGGGGTACGCCATTGATGACGCCCTCAGAAAGCTCGCGAATGGCATTTGGCTGGTCGCCGGTGGGCTGATAATCGGAGTGTAACTTAAATTCCATCACAAATGAGGTAGAAAAATACATTCAATCTGCAAATTTACGCATAATAGCCGGAATATCCGCGCCAAATAAATAAAATAATGGCAGCCGCAACACAATTACAGTAACTTTTCAGTATCTTTGTGAGACGGTAGAACCGATGATTGGCTCTATTGATTGAAGGAAACAACCGAAGATGAATAAGAAATCGATAATAGAACTGCTGCCTTTTGCTTCGCAGTGCGAGGAAATTGTAGCATTCAGCACGCTGCGGAGAGTAGCCGATGAGTGGAATGAACCATTTGCTGGCTTTAACGTGTGTGACTATACTGGCGATACACGCGGTCACATTATGGAGTGTCGCAGGCAACTGTGTGAGGAACTTGGAATTTGCGAAAACTGCCTCATAATGCCCAGGCAGACGCACTCGGCAAATGTGGAAATCATAGATGATAATTTCATGGCACTAGATGCAAGTGGACGCTCCATGAGGTTGGACGGAGTAGATGCACTGGTTACGCAGCTGAGAGGAGTGGTGATAGGAGTGAACACCGCCGATTGTGTGCCGGTGGTGCTTCGCGATACCACAGCCGGAATTATCGGCGTGGCACATGCCGGGTGGAAAGGCACTGTAGCTCGAATTGCAGGAACAACAGTAGAGGCAATGCTCGGTATGGGAGCCGGAGCCGACAGGATAGAGGCTTCAATAGGTCCATCGATATGCCCTGGGTGTTTTGAGGTGGGTGATGAGGTGGTTGAGCAGTTTGCCGAAGCGGGATTCGATATAGGAACAATGATGCATCGCAATAGAGAAACCGGCAAGGCTCACATAGATTTGTGGGAAGCAAACACGGCCGTACTTGAGGATATGGGAGTGAAACGCACCAATATTGCGCTGACGCACCGTTGCACGCGGTGCAATGTGGTGCGCTATTTCTCGGCGCGCAAGCTCGGCATAGCCTCAGGTCGCACGTTTTCTGCAATAATGATGAAGAACAAATAGAAAAATGAGTTGTTGAAAATTTGGAGTGTGCAGATTTTTTATTAATTTTGTGACTGCAAAAAAAGTTGTACATAACCAAGCACAACAGGCAACTTTGATAAAGAGAACCCAAAAACAACTGATTTTTCTATTAAAACATAATGGAGCCTATTTGCCGCATATTCATAAATATTGTCGTAGTCATTAGTGTTTTGTCATTGCCAATAACTGCCAGCTGCGAAAACGTGGATTCCATACTTCGCGTGCTTGATGCCGAGATATTGCGATACGACGAATATAAGGCGATAAAAGAGGCACGGCTCGATTCGCTGAAGAAGAATATAAGCAGTAGCAGCGACCCGCGTTATAAATATGAAGTGAGCAGCAAGCTCTATGAGGAGTATAAGAAATATCAATTTGACTCAACCTATTGCTATGCCAACCGCATGCTTGAGTATGCCCGACTGATGGACGACCCTGAGGCTATTGCCCACGCCAAGTGTAATCTGATATTCTGCCAGATTTCGGCAGGATTCTATATGGAAGCATGGCAAATAATCAACGACTTTGACCTTACGGGACTATCGACGGTGGTAAAACAGGAATTTTACAGCCGCAGTGTGCTGTTTTACCAGAATCTCAGCTTCTATACCAAAGGGGTGGGAAATCTTGGTGAGACCTATGACGCAAAACGCCGGGAGGCTGTTAACCAAGAGATTGCTATGGCACAAATCAACTGCGACACCATCACATTGCGGCTCACCGGTGTGAATGTGATGGATCTTTCGGTAGATTCAATGATAGATTTCAGGCGAAAGACCTTGGAACGCTTCCGCTTTGCCGACTGCGACCTTGCTGTGCAGGATTATATCCTCTCGGAGCTATATGAGAAGAAAGGCGATAAGGAGCGCTGCATCTACTACATGGCACTTGCAGCAATAAGGGATATTCGCTCAAACACCCACGAGACCGCTGCCGCCAAGCGCCTTGCCGGATTCATGCTCGACCGTGGCGACCTTGACCGTGCTGTGAGCTATATACACCTTGCGCAAGCCGATGCCCAATTCTACAACGCACGCACGAGATTGATGGAAATAAGTTCATCGTTACAGCTTATAGAGGGAATGCGCTACAACAAGGTGAAGGAGCAGCGTATCATGTATGTGTCGATTATGAGTGTGGTGCTGATTTCGCTGATTTTCCTTGTTGTGCTCATTTTAGGACTCCGCAGGAAGAACAAAGTGCTACATCTTGCCCAACTTGAAATAGAAAAGAAGGTGGCAGAACTCGACCGGGCCAATGGAGAACTCTCGGCAGTAAACTCAAAGTTGAAGGAAGCTAATGAAATCAAGGATTCCTATGTGATACAGTCGCTATACAGCGACACGGCATTTGTGAACCATGTGGAAGACAAGTGCAAGAGTATGTCGCAAAAGATAAAAGCCAAGCAATATGGTGAGCTGTCGGGAATTATTCACGACATCGGCGTGAAACAGGAGCGAGAGAGGATTTCATCGACCTTCGATTCCACATTCCTCAAGCTGTTCCCCAATTTTATCGCCGAATATAACAAACTCTTCCCCGAAGAATATCGTGTGGAGGTGGCAAAAGATGGATTATTGCCCACCGAAGTACGCATATTCGCATTGATGCGACTTGGAATAAAGGACGCGGTGATTGTGGCAAATTACTTGAATCTGTCGCTCAACACGGTGTATGTGTATAAAGCTAAAGTGAAGTCGCGCTCAGTGGTGAAAAAAGAGGATTTCGAGGGCTTCATAATGCAGATTCCCAAGCTATAAATGACCTTAATTTACCATCGGGAAAACCATTATAATCACCTGAAAAACAATCAAATAAAAAATATTTCACTTTAATTCACGCTTTATTGCTTTGAAGTGGGATTTAACCTTATTAATTTTGCCTTAGACAAACAACCTAAATACTAACTTAAATGACAAAAAACTATGAGAAGTAAAATCAGAAGATTTCATTTCCTATTGTTTATGTTCTGTACGCTTTGGGCAGCATTGCCAATGGCAGCACAGAATATAAATGTGAAAGGACGAGTTGTCGATGCAAAAGACAATGAACCCATTATCGGAGCAACAGTGATGGTGAAAGGAACAACAAAAGGCTCGGTGAGTGACATCGACGGAAATTTCCAGCTTACCGGTGTTGCCTCAAATGCCACTATCACAATCAGTTCAATAGGCTACAAGGCCCAAGAGATTGCAGTGAATGGCCAAACCAATATTCAGGTAGCCCTTAAAGAGGATAGCGAGGTCCTTGATGAGGTGGTAGTGATCGGTTACGGTACGATGGATAAGAAGGAGTTAACCTCGGCAATCTCGCACATTTCCGACAAAGACTTCTTGAGCGTGAGCACCATCGACCCATCAATGATGATTCAGGGCAAGGTGGCAGGTGTGTCGATTACCAACACAGGAGCCGGCGACCCCAACAACCAGGCAAGCATACAGATTCGTGGCGTATCGTCGCGTTCGGCAGGTCTTGGCCCGCTCATCGTGATTGATGGAGTTCCCGGAGGAAATCTCACCAATATCAATTCCAACGATATTGCCAGCTTTGATATCTTGAAAGATGGTGCAGCATCGGCTATCTATGGAACGCGCGGTTCAAATGGTGTAATTCTCATCACCACCAAGAAAGGCAGCAAGGATGGACAGGTGCACACTTCTTATAATGGTAGCATCTCAATCGACTTAGCTCAGAAAGAGCTTGATATGCTCACTGCCGATGAATATCGCGAACTTCGCCTCGGCTCGGGTGGCGTAGGAGTTGACCTGGGCGGAAACGACGATTGGTGGAAGGCAGTGACCCGCACAGGTTTCTCGCACAAGCACACACTCACCTTAAGCGGTGGCAACGACAAGACAAACTACCGTGTGAGCGCTGACTACAGAAATGCAAATGGTATCGACCGTCGCTCAGGACGTGAGGAATATGGTGCACGTGCATCAATCAACCATACCACCAAGAGTGGTCTCTTCACATTCGGCTTAAATGTAGCGCCTCGCATCGCATATCGCAAGGGAGCAGACTGGAGCACTTTCAAGAATGCACTTGAGGCAAATCCTACAACTCCTATCATGGATCCCAACGACCCGTCGAAATACTACAATTTCCAGGGTCAGGTGGTAGCCTACAACCCCGTTGAGGCCAACACAATTGAGAAGAGTGATGGCGAGACAAAGCTTATCGATTGGGACGCAACAGTGAAACTCAATCTGTTCCCGCTTCTCTTGAAGAACAAGGACACAAATCACTCGCTGACAACCCAGCTTACATTTGCCGACCACCAATATGACAACTTCAATGGTTGGTTCCGCCCATCGACAAGCACACAGGCTATCAACAATGGCCGTGAGGGAGAGGCAAGCCGCGACTACTCGAAGGAGAGCATTCATAGTCTTGAGTGGATTGCCAACTACAAGACCAACTTCGGCAAGCACTTCCTTAAAGCAATGGTCGGATATTCTTATCAGTATTTCAAATATTCAGGCATGAGCGCAAGCAATAAGGATTTTGCCAACGACGGACTTGGATATAACAATCTCGGCTCTGGCGAGTATGCCAAGGAAGAAGGAGAAGTGGGAATGGGTTCTTATATGAACGATGCCAAGCTGATTGCATTTTTTGGCCGTGTAAGCTACGACTATCAGGGCAAGTATCTTTTCACTGCATCACTCCGCCACGAAGGCTCATCGAAATTCGGAGCAAACAACAAGTGGGGTAATTTCCCTGCCGTATCAGCAGGTTGGCGCATCTCTGAGGAAGAGTTCATGAAAGGAACCAAGAGCTGGCTCACCGACCTCAAGATTCGTGGTGACTTCGGTGTCACAGGTAACCAGGATTTTGGCAGCTACAACTCACTCAACACAATGACAGGTTTTGGTTACTACACCTATAATGGACAATATTTCCAGGTGTGGGGACCGGCAAAGAACGTAAATCCCGACCTTAAGTGGGAGAAGGGTAAGAACTGGAACGTAGGTATTGACTTCGCATTGCTCAATAGCCGTATTTACGGTTCGCTCAACTACTTCAACCGCCGTCAGCAGGACTTGCTCGGAAACTATAAGGTATCAGTTCCGCCATTCCTCCACGATGAGACATTTGTGAATGTGGGAACAATGTCGAACACCGGCTTTGAGTTTGACATCACATGGAATGCTGTTAAGACCAAGGATTTCGATTACACAGTGAGTGTGGTAGGTTCGACAATGGATAACAAATTTATCGACTTCAGCAACTCAAAGTATGTTGGTCAGGATTACTACAACGTGTGTGGAACTGAAGATCCCTATCCATTCTACAACCTTCAGCGCATTGAGAAGGGTGAGCGCATCGGTAACTTCTATATGTGGAAGTTTGCCGGTGTAGATAAGAACGGTGAGTGGCTTATCTACGACCGCGATGGCGACATCATCAAGGCTGCACAGGCAAGCGACGACGACCGCCAGGTGGTCGGTAACGGTCTGCCAAAGTTCACCGGTTCAATGACCCATAATTTCCGCTACAAGAATGTGGATTTGAGCCTCTTCTTCCGTGGAGCATTCGGATATGACATCTTCAATATCCACGATTTCTACTATGGCACCCAGAATTTCACAGGCAACGTACTTAAAAAGGCATACGGAAAGAATGCGCCCATCTCGGCAAGCGCCAACCCTGTGGTGTGCGACTACTTCCTTGAGAGTGGCGACTACTTGAAGCTTGACATGGTAACACTTGGTTACACATTGAACACCAATTGGAAGTATCTAAACAAGATTCGCGTGTATGGAACAGCCAAGAACCTGTTCACTATCACCAAATTCAGTGGCGTTGATCCCGCTACATATCAGGTCAATGGCTTGAATCCGGGTGCAAGCGGCGGACGTTCATATTATCCTTCTACACGACAGTTTATCTTCGGTGTACAGCTTGATTTCTAATCATTGACAGTGAAAAATTCATTAAAAAAGGAAATTACATTATGAAATTATTGAAATATATATCAGGAGCTTTCGTGGCTGCCACTGTGATGGCAAGCTGTACTAATCTCGACGAGACGCTCTATGATCAAGTAGGATCTCAGAACTACTACAATACCAAAAAGAATGTGATTGCTGCCACTTTCCGCCCATTTGAACACGCTTACTGGAGCATACAGTCGCGCCACGTGCTTAATGAGCTTACGGCAGATCAACTAATAACGCCTACACGCGACGGCTGGTGGGACGACGGTGGCAAATGGCGTCGCCTGCACTACCACACATGGAACGTAGATGATGGTGGCGATGCACAGACCGAGTGGAACGGTTGTTTCCAGGGTATCATGCAGTGTAACGTTGTAATTGAAGACCTTGAGACTCTCTCGCCTGAGAAATTCGGTTTCTCACAGGAAGAGTTCAACAATCTGAAGGCACAGTGCCGTGCACTCCGTGCATGGTTCTACATCCGACTGCTCGATGCCTTCCGCCATGTGCCTCTTGCAGTGAGCTTCAACGACATCTCGAAGAACTCTGAAGGACAGGTGGAGCCAAAGGTGATATTCGACTTCATTGAGAGCGAGCTGAAAGAATCTATCGAGCTTCTTGCCCAGAAGAGCAGTCTCGGAGGCAATGGCTCTATGCAGGGACAGTGGACCAAGGCAGGTGCAGCAGCATTGCTCGTGCGCCTCTATCTTAATGCAGAGGTTTATATCGGCGAGAATCGCTATGACGACTGCGCAAAATATGCACAGGACATCATCAATGGCGTGTATGGACCCTATCAACTTGCCGAGACATGGGACGGACCATTTGATTGGAACAATGAGTATTGCGATGAGGTAATCTTTGCATTCCCCGGCTCGCAAGGCTACAGCTTCTGGCACTATCAAGGCGACACCTACTGGTGGTCGGTACCTGCCCGTGCACGCTACTATCTCAAGGACTCAAAGGCAAAAGCCGGCGACCACAACACCAAGTATGCGGCTTCACCGAGCTACGACCTCAATGGACAACTTTATAGCTATGAACTTGGAATGCCTGTGCAGAACTTCCGCAAATATGACGGCGACTACCGCATGAAGCTCTACAAGAACCTTGGCAACAGCAAGCGTGAGGGTATGTTCCTCTTTGGATATCTTGAATATACCGACGACAACGGCAACCGCATGAAGGTGCGTGCCCCGGAGCAGCCCTACGACCTCTATATACGTGATGCTGTGGGTAAGTTCCAAGGAATGGATCCTAACCAGTGGCCCGACGACAAGACCAGCACATTGCCTAATGGCGACCACAACTCGGGATGGCACTTTGTGAAATATCCTCTCTATACCGATGACGATGAGGGACAGATGGAATCGGACTATTGCGAGATTCGCCTTGCAGAAGTTATCTATTCACTTGCAGAGTGCAAGATGCGCAGCGGTGACAGCCGTGGTGCAGCACAACTCCTGAACACAGTGCGCAAGCGCAACTATCCCGAGGACAAGCTCAAAGATAACCTCTATGCTCCCGATGGACGCGCAAGCTTCGACGAGAAAGAAATGCTTGCTGAGTGGGGCCGCGAATTCTTCGCAGAGAGCCGCCGTCGCATCGACCTTATCCGCTTCGGCAAGTTCTCGAGCGGAACATGGTGGGACAAGACTCCCGATGCCGACAAGCACACCGAGATATTCCCGATTATGCGCGAAATTCTCAACTCTAACCATGCACTCGAGCAGAATGATGGTTACAACAAATAATTTCACTCACACGAAATAATAATTATCATTGAATTTATTATGAAATCATTTTCTAAGATATTCGGCTTGGCTGCGCTCACACTCACTGCGGCGCTCACAAGCTGCGAGGGCGAGAAGGACTTGATTATCATTGAAGAAGACCTTCCGATTAAGACCTCTACACTCTATATGGTGGGTGATGCCACACCCAATGGCTGGAGCATAGATGCACCCACAGCGCTCACTCCAAGTGAGGAAGACCCATTGATTTTCACCTACGAGGGCGTTCTCAATCCCGGTGAGATGAAGCTGTGTCTCACACCAGGCAGCTGGGATGCGCCGTTTATCCGTCCTGCCGAAGCAGGCCTAGAGGTGACAAAGGCAGGACGCCCTGCCGAGACATTTGTGATGCACGCCGGTGACCCCGACTTGAAGTGGAGAATTGTAGATAAGGGAATATACAAGCTCATTTTCAACCTTCGCAACTGGACAGCCGAGTTCCAGTATGTAGGTGAAGTGCCCAAAGAGCCTAAAACACCGATTGAGACCGAAGTTCTCTACATGGTGGGCGATGCTACACCTAATGGATGGAACATTGATGCACCCACACAGTTCAATAAAGAAAGCCAATACATTTTCACCTTTGAAGGCGATTTGAAGAAGGGTGAGATGAAGTGTTGCATGGCTACAGGAAGCTGGGACGCGGAATTTATCCGCCCCACTGTGGACGGTGTGGAGATTAACCGTGACGGTGTCGCTGATAGTGAGTTTACAAAGAGCACTGGTCCCGACAATAAGTGGAAAGTGACTGTAGCAGGCAAGTACAAGCTGACATTCGACCTCCAGAATTGGACTATCGCAGCCCAGCTTCTTGAAGAGGCTCCCGAAGATCCACAACCGGGTGAGGGCGATGCAATAGAGGCTGAAATGGTGTTTGCCATTGGTGATGCCTTGGAGTCGGGCTGGTCGCTCGATGCAGCACCATTGCTTAAGGTTTCGGCCGACAACAAGTATATCTATTCAGGCGAATTAAAGCTTGGCTTCGGCGACTTGAAGTTTGGAACAGTCAAGGACTTTGGTGCAGCATTCATTCACCCTGTGAATGCGGGTTGCTCAATCTCAAAGGACGGTGTAGCCGACAATGCTATCGACTTCTATGCCGGTGACCCCGATGCCAAGTGGCGTGTGAATGATGAGGGAACCTACAAGGTTACGCTCGACCTGCAAAACCGCACTATCGCTGTGGAATATGTGGGTGAAGGCGGAGGCGAGGTTGCCGATGATGCCATCAATACCGATGTGCTCTACATCGTAGGTGATGCATCACCCAAAGGCTGGAGCCTTGATGAGGCAATAGGTCTCACAAAGTCGGCCGACGATGCATATATCTTCACCTACGAAGGCGAGCTCAATGTGGGAGAATTCAAATTCTGCATCGACCGCGATTGGGGTGCAAAGTTCATTCGCCCCGAGGTGAATGGCACAGAGATTGAACACAATGGAATGGTAGCTCAAAAGTTCCTCTACTATGCCGGCGACCCCGACAACAAGTGGAAAATAGTTGAGGCAGGTAAGTATCGACTTACACTCGACTTGAAGAACCGCACATTTGCAGCATCATTCGTTGAATAATAAGTATTTCATGATAACCGGAGATGTTATCCGAAGCATAATCTGATGCATCTCCGGAATCATTGATAAAGCACCTATTTCAACACTAAACAATATCAACTTTTTTCTTATTACAGATGAAAATTCTCAGCATTGACAAAATATTGCTTGCAACAGCACTACTGATAGGAGGCTGCTCGAGCAATGATGAGCCCAAGAAAGATGGAAACAACGACAACACCGGTGGTGGGTCGGAGGTGACTATTGAGGAGGCTCGCCGCGATGTGAAGGCTCCGCTCTACTGGAGCATCTATGAATACTGCTGGAAGATAGAGCAAGGACAGGACCATGTGAACAAGATGGATTTCACAGAGTCGCAGTGGGACGAAATAATCAACTATGTTTCGACCAACCTCTTGCCTTATGGCTATGACATGCTCTGTACCGACGGCTTTATTTCGATGACCAGCGACGGAACCACACCCTATATGACCGACTACGGCAGCATGAAGCTGAAGAAGCTGGTGGCTAAGTGCAAGGCCAAGGGCTTGAAGCTTGGTGTGTATGACAATCCGCTGTGGATACACTGTGGCGACGGTATGCCAGTGCCGGGAACATCGGTGAAGGTGGGCGATTTGCGTTATCGCCAAGGCGACAAGGTGTGCAACCCCGGAACGAATGATTTGTGGTTTGGCTGGATAGTAGCTTCACACAATGGGGCTAAGGAGTATATCGATGGCTTCTTCAAATATTATTCGGAGCTTGGTGTGGATTATATCCGCATGGACTTCCTCAGCTGGTATGAGGACGGAAATGACCGTGGTATGGGCAAAGTGGGTCGTGGATATGGACGCGACTGCTATGAGAAAGCATTGCAGCATATAGCAGCGGCAGCCAACAAGTATAAAGTGTTCACATCACTTGTGATGCCTCATTGCTTCAATGGGGCAGAGCTTGAAGCCAAATACGGCAATATGTTCCGCGTTGTTGCCGACACCGGCAATGGCACATGGAAACATTTCTCGGAGAATGGACGTGGTGTTTCGTATGGCACTTGGCCCAACTGCAACAATATGTTCGACGGCTTTGTGTATTGGTCGAAGGTGTCGGGACGCGAGAAGGTGATTCTCGACGGTGACTTTACTCGCCTCAACACTTTCAGCGGTGATTCGGAGAAGCAGTCGGTGATAACCATGCAACTTATGGCAGGCGGCCCGATTGCAGTTGCCGATATGCCAAACACAATGGGCGACAACCTGAAGTTCTATCAGAATGAGGAATTACTTGCGCTCAATAAAGATGGCTTTGTGGGTCAGCCACTTTCGCCAAGCCTTATCGACTCGAAGAACCGCATCTGGTATGGCCAGATGAGCAACGGTGATTATGTAGTAGCTTTCTTCAATCGTGATGCAAAGCAAGTGAGCTACAACTTAAATCTCTCTGACATTGGCATTTCGGGCAAGATGAAAGTGCGCGACTTGTGGCAACATAAAGACGAGGGCGAGGCTGATGCACTCAGTGTTACGCTACCCGCACATGCTTGCAAAGTGGTGAGACTAAGCAAATAAACATTTGGCTTCGATAGTCACATAATTGTACGACAAAAAGATTAGTTAGGTTTTACAAATTGGTTGGGACGCGACAAAAGATTTCAATAAATTATAAATTTTGAATAATTTTTTGTCGCGTCCGTTTTTTTTTGGTAATTTTGGGGTTGTATTTTGCCTTTTATGCTATAGGCTTATGCACCTACACAATTACCCTGGAAATTCATTTATTAAATAACTAAAACATAAACAATACATGAAGAAATTAATTTTTGGCTGTGCGTTGTTGCTTTCAGCCCTTATGTCACAAGCAGTGGGAATTGAGTCTCCCGAAGGCAAGGTGGCAGTTGATTTTTCTTTAACAGGAAACGGAGTTCCCACCTATGAAGTGAAATACAAAGGTGTGGAGGTTATCAAGCCAAGTACTCTTGGTCTGGAACTCAATGGAGCAAATGACTTGATGAACTGCTTTGAGGTGGTTAAGACATCTACTTCTTCGTTTGATGAGACATGGACTCCCGTGTGGGGCGAAACAAAGACAATCCGTAACAACTACAACGAGCTTCTTGTGGAGCTGAAGCAGCCATCGACCGACCGACTGATGAACCTTCGCTTCCGTGTATATGACTATGGAGTAGGCTTCCGCTATGAATTCCCACAGCAGAAGAATCTCGTGTATTTCGTAGTGAAGCAGGAGAAAACCCAGTTTGCTATGACAGGCGACCACACAGCATGGTGGATAGCAGGTGATTTCGATACTCAGGAGTATGACTATACCGAGTCGAAACTCACTGAGATTCGCGGTCTCATGCAAGATGCCATTTGTGGAAATGCATCGCAGACCCAATTCTCGCCAACAGGCGTACAGACATCGCTTCAGCTCAAGACAGCCGAAGGACTCTATATTAATATCCACGAGGCTGCCCTCGTTGATTACTCGTGCATGCACCTTGAACTTGACGATAAGAACCTGATTTTCACATCGTGGCTTACACCTGATGCCCAGGGCAATATGGCACACTGCCAAGCTCCTTGCAACACTCCTTGGCGCACAGTGAAGGTGAGCGACGATGCCCGCGATATGCTTGCACAGAAACTTATCCTTAACCTCAATGAGCCTTGCAAATATGCCGATACATCATGGATTAAGCCGGTGAAATATGTAGGTGTATGGTGGGAGATGATTACAGGTGCAAAAGATTGGTCATACACAGCGGAGCTTCCCTCGGTTCAGCTCGACAAGGACGACTACAGCAAACTCAAGCCACACGGACGTCATGGTGCTACCAATGAGAATGTTCGCAAGTTTATCGACTTTGCCGCCCTTCACGGATTTGACCAGGTGCTTGTAGAGGGCTGGAACATCGGTTGGGAAGACTGGTTTGGCAACACTAAGGACTATGTGTTTGATTTCGTGACACCGTATCCCGATTTCGACATTAAGGCACTCAACGACTATGCACACTCTAAGGGCGTTCGCCTGATGATGCACCACGAGACTTCGTCGTCGGTACGCAACTATGAGCGACATATGGAAGCTGCATATCAGCTCATGAACAAATATGGCTACAACTCGGTGAAGAGTGGCTATGTGGGCAATATCGTACCGCGCGGCGAGCACCACTACGGACAGTGGCTCAACAACCACTATCTCTATGCCATCACTCAGGCTGCCAAGCACAAGATTATGGTTAATGGACATGAGGCTGTTCGTCCCACTGGTCTTTGCCGCACATATCCTAACTTGATTGGCAATGAATCGGCTCGCGGAACAGAATATGAGGCATTTGCAGGCAATAAGCCATCGCACACTGCGGTGCTTCCGTTCACACGCTTGCAGGGTGGTCCGATGGATTACACTCCAGGTATCTTTGAGATGGACCTTAGCAAGGTAAATCCTAACAGTAATGGTCACGTTAATTCAACACTTGC
>ERZ1032130.144-NODE-144-length-21313-cov-5.567363_pt1 | contig 21313 bp, 19 predicted proteins | sample MGYA00517879_ERZ1032130 | MGnify/ENA primary metagenome ERZ1032130 (study PRJEB33719, sample SAMN04262597) | wastewater metagenome | biome: rural village; feature: animal feces; material: feces | host: Bos taurus | place: El Salvador | collected 2012-01-31 ...
TCAAAACCACACTTGTATTCGGGGTCTTTCAAGTAATTATCTTACCATAGACCCCTCAATATAATTTCGGCTATCGATTCGTCTTTTTTTCATTTTTTCTCCACCTCTCCAAAAAGAGCTGCCACATTGTGACAGCTCTATCATTACTTCTTATTTACTTAATAACTCAATTGCCACTTTCACTCTGTGGATGGTTTCTTCTTTTCCGATAATTTCCATAATTTCAGTTGCACCGGCTGGTGTCATCTGTTTTCCGGAAACCGCAGTTCTGATTGGCCAGAGTGCATAGCCATTCTTGCAGCCTTTGTCAGCCACATATTTCATCAGCATTTCGTAAAGCGCATCGTTAGAGTAGTCTTCCTGGGCTTCTAAGATTGGAAGCATTTCTGTTAATACTTCTAAAGATGTTGCTTCATTTGTTTTCATTTTCTTATGGCAATACATTGCTGTATCGTATTCCGGTAATGCTTCAAAGAAGTCAATGAGATCTTTGATGTCCGGGAACACTTCGATACGTGTTTTTACCATTTCAGCAATTTTCTTAAGATCTAAATCTTTTGTAATGACTTCTTTCATATATGGAAGTGCCATTTCGTAGAACTTGTCAAAATCCATTGCCTTAATGTATTCGCCATTCATCCATTTTAATTTTGTATAGTCAAATACTGACGGAGCTTTTCCCATATGGCGGTAGTTAAATGCTTCCACCAACTCTTCAAGAGAGAAAATTTCTCTGTCATCTTCAGGGCTCCATCCAAGAAGAGCCACAAAGTTTACGATCGCTTCTGTTAAAAAGCCCTGTTCGATCAAATCTTCGTAAGAAGAATGTCCACAGCGTTTAGAAAGTTTTTTATGTGTTTCATCTGTGATCAGCGGACAATGAACATAAATTGGTACTTCCCATCCAAAAGCATCATATAAACGATTGTATTTTGGAGAAGAAGATAAATATTCGTTACCGCGTACTACGTGTGTGATTCCCATCAAATGGTCATCTACTACATTTGCAAAGTTGTAGGTTGGATATCCGTCGGATTTGATCAGGATCATGTCATCCAGCTCTGCATTATCTACTGTAATATCACCGTAGATTTCATCATGGAATGTGGTTGTTCCTGTCTGAGGATTGTTCTGTCTGATAACGTATGGTTTACCGGCTGCAAGGTTTGCTTCTACCTCTTCTTTACTTAAAGAAAGACAATGTTTGTCGTAAACAGAGATTTCCTTGCCTGCAACCTCCTGCTTTAAGCCTTCCAGACGTTCTTTATCACAGAAGCAGTAATATGCTTCTCCTTTTTCTACCAGCTGTTTTGCATATTCTAAGTAGATACCGGATGCCTGACGTTCACTCTGAACGTATGGGCCTACACCGCCATCCTTGTCCGGACCTTCATCATGGATGAGTCCTGTTTTTTCCAGTGTGCGGTAAATAATATCAACTGCACCCTCTACCAGACGTTCCTGGTCTGTATCTTCAATACGAAGAAGGAAATCGCCGCCTTCGTGTTTTGTAATCAAATATGCATAAAGAGCTGTTCTTAAATTTCCCACATGCATACGGCCTGTTGGGCTTGGTGCAAATCTTGTTCTTACTTTGCTCATAATATTTTCTCCTATTTGCTTTTCAATCTTTAGTATTTTTTCAATACTCTTCCGCAGCCACTATTCCGCGAGGGTTTTCTCTGGAAAATCCCGAGTTTTGCAAATATGAGCAGGACGATAAGCCGGGTTATGTCGTTGAATGTTCATCTATCTAGACCTGCTGTTACCAACAGGTTCAAGCGACCTACCTGAGACTGACGGGCCGCCATAGGTCTCGTTTTGGTCTTGCTTCGAATGGGGTTTACATATGCCCTGTCAGTTACCTGGCAGGCGGTGGTCTCTTAAGCCACCCTTCCACCCTTACCAGCATAAGCTGGCGGTATATTTCTGTTGCACTAGCCTTGGAGTCGCCTCCACCGGACGTTATCCGGCATCCTGCCCTGCGAAGCCCGGACTTTCCTCACCCCGCCACCGGAAAACTGATGACAGGCCGCGAACATTTGTCCTACTCATCCGCTCATTCTAACATAAATCAAACGCGAAAACAACTGCCTCCGATAAATTCTCGTAAAATTGAATTGTTCGGAATCAGGTTGCTGTCCACACCTACAAAATAATCGAGGAACTTTAATAACCGCTTTGCTTCCACATATTCCGGCGCATCCCGTTCAATGCCAAAAAGCAGCGGCTCTGCATATTGTTTTAACACTGCCAGCTCATAGATCAGCGCTGAGTTAAACACCACATCCGCCGAATCCTGGTACGGAAAAATATTTTCTTCCTCACCTCTTCGTACCGACGGCCACATATCAATGGTATTTTTCGCCGACGAACCTCTCGTTCTGGCATCACGGATCATTCTGCGGATCAGGCGTCCATCCGTCGTCGGAATACGATTGTGTTCGTCTATATTTAACATGGTCAGCGCACTGATATAAATTTTAAATTTACTCTCTTTCGGAAGGCCATAAGACATGGCATCATTCAAACAGTGGATCCCTTCAATGACCAGAACATCGTCTTTTCCCAATGTGAGGATCTGTTTTCCGTTATATTCTTTTTTCCCTGTAATAAAATTAAATTCCGGGATTTCTACTGTTTCTCCTGCAAGCAGACGATTCATATGCTCATTGAACAGTTCCGTATCCAATGCTCCAAGACACTCAAAATTATATTTCCCATTTTCATCCTTTGGAGTATCTACACGCTCCACAAAATAGTTATCACATGCGATAGGATGGGGTTTCAAACCCTGAGCCCGCAGCTGTACGGACAATCGATGGGAAAATGTGGTTTTTCCCGAAGAGGATGGGCCTGCGATCATAATGATTCGCTTTGACGGGTCTGCTGCGATCATTCCTGCGACATCACCGATCTGCTTTTCCTGAATGGCTTCCTGTACAAGAATCATTTCAGAAAGATTCCCCTGTGCAACCAGGTCATTTAATTCTCCCACAGTGGAAAGCTCCAGCATTTTTCCCCATTTTTCAGAATTTCGGAGCACATCAAACACTTTTTTGCTGAATTTTACAGGAGGCACCGCTGCCCATTTTTCTCTCTTTGGAAACTGCAGAATGAATCCGTCTTCAAAAGGCTCCATTGCAAACCATTTCAAATAGCCGGTATTCGGCACCATATATCCGTAGTAGTAATCCTGAAAGCCACCGATGCTGTAAATATTGACTTTTGAAGCACGGCGATAACGAAAAAGAGCCGCCTTATCATCCATCCCGTATTCCGCAAACTTTGCAATTGCTTCCTGGGTATTAATGACTTCTTTTTTGATTGGAATGGCTTCGGCCGCATATTCTTTCATACGTGCCTCCACTCTTTCTGTAAATGTTTTATCAACTTTCAATTTTCCGTCCAGAGTACAGAAATATCCTGCGCCTGCGGAAAATTCCACTCGTACCTTTCCAATCTCTTCCCGAGTATACGAATCATAAATTGCCTTTAACATCATAAAAGTGGTACTTCGTCTGTAGGAATTATATCCCGGATTATCACTGAAAAACACCGGTTCTACTGTACAGTCACGCTTAATCTTCTTCGCAAGTTCTTCCAGCTTTCCATTCACCTTCACCAGAATGATCTGCTCTGCCAGCTCGGGATAATTTTCTTTTATAATTTCCTCATAGGTTGTTCCCGGTTCATATTCTTTTATGGTATTTCCAAGAGTTACTTTTTTCATCATTCCTACCCCCCAGCTTCAAAAATCAAATTACTTCAAAAGGATGGCTGATTTTTGCTTTGCTCACTTTTACTTCCGGGCACTTTTCAGAAAGGAACTGAAACATGTCTTCGATATAAATGTGTTCGATTCCGTAATGCCCCGCATCAATGATCGGCAGACCCCCATCTGCCTGATCAATTCCGGTGTGATGATCAATATCACCGGTAATGTAGACTTCTGCTCCTTTGGCATGACAATCTCTTACCAGACTTTTTCCAGATCCCGGACAAATGGCAGCAATGGCCACTTCCTTGTCTCCATCTCCGAAAAATCTTACAGATGGAACCGAAAATCTCTCTTTCACCAAAAGGGCACATTCTCTGACCGTCATTACCTTTGGCAATTTTCCAACCTTCCCGATGCCCATGCCGTCCTTAATTTCTTCCAATGCCACACATTCTGTCATTTCCAGTCTGGCAGCCGCCAAATCTGCCATGCGGCAGCTGTCATAGTTGGTATGTGCAGACATACAGCAAATACCTTTTTCAATCATTTTTAAAACTCTTCTGCCGCCTATGGTATCAGAAGTAACAGAGGAAAGAGGCGAAAAAATCATCGGATGGTGGCTCACGATCATATCTGCCCCCAGGCCAATGGCTTCATCGATGGTTTCATCCGTCACATCCATTGCTACAAAAATGTGCTGAATGTCTTTTTCACGATTTCCCACCTGGAAACCTGTATTGTCCCAGCTTTCTGCATATTCCATTGGAAATTCCTGTTCCAGTAAATGGATGATTTCATTGCATTTCACTTAACATTTCCTCCAATTCTGCAAGGAGCACTTTCATCTCTTCTGCTCTGTTTTTGCTTTTTTCTGAATTTTCTTCCATCAGTTTCTTCAGGATGTTCTGTTTATTTGCAGTCTCTCTTACAAGATATGCTTTTAGTACCTCCGGCTCTCCTAAAACTGATAATTTTCCGAATTTATATTCCAAATCTGTTAATTTCCCTGCCTGAGGATTCTTTACCGCCTTGAACATAGGATAATATTTCCCATCCTCAAACACCATGTGTTCTTCTATGATTTCATATCCATGTTCATAAAGCCAGATGCGTACTTCCGAAATTTCTGACTGTGGCTGTAAAACCAGCTCCTTTAAGGAAGCTGTCACTTCCGGATACGCACTTAAAATCCTGATGATTAAAGGACCTCCCATACCGGCAATGACAACACTGTCTGCCTCTCCCGGTTTTAATGCTGCAAGTCCATCAGACAATCTTGTCTCAATTGCCTCTTTCATGCCAGATTCTGCTATATGTAAAGCGGCACGTTCTAACGGCCCTTTGTTTACGTCCATGGCGATGGCGCGGGGAATTACATTTCTCTCATAAAGATAAATGGGAACATATCCATGATCTGTTCCCACATCTGCCAAGCAATTCCCAGCGGTGACCATCGATGCGACTGATGATAATCGTTGTGATAACTGCATATTAATCTAAATAATCCTTTAACTTTCTGCTTCTGCTTGGATGACGAAGCTTTCTAAGTGCCTTCGCCTCAATCTGACGAATACGTTCACGGGTTACGTTAAATTCCTTGCCCACTTCTTCCAGTGTGCGCGCACGGCCGTCGTCTAAGCCAAAACGAAGACGGAGAACCTTCTGTTCTCTCTCTGTCAATGTTCCAAGCACTTCACTTAACTGTTCTTTTAAAAGTGTAAATGTCGCTGCATCTGCCGGTACAGGTACATGATCGTCCTGAATGAAGTCTCCAAGATGAGAATCTTCTTCTTCACCGATCGGAGTTTCCAAGGATACCGGTTCCTGAGAAATCTTTAAGATTTCACGAACACGTTCTACCGGCATGTTCATTTCTTTTGCGATTTCTTCCGGAGACGGTTCACGGCCCAGCTCCTGTAAGAGCTGTCTTGATACACGAATCAGTTTGTTAATGGTTTCTACCATATGAACCGGAATACGGATTGTTCTTGCCTGGTCAGCAATTGCACGTGTAATTGCCTGACGAATCCACCAGGTTGCATAAGTACTGAATTTATAGCCTTTGCGGTAATCAAATTTTTCTACAGCTTTGATAAGACCTAAGTTACCTTCCTGAATCAGATCAAGGAACAGCATTCCTCGGCCCACATAACGTTTTGCGATACTTACTACCAGACGAAGATTGGCTTCTGCAAGCTTTTTCTTGGCTTCCTCATCGCCCTCTTCCATTTTCTGCGCAAGCTCGATTTCTTCTTCTGCACTCAACAGTGGAACTTTACCGATTTCTTTTAAGTACATACGTACAGGGTCTTCAATGCTGACACCTTCCGGGATAGAGAGGTCAATGTTTTCCACATCAACTTCGTCTTCTTCGGTCAAAAGAATCTCATCATCATCGGTTTCCTCTGTGACACGTAAAATATCTACACCGTTTTGTTCTAAGAAATCACAAATTTTTTCAATTTCTTCCTTTCCAAGCTCTGTATCACGAAGGGAATCTAAAACTTCCTGATATTCCAGCATATTTTTCTTTTTCTTCGCCATTGCCTGAAGCTCTTTAATTTTCTCTGCAACTTTCAGCATGCTTTCTTTTTCATCCATGTTGTCCACCTCTACACCTATTCTTTAGCATATCCTCACCTAAAGAGAAATATGCAGTTTCTGTAATTTGCTCTTTTCCTGAAGAATTTTCTGCAAGGCAAGAAGATCATTTTTGTCCATTTCGTCAATCTGCACATTGTAGCTGTGCTCTTTGACCTTGATAATGGTCTCTGCCAATGCCTTTTCTATTTCTTCTTTTTTTTCAATCTGTTTCAATTCGGTATGAAACAGTGATGCGATTTCCCCTTGATTTTCACTGTCCGCGAAGTGGCTCATAATCTCTGCAGGCTTGATTTTGCCCTGTGCCTTCTGCTGCTGCAGCATTTCCACTACGGTACGATACAATTCATTGGTAAAATCCCGCAATTCCACATGCCTGTTGATTTCTTCATACAATCGCTCATCAGAAATCATCCATGTGATCAAAAGCTTTTGTGCTTTCGTGATACCATCTTCCTTTTGCGGCTTTTTGATTCCGGACTTTGGCTTTTCGCGAACCGGCCGGAAGCTTTCCGCCTCTCCCATGGTATCTACCATTTTCTTAAGTTTTTCATAGGGCAGATTATAACGGGCTGCCACCGCCTCCACATAGGCGTTTCGTTCGATTTCTTCCGTAAATTCCAAAAGTTTTTTTGCAGCTGCCTTGAAAAAGGCGGTTTTTGATTCCGGATCCTTAAAATCATAACGACGTTCTATGACTTCTATCTCAAACAGGAAGCTGTTCACTGCCTGGTTGATTCGCTCCTCAAAAGCCTCCGCTCCCAGTGCCTTGATAAATTCATCCGGGTCCTTGTAAGGCTTCATGTTAATGACAGCAACACTAAGCCCCGCTTCCTTCAACATGGGAATTGCCCGAAGAGCTGCATTGGTTCCAGCTGCGTCACTATCGTAGGTTAATAAGACTTTTTTTGTATATCTTGCAAGTAATCGGCACTGATTCTCCGTAAGAGCAGTTCCAAGAGATGCAACTGCCTGGGTAAAACCAGCCTGATGCAGGGCAATCACATCCATGTAGCCTTCACAGATGATCATGTGATCCTTCCGACTTGCTCTTGCAAAGTTCAGGCCGTAAAGATTTCGGCTTTTGTCAAAAATCTTTGTTTCAGGAGAGTTTAAATATTTCGGTTCTCCCTCACCCATGACACGTCCGCCAAAACCGATCACCTTATGATTTGCATCCATGATCGGGAACATGACTCTGTTCCAGAAACGGTCATAGGTTCCGGCCTTTTCACTGTAGGAAACCAGACCGCCCTCGATCATCATCTGATCAGAAAAGCCCTGTTTTTTCAAATATTGATATAAATCGTTTCCGAATTTCGTAGAATATCCAAGTCCAAAACGTTTGATGGTCTCGTCTGAAAGCTCTCTTTTACGTAAATACTGATATCCCGTCTGCCCATACTGGGTACGAAGCATTTTATAATAAAAGGTTGCAGCATGCTTGTACATTTCAAGCATTTTTGTCTTTTCATCCTTCTGCTGCTTCGCACTTTCCGAATATTCGATTTCCGGAAGCTCCACTCCCACACGTTCTCCCAAGACCTTGACTGCCTCCGGAAATGTGTAGTTTTCATAGTCCATCAGGAAACTGAACACATTGCCTCCCTTATGGCACCCAAAGCAGTAATACATCTGCTTCTGGGGTGATACTGAAAACGAACCTGTTTTTTCATTATGAAAAGGACAAAGTCCAAAATAGGAGCCGCCCTTTCTGGTCAGCTTTACATACTCTCCCACAACACCCACAATGTCGTTTTTCTCTCTGATTTCTTCTACCAGTTCATCAGGATAGTACATGTTTTCTCCTCATTTAGCTCCAGGACTTTGGTACAAAATATTCCTGGAATTTTTGTATTGCATATTGGTCGGTCATACCGGAAATGTAGTCACAGACCACATCCTCCAATGACTCTCCTCTGTTTTCCAGCATGTCCACAAATTCCTCTGACATTTTTTCCGGGTGCTCCTTATAGAACGAGAACAGATGCTCTAACATATCCTGAGCCTTCTGTTCCTCCGCTTTTGCCTTCGGATTTGTGTAGACATTGGCAAACATGAATTTTCGAAGTTTTGCCATGGCCGTTTCCACCTGGGATGACATCACAATGTCCGGCTTTCCTTCGCTGTTTTTTACAATATCATGAATCATGGTATTCAGACGCTGACTTGTGGTACATCCCAAAACATCGGTATATTCCTTTGGAATATCCTCTGCTACCAGAATACCCGCACGTATGGCATCATCAATATCATGGTTAATATAGGCAATCTTATCTGACAGACGAACAATCTTTCCTTCCAGGGTTGCCGGTCTGCCTGCAGTACGGTGATTTCTGATACCGTCCCGAACTTCAAAGGTCAGATTTAAACCTCTTCCGCCGTTTTCCAGTTTTTCCACCACACGGACACTCTGCTCAAAATGACCAAAGCCTTTGGAACACAGACAGTCCAATGCCCTCTCTCCTGCATGTCCAAAAGGAGTGTGTCCAAGGTCATGACCTAAGGCTATGGCCTCTACCAGATCTTCATTCAAACGAAGTGCTTTCGCAATGGTTCTTGCATTTTGCGATACTTCCAGTGTATGGGTCAGACGAGTTCTGTAATGATCTCCCTGGGGAGTCAGAAATACCTGAGTTTTATGTTTCAGGCGTCGGAATGATTTGCTATGTAAAATACGGTCCCTGTCCCTTTGATAAACCGGTCGAATATCACACTGCGCCTCATAACGATCACGTCCTCTGGAATTTTTACTAAGTGCTGCATAGGGGCTTAAATACTGTGCTTCCCACTGCTCTTGCTTTTCTCGAATCGTCATATACACACCTCTTTTTACAAAGGTACTTCTATAAGATAAATTCTGCACATCCGGCAGATTTCCTTTTTTTATTTTCAGGTAATCATGCCCATCACAAGGGGCGCAATCACCACCGTCATAATCCCTGTTACCACAATAGCCAGACTGCTCATTGCCCCCTGAATCTCACCAAGCTCCAATGCTCTTGATGTTCCAATGGCATGGGCAGCTGTTCCTGCGGCTAACCCCTGGGCTACCGGCTCCTCTATCTTAAACAATTTAAACAATGCCGAGGAAGTGCATGCGCCAAAAATACCGGTAAACACCACACATACAACGGTAATTGAAGACATTCCTCCGATTTCTTCAGACACCCCAATGGCAATTGCCGTAGTAATGGACTTTGGAAGGATGGAAGCTGTCAGCTCCTGACTTAATGAAAAAACAGCTGCCAGACCCACAATGACTACCATACAGGAAACACACCCGGCCAGAATTCCAAGCAAAATTGCTTTCCCATTTGATTTTAATACGCGAAACTGCCGATACAGCGGCACCGCCAGGCAAACTGTTGCCGGATTTAAAAACCAGGTCAGACGTGATGCCCCCAGATCAAAGGTTTCATAATCTATTTTCAAAATCAACAAAATTGCAATGATCATCGCTGCCGCCACAAGCAGCGGATTGCATAAGGTACTTTTTACCTTTGCAGAGATTTTCAAGCCTCCCCAATAACAAAGAAGGCTTAGTACAATGCCAAAATAGGCTGAATTTATAAAAAATTCCTGCATGATCCCTATTCCTCCTTTTTTCCATGACGAATGACTGCCTGAGACACAAGTCCTGTCACTGCCATAACTACTGCCGTAGAAATGATGCTGATCAAAAATACTGCCAATAAGCTGTCTTTGATCACTGCAATACTGCTCATCAGGCTGACCGTGGGAGAAATAAAGAAAATCGGCATAACATTCAGCATCAGATCTGCTGTTTCTTCAATCTGTGACAATTTTATGATCCCTGTTTGTAAACAGACAAATAACAAAAGCATTCCATAGATACTGGCAGGTACCGGCAGGGGAAGCAGATAATTAAAGAATTCCCCCAGGAATGTCATCAGTGCAATGATTGCAAACTGTTTTACGTATTTCATACTCCTCATCCGGACTACTTGGAAATATCCGGATATTCCTTCTTTCCAACAAGATTTTTACGAATATAATCAAAGGTGACCTCTTCACCCTGTTCATCCAGCATTTTTAATAAATATACCAAAAGGGCTCTTGTTTCCGGATGAATGGTATAAGAATCTTTTCCTCTTTCATAATATGCCAAAGGAAAATGCTGATCATAGTTGTCTTTATTATATACTTTGGAGGCTGCAATGCGATCCATCATCATCTCCGCAACATAGTTTGGAGGCATTTTGCACCCTACCATTCCTTTGTTGTCCAGACTGTAATCAATCCAGTATTCAAAATGGTGTTTGTTACGTCCTTTGTGATGCAGCCATGCTGAAGAATACCCCTTTTGGGCTCTTTCCTTCAAATGAGGACTGGCTGTTCCCTGATAATTTTTACAGCCCTGGATAAATTCTGCCGGTCCATATTTTGACATGTCGTGAAGCAGCCCCTGCTTATATAATCCAATTTTAAAACACTCCTTCATCACTACCCATTTATGGGTAGTGATGGTTTTCAAGTGACCAAATACTTTATTCATCTGCCATTCCTTCTAATACACAGATTGTTTTTCCGCTCAGTTTCATGAGTCTTTGATTCGGAATCTCGATTCCTTCCGGAGTAAACTGATCATTTTCTTCAGCAGTAGAAAAGATCATCTTCCATTTTTTACCCTTTGGTAAGATCGGAAGTCCGAATTCATGATCTGCCTGGTGCAGATTATATGCTACATAAACAGAATTTTCTTCCGCATAGCCTGCGCCATACATGATTCCAAGGTGGCGTCTGTAAGCTTCAAAGCCGCCGTACCATGCATTCTCACCGTGATAGGACAAATCAGGAACTCCTGTGGATTTAAAATCTGCCTGTAAAAATTCTTTCGGCATGTGAAATGCCACATGTGCATTTCTAAATGCTATCAGAGCCTTCACGTATTCCTGTAAATCCTTCGCCGCTTTGGTGGTATTCCACTGAATCCAGGAAAGCTCATTGTCCTGACCATATACATTATTATTTCCCTGCTGGGAATTGCAAAATTCATCTCCACCGTAGATTAATGGGATTCCCTGCGCAAACATGATCATGGCAAAGGCATTTCGAAGCTGCTTGGCCCTTAAGGCGTTCACTCCCCTGTATTTACTCGGGCCTTCCATACCGCAGTTCCAGCTGTAATTATAGTTGCTGCCGTCACGATTATTTTCACCATTTGCTTCATTATGCTTTTCGTCGTAGGAAACCATATCCATCATGGTAAATCCATTATGATTTGCCATATAGTTTACCACGGAATAATATACCGGATTCATTTTGGTTCTGTCAGCAAATGTACGGAGCGTATCCTCTTCCCCTTTCAACAGGCGCCTCGCATCCACAAGAAATCCATCACTGTACTGAGCCAGATGTTTTCTTTTCTGATTTTCCGTTTCATCAGTCAGCTCTGACGGCTCAAAATACTCTGTAAAGATCTTTGTTGCCTTTAATGCCGGCTCCATGACAATGTTTCTCATGGAAATGGCATTGCGGTTAATGTGAATGCCATCAATATGGTATTCCTCTACCCAGAATTTCAAGCAGTCCATCACCATATTCGGTGAGGTTGTTTCATCAAAATAAAATTCCAGGATCAGCTCAATACCTGCCTTATGAAGTGCTTTTACCAGATCCTTTAACTCTTTGGAAGCATCCTTGCCATAGGCATAGCTTGCCTTTGGTGCAAAGTAAAATCCTGAGGTATATCCCCAGTAGTTTAATCGTAATCCTTCCTCTCTCTTTTCCGGTTCATATTTGTTGCGTTTTCCCTTTGGACGAGGAAATTCTTCAAATTCATATACCGGCATTAACTCCAGCTGCTTTACACCCAGCGATACCAGATACGGAATTTTTTCCATCATTCCCTTGAAGGTACCTTTTGCCCTGACCCTCGAAGACTTGTCCATGGTATAACCGCGCAAATGTGTACAATAGATCAACGATTCGGAAAATGGAATTTCCGGATGTGTATCATCTTCCCAATTATATGCTGCAACATCAAACGTACACCGTAGCCGTTCAGGATTTACTTCTTCTCCAAATTTTTTCTTGCCCGAAATTCCTTTCGCATATGGGTCTAAAACAATCTTTTCTCCCACCTGATATACATACTCATAGTTTCTGGCATTGATCTTTTCAACGTCTGCCACATAAATGTCGCCCATTCGGCGGCTCATGGAAACTTCCATTTCCGGTGCAGCCTCACCTTTTTTGTAAAGAAGAAGCTTACAGGCTTCCTCTTTCGCATTCGCAAATGCAAACTGATATCCTTTTTGTGTCTTTCTTACTCCCAGTCTCATATGCATTGCCCTCTCTTTTCCTGTTTTGTTACGATGTATCGATAATTATCCTTTTGTATCATACCTCATTTTAGGGGAAGTTCGCTACTGTTTTATAAATTTTTTAGAAAATAAGAAAAGCTTCTCCTTACGGACAAGCCTTTCTCTCACATTCCTCTATATTTTCAAATCCTCGTCCGTCAGGACTTCTCCTGCCATGACTTTATCAATCAGCTCAATGGCCAGCTCCACAGTCTCCTGATTCGGGCGCATGACATAAGCATTGGCCCCCGGCATAGAATAAGTTCTCTGGGAATCTCCTCTGCCGGTTACCGCATAGGATTTCACATCCCAGCGAATCATCTCGGAAAGCTGTAATTTTGCCAAGTCGGAAATCTTATCCGCAGAAATATTTGTAGCAAACATTCCCTGCAGGCTATCCATAATCTCTGAGTAATTTGTAAGGATATTTCCCGCAGAAATCTGCTCCACCACAGCCTTGATCACTTTCATCTGGTTCTGTCCACGGGCGTTGTCTCCGGATTTTAGGGAATATCGATCTCTGGCAAATCCTAGTGCCTGTTTACCATTCAGATGATTCATCCCCTTTTGAATCCCATACTTTCCGTGAGATGTCGTAAATGCCACTTCAGAATATACGTCCACACCGCCAACGGCATCGATCAGCTTTTCAAAGCCTGTAAAATTAATCTGCCCATAATATCGGATTTCTTCATCATATAAATCAGCCAATGCTTTCATGGAACAATCCACACCATAGATTCCGCAATGTGTCAATTTATCCAAAGCACCATTGCCTGCCGGATTCCCGATATAATAATCTCTTGGCGTGTTGACAAGCAGTATCTGTTCTGTGGCAGGATTTACCACCGCAAGAATATTGACATCACTTCTGCTGGTCTTTAACTTCTTGCTGCGTGTATCAGAACCGCTAATATACACTACAAAGGGAGCATATTCAGACGTATCCTCTGCCGCCTGTATTTCTGTATTTTCTTCTGCCTCGGTTTCCACAATCTGATGCACATCATATTGCCAAATGCATTTTACCTTTTCCGGAAAATCCATGTAATTTTCCAGCTCCGTGATAATGTCCACATAGGCACTATTGATCAATAATGCATCCACCTCTTCGGCATAGAGTGCATCTACCATGGCAAACACATTGTCATAATTTACACTCTGAACAGTTTTCCCTAAACTATTTTCCATAACAGTGAGTGTGATTTTTAAATTTTCCTGATCAAACCCTTCCGTCATGGCAATCTGATAGTCTGCAGCATCTTCCAGAACTTCAGCGCCGTCCTCTTGGAGCACATACAGTTCTACCACCGCACTTACTTCCGTGGTCTGAGTTACAGCATCCATGGTTTCCTGAATCTTTGAAATCCCCCGGCTCACAAAAACCAAAGCTGCTGCGATCAACACCGTGAGAATATACCCCACTGCCCGATGCCATGCTTTTTTATTTTTTGTACCAGATAACAGCAGGTTCGCGATTAACAGGTCCAGTAAAATAACGGCTGCACCAATGAACAGAAAATATTTGAATGGAACAATGTTTAACTGCCATATTTGCAAAGTTATTAAAATTTCCACAAGTAATAACAATACCAGAATCGTTATCGATATCCTATTATGTTTATTTTTCATGTTACACCATCACTTTCATTATTTACATTCTAGCGCCATACACTATAACATAACAAAACTTTTTATGAATTGCAAATCAAACGTTTAGGAGTACCAATAGAAGAATTTTAATAGACTATTACGAGGCTGCCGATACACCGTATCAGCAGCCCCTTGCTTTTATTCCTCATATAAAAATTATCTTAAAACGTAATGTGCCATAATGTGCGCGTGTTAATGGTGACAGGTACCAGCTCCTCTACCTTTAATAGTAGCAAGCAACACAAATGACATCAACGCCAATGCGCTATACAATACTACCAATGAATTATCTCCTGTAGGTGCAATCTGTGCGATTACTATTTCAGAGGTACTATCTCCCTCAGAAATAACTGCATCTATCGTAACCTGTTCTTCTTTCTTCTGAACTTCTTTCTTTGGAGCTTCTTGCTTTGGTACTTCCTGCTCCGCTTTTCTGATTTTGTACTCACAAGTTACTCCAGAAGAAGGCAATTCGTAATTTGCTGCTTTTTCGCCTGTAATCCCGGTAATTGCTGCTGTATAAGCAAATTCTGAAGCCTCCACAGCTCCGCCACTGCGAGAAAGCTGAACATCATCTCCAACTATAATACCTTCCACAACAAAATTCGGAAACTTTTCTGTACCATCATAGATAAATGATGATTCTTCCCAAGAAATTTTCAATACTTTTTTATGAATCTTAAATGACATTTCTTTAGAATATGCCGTCTGCTGATCATTATCTAACACAGTAAATGCAGTTATATAATCCCCTGCATCGATCGGTGTAACATCATTGCTGTCACCTTCTGTATCATCACTTTCTTTAAAACTAATCTTACTATTTCCAATCCAATTTGAAGAAAATTCCACCTTTAACGGAGTTTTTGGCTCCCCTGTGTAGATCAGATTATCGGCAGATAATATAAGTTCTGCCGTGGCTGCATGACCACAGTTTTTTGCACATGTTTCTTTTATCATTAAATTATCTTCAGAATAAACCAGTTTATGCGCCGATGCATTGTCATAAGTTCCACATAGTGACTTAATCTTTGCTTCTATTGTAGGTTCAATCCCCTTCAAAATGTTATCCAAATATCCTACACCACACGTTAGAGTACCATCAGTAACAATTAATGCCTTTCCTTTAAAAACGTGTCCATAGGAACCAACAATTTTGTTTCCTCCAATCAGTGTTACGTGGCCACCATCAATATACAAACTGCCACCATCTACAGCATTGCTTCCACCATGGTAATTTGAACCGCCAACCATTGTAATATTACCTGAGCCATCTAAATGACGTGATTTTATGTGTGCCTCCGGAAATCTGAATGGTGTTTTGTGTTGTATTTCCATAAATCACATAAGGTCCCTGATAAGGAACTTCCGGGGCATCGTCTACTGAATAACCGGTTTCAGTAATCTTTATGCTCCCATTTGCAATATTTAAAGCAAATCTTTTTGTCAAATGAAGGGTACTTTCTTTTTGAATATTATAATCCGAAAGTGTTTTTCCATATTCTAACTCTTTTCCTGCGAAAACAAGCGTTTGTTCCTGTGGTGGAATCTCTCGTTTTTCCTGAATCTTCGCTTTAATCGCATCGATAGAATCGTTTGGCTCAACCTCCAGCGTAATTGTTGTACCAGTTGATGTCTTCACAAAAATCTGCATAACAGGTATCGGAACTTCTGCCCCAGGCTGTCCTTGTAACACATTAATCGCAGTAATAGCCGCACTATATTTTGAAAAATCAAGCAAAGCAATTTCTTCATCGGACAAAGCTAATTTTTCCTGATCAATCTTGGTCAATATGGCTGCTGCTTCATCTAAATTATCTTCCGTCACTACATCCGGAAGTTCATCCATCAAATTCTGTAACTTCACTATGGTTTCTGCCGGTTCTACCTGGTTTGCTTCCTGAGCATTTACTGAAACAGAAAAACTTAAAAACATAAAACAAATCAATAAAAATAAATATTTATATTTTTTCACCCTTTACTCCTTTTTTATTCCAGTCACTGATGGTGCTTTGCGGAATTATCTTCTAGATAATAAATCTTGCATCATTCACAGTCAACCAGATTACAAAACTTTATACTTCTTTAATGTCAACAGACTGCTTTATATGATATTATATATTCATCCAAAATCCAGTATCATTTGATAATCACTTACATCTTCTGCTCCACTCTGGAGCAATTATAAAAATTCCAAGCAACCTGCCTATTTACAGTAATTTTACTCTTTGATAAAATGAAAGGAGATATTTTGAATTTTACAAACACATATTTATCTAACACCATCGAACTTACCGATAAAAAAGCTCGCTACGATAATTGCGCCAAAGCAATCATGGCGGACAAACAGGTGCTTGCCCGAATCGCCAAGCACACGACAAAGGAATTTAAGGGCTACGACATTCCTACAATTATACAATGTATCGAAGGTAATCCTGAAATTTCCACAATTCCGGTCCATCCCGGAATGAAAAAGAAAACTTCAGAAGCCATTGACGGAATGAAAGAAGAAAGTGCTATCCCCAATGAAGGAACTATCACTTTTGATATTCGTTTTAACATGGTCACCCTGAATGAAATCCAGATTAAAATCATTCTGAATATAGAACTTCAAAATGAATACTATGAATCCTATCACTTTGAACCAAGAGCAGTTTTCTACTGTGCAAGAATGATTTCAGAACAGCTGGATCATGAATTTTCTGCCGACAACTATGACAATCTAAAAAAAGTATATTCCATCTGGATTTTCTTTAATCCACCGCAAAAAGACAGTAACACGATTACGGAATATTCTCTCGAAAAGAAAGATACCTACGGTAAACCTGTCAAAGGATGGAATCACGACTATATCTCCATAGTTTTCATCAGACTTAGTTCAATCCCCGGAGTCAATAGTCAGCATCAACTAATCAGCATGCTCGACACTCTCTTTTCCAATAAACTAAGTACCGCTGAAAAGAAAACCATCTTGGAACAAGAACACCAAATGAAAATGACCAGACAGTTAGAAGGAGGGACTAATCTTATGTGCAACCTAAGCGATGGAATCTATAATCAAGGAATTGAACAGGGTATTCAACAAGGTATTGAAAAAGGCACAATGGACACTCTTGCCGAATTAATCAAAAAGAAACTCGACAAAGGGATGTCTGCCGAAGCAATTTCAGAAATATTAGAAATTGACCTTTCAACTGTACTAAATCTCATCGAAGAATACCATCTGTAAAACAAACTCCGACAGGGTTGCCGCTACTCGACAACCCTGTTCTCTATTCCCCATATAAAAATTCTCTCAATATCGTCGCATTCGCCACATCATTCAATTCCATTATTACTGTTATGGCAAATTGCCAATGTCCTGTATCATTAATGATAGCAGATACCAACATTCATTGTACCAGCCCACATAAATGGCCTCTTTATGGTGACAGGTACCAATGTGCAATGCTAATATCTTAATCGAAAATCCTCGTAATATCCTGATACCGATTTACCACTCGATATATCTCCACATATTCCTTTCCAACCTTGTAAATAATTACGTAATCATTCCATACAGCATATTTATAATTGGTCCGGAATTTAACACGTTTCGAAAGATCAGCTCCCATTCCTGGGAATAACTGAATATTCTCGAATTTTCCGTATATTTTCTCAATCGTTTCGGTAGCCTTTTCAGCATTATCTTCCGCAATATAATTACGAATGTCTTTTAAGTCTGAAACTACCAATGGGTTAATTCGCAGTTTCATCATAGGCTAATCCTCCATAGCTGCTTTTAATTCTTCCAGACTTAACCATCCTTCTCCATCTTTCACAACTTCTTCGGCTTCCTGTAATTTCATCAGCAACTTCTTTTCCGCTCTATCTCTTTCGTAATCTTCGATATCAATTAAAACAAATCTTCCTCTTCCATTCTTTGTAAGGAAAACTGGTTCACCTGACTGACAATTTTTTAATACCTCATTATAATTTCTTAAATCTGATACTGGTAATATATTAGGCATATTCATTCTCCCTTCTATGAAAAATAAAAATTTATTTTCTAATATTATTATACAACAATAGCTGTAAAATTCAACGTAAAATTTTGCAGCTATTTATTGACATTGCTCATGATTTAAACCCATAATGTGAAAATTTAAATCATGATTTTAACGTAATTGTGTTAAAATATCGATATCAAACTTCCCCGGAGGTGCCACATGGCAATTAGTTCCAACAACGTCCAAGTCTATACTACTATTTCCAAAGAACTTGTTGCTGAGATTGATATTAATGGTGACAGGTACCAACTCTAGGAGAATGAAGAAGGTAATTGAAACAAAAGATATAACCACTTATTGGAACAAATTTCAAAATCCCTTCTTCTTAAAATGTCCTTGACAAGGGGTACACTTTAAATGGACACTCTTGCCGAATTAATCAAAAAGAAACTCGACAAAGGGATGTCTGCCGAAGCAATTTCAGAAATATTAGAAATTGACCTTTCAACTGTACTAAATCTCATCGAAGAATACCATCTGTAAAACAAACTCCGACAGGGTTGCCGCTACTCGACAACCCTGTTCTCTATTCCCCATATAAAAATTCTCTCAATATCGTCGCATTCGCCACATCATTCAATTCCATTATTACTGTTATGGCAAATTGCCAATGTCCTGTATCATTAATGTCGACAGATACCAACATTCATTGTACCAGCCCTCATAAACGGCCTCTTTATGGTGACAGGTACCCGTTTTCGGGTCAGGCACCAGATTTCGTTTCTATGATTCCTCAACTGTTTATACTTTTTTAATATCCATCGGCACCTATGGTCACTTGTCTTTTCTTGCACTTCGTGCTAAACTATCTGTATAGAAAGCACCCACTCCAAAGGTGGATGCTCCCAGAATTATTCAGTTGTCTTTACAGACACCGCCTATCCTGTTGGCAGACAGGATAGGCATTTTTATTTTCGCTTATTTCTCTTATCGAGAAAGGTAAGCAACGCAATAAGCAAACTTCCAAAAGATATTAGCAAAGCCAATATCCCCAAGAAAATCGTAATGATTTCATAAGCTGTCATTCGCGCCACCTCCCTTCCTATGTATTCCGGCAAGCCGGTTTTCAAAAGCCGGGAGGCTACCACCCTGTCATGGGTACTTTCCGCATTGGAATTTTATCACATGCCATCTATAATTTCATCTATATCTCAGCAGTTTATACTTTTTTAATGGTGACAGGCACCACTGTGGTCAACTTAATAAATTTATAAAAAATTTATAATTCTCGCAGCCCTTATTTTATAAGGGTTTGCGAGTTTTTTTCTGCAAAAATCATAAAAAGTACTTGACAAAACCTCCCAAAAATGCGGCCGCTTCGCGGCCTGTTGATTAATAAGGTATCTCCGTTGCAGCGGAACAAAATTTAATCACATTTTTAGGAGGTTTTTTATGAATCGAACCAACATCTGCAAAATGATCATCCAATTCATTAAGGATTATATCACAGATCCAATCAAATTAGAGCCCCATCGTGCAAAAAAACATTTTATTCGTAACCGAAAACTTTCCATGCTTCAGGTTATCATGTACCTTTTCTACTCTTCAAAAGCATCTATGTACCAAAACCTTGCATGCATTCGTGATGATCTGACTGACTTGGAATTCCCCAGTATTTCAAAGCAGGCTCTTTCTAAGGCCAGGCAATTTATTAATCCCTCTCTGTTCAAAGAACTTTATTATCTTTCTGTTGATCTTTTCTATAAGCATATACCATCCAGAAAGCTCTGGCATGGTTACCACCTTTTTGCTGTCGATGGGTCCAAATTTGAACTTCCCAATTCCAGGTCCAACTTTGAATTCTTTGGCGAAATGTTTGGATATCCCGATCCTAACCGTCGTTTTACCATGGGGCTTGCTTCCATCGTATATGATGTTCTTGACGACTATATCGTCCACGCTTCATTTCACAGATATCTGGCTTCGGAACGTGCCGCTGCCATTGAGCATCTGAAAAATCTCGAGGATCTCAATATCTATCATAACAGTGTTGTGATTTTTGACCGGGGATATTACTCTGAAAACATGTTCCGTTATTGTGTTGCCCATAATCATCTTTGCCTAATGCGGCTCAAAGAGAGCTATAATCTTTCCAAAAAATGCTCCGGTGATATCATTACAAAACTCTATGGCAATGCAAACGAAGGTACGGAAGATATTGATATCCGTGTCATTGAAGTCGTTCTCGACGATGGCACAAAGGAATATCTTGCAACCAATCTGTTTGACACAGAGATTACAAAAGATATGTTCCGGGAACTATACTTTTATCGCTGGCCGGTAGAAACAAAATATAAGGAATTGAAAAGCCGTTTCGGGATCGAAGAATTTAATGGTGCTACTACAACCTCTGTTTTTCAGGAATTTTATATCAATATGTTGCTTTCAAACCTTTCTTCACTCATCAAAAATGATGTGGATGAAATGATTGAGATATCCGCCAAGGATACAAATAAGTATCGATATCAGGCAAACAGAGCCTTTATCATTGGCCGTATAAAGAAACTGATTCCTAAAATATTGTGCAATATCTCCGAGTTATCCTCAATGGATATTCTTTGCAATGACGCCTGTCGATGCAGATCACAAATCATGCCAGGAAGAAGCTTCCGTCGCAAAAAAAACAAAGCAAAAGGAAGAACACATTTCAGGAATCAAAAAGTAACAATTTAATTCCACCCAACTGCATAAGCTGAACTGAGCTTTGGGAATAAAATTCGTCGAAGCTCTATTAAAGTGCGCCTTTCGTTCCATATAGGCTCAACAATCCCATGATGTTAGCACAGCCTAAAACCAACACTCTCTTACCTTCCTGCTAAGTTGACAGTAAGTTGACCACAGTGGGGTCAGGCACCAATGGTAGGTGACAGGTACCCGTTTTTCCTAAAACTTAAATGTATCTTTCAGTCCTAGCCATTTCTGATCTTTATCACTCAGATTCAGCTTCGTTCCATCTTCCA